>Ga0075114_10002092_pt1 | contig 10428 bp, 9 predicted proteins | sample AntAceMetag02UKM_FD_69784 | JGI IMG/M metagenome (GOLD analysis project Ga0075114, IMG submission 69784) | Saline lake microbial communities from Ace Lake, Antarctica - Antarctic Ace Lake Metagenome 02UKM | ecosystem: Environmental > Aquatic > Non-marine Saline and Alkaline > Saline | place...
GGTGCTGCCGATGTTTGATTTGAGCATGGGTTGTCATGATCGTTCCTCCTTGTGCTAAGCTGCGTCCTCTTTACTCGATGGCTATGGTGCTTCCTTACGAATCAACGGCAGGTACAACTCCCCGGCGATGGTGCCTACGCTTTCCAGCCGCAGACCATCCAGGGTGACCTCCAGGGTGAAGGTGTCGCCAAGCGTGGCTCCTGGCGCTGGCTTCAGGTGCAGGGTGTAGCTACCGTCCGGAGTGGCGATCCCAACGGCGAGCACTTGGCTGCCATCGTCGAAGACCGCCGGACCACTGAGTGTGGCGGTGAGGGTGGCCGGCACGGGGATGTTGGCGTACAAGACGTCCACTGTCGCGCCGCGAGGTGGCAGTAGCAGCGGGCGGTCGGGGTCGCGCCAGTTGAGCCAGGCAGTGGTGGGAGTGGCCGTAGGTGTGGCAGTTGGCGTTGGTGTGTGTGTGGGTGTCGCCGTTGGTGTGCGTGTCGGTGTCGGAGTGGGCCCCGGCGTCGGACTGGGGGTTGGGGTGGCTGTTGGTCCAGGCGTTCCTTCCACCATTTGGAAGTTGATGCCTGTCCGGTTAGGCGGCACGGTGACCGTGCGGGTTGATGGGATGGGGGCGTAGCCATAGCGCGATGGGCGCACCTGCCAGATGCCCGCGGAGACGTGGAGCAGGTAGTGCCCGGCGTTGTCGGAATAGGCGTAGACGCTACCGATGTCGCTGGCCTCAGCGCCGATGTAGACGCTCGACATCGCCCCCCCGCTGTCGTCGGTGATATCGCCCTCAATGGTGTGCACGCCGAGTGGAAGGACGAAATTGACGCCTGTCTGGTCCGGCGGTACCCTCACCGAGGCGCCTGGTGGCCGCACGTAAGCACAGCCCCACGGTGCGCGCAACGACAGGTCCCACGTGTCGGCTGAGAGCCTAAGGGTGTAGTCGCCGTAGCTGCGAACTGTCTCTTTTTCGTCATCCAGCCCTGCCAGGGGCAGCCCCAACCCTATCGCCACTCGCAAGATGGCATTGAGTTGCTGCCAGCCCAGAGCGACGGAGGCCACCCTTTGCTCTTCCGCCTTGGTGGCTGCAACGGCTCGCCGGCGCTCCCGGAATTCCCTCACTCTCACCAGTTGGTCGTTCGTGGTCTCCCCTCAGGTCACCCGGCCGGTCTGCAGCAGGTGTGGTGTACCAGGCGTTCAATCAAAACACGGAATACGTCGTCATCGAGATGGCCGATTGGCCCCAGGATCAGGGCTTCGGACAGGGACGCGATTTTCCACACCTTGAACACCGAAGCGGTTTTGGGCCCGCTGCGGGCAAAGGCAGGATGTGCAGGGGTCACGATCACGTCAATGCCAGGGAGAGCCTGGTGCAGTTGCGATCAGATGAACATGACCAGGAAGTCACGATATGGCCCCGGGATCTCGGCCAGGATCAGCACGGGACGGATCTTGCTGATCGTCTGATCGGTGAAGGGGAAACGTGCCAGTACGATGTCGCCGCGCTTGATCATCAGGCAACCACTTTCACGTCAGCTTCGGTGTACGAATCCTCGGCGGAGTCCCACAGAAATGCATAACCTGGATCGTGCTGGAGCAGGGAGATGGTTGGTCCTTCTTCTTCTTCAGGAAGGTCGGGGGTTATAGGATAATAACCTCTAGTTCTAGCCTTGTATCTGCTGAGTTCATCAGTCTCATCCTACCACAAGATCCTATGGATGGCAAATGAGCTAGGGGGCCACGGCGAAACGCTGGAATCGCCCGAGCAGCGCGGCCGGGACGCGCCCTTGTACCAGCACGCCCTGCGGTCCGTGCTCCTCCCGCTCCACGCTGCCCCGCTGGTGAAAGAGTGCCAGCAGCCTCGCTTCGCTGTAGGGAATACGCACGGTCAGCGGGATCATGGATGCATCCAGCACCCTGACCACTCGCTCCAGTAGCTCAGGAAGTCCCCTTCCTTCCAGCGCCGAGATGGCCAGGCTGTTGGGGAATTCGGCCAGGAGCGAGGCAACCTCGTCTGGATCGGGCAGGCGGTCAGTCTTGTTTAGGGCCACGATGATCGGTTGCCCAGTGGCTCCCAAATCGCTGAGCACCTCCCCTACCGTAAGGCTTTGTTGTAAGGCGTGTGGATGGGTTATGTCGACTACATGCAGGAGCAGGTCAGCCTCGTTGATCTCTTCAAGGGTGGCACGGAAGGCAGCTACCAGCATCGTGGGTAGCTTCTGGATGAAGCCTACGGTGTCAGTGAAGAGCACCTCCCTGCCGCCGGGCACCTTCACCCGCCGCGTCGTGGGGTCTAGGGTAGCGAAGAGCTTGTCTTCCACCAATACATTGGAGCCAGCGAGGGCGTTGAGGAGCGTAGACTTGCCGGCGTTGGTGTAGCCCACCAGGGCGACGACTGGGATGGCCTCGCGCTGGCGTCGCCGTCGGTGCTGACGCCGGTGGGCACGGACGTCTTCCAGTTCCCGCTGCAGATGGGCGATGCGCCTGCGGATTGCTCGCTGGTCTACCTCGAGCTGCGTCTCGCCGGGGCCGCGCAGGCCAACGCCGCCCGTACCACCGCGACCTGCCGCGCCGCCGGCTTGTCGGGCCAGGTGTGTCCAGGCGCGAGTCAGCCGTGGCAGGCGGTATTGGTATTGAGCCAACTCGACCTGCAGCGCACCTTCCCGCGTGTGGGCGTGGCGAGCGAAGATGTCTAGGATCAGTGCGGTGCGATCGAGCACTTTGACGCTGTCGCCGAGTGCCTTCTCCAGTTCACGCTGCTGCCGCGGGGATAGTTCATCATCAAAGATGACGACATTGTAGTCCAGATCCTCTCGCAGTTCCTGAAGTTCCTCCAGCTTTCCCTTGCCGACGAAGGTCGAGGGGTTGATGCGATCGAGTTGCTGCGTCGCGCGGCCTACGACTTCCACGTTGGCTGTCCAGGCCAGTTGAGCCAATTCGTCCAGGGAGTCCTGCATTTGCCAGGCAAGCTGCCCGTCGCGAGACCGCTTGAGTCGTGCTGCCACGAGCAGTGCCCGCTCCACAGGGGGCGTCGTGGGGATCGTGTCTTGTCTAGCGATGGTGATCTCCTTTTCTATTAACAGGCCGGCAGATTGGTGGTTACCTTGCTTCTTCTTCCAGGAACGTCTCTAGCACTCGTCCCACTCGCTCCAGGCTCTCGGCCGACACTTTGTCCGGCGTGTCCTCAGTAGTGTGCCAGAAGGGGTAGTCGAAGTCAATGATGTCTACTGCGTCGATGCCCTCGGCCAGAAACGGCGTGTGATCATCGGTCAATGACCATTTGTATTCTGGGATGAAGACATCGCCGTAACCCAGGTCAGCAGCTAGCGTCCAGAGTGCCTGCGTTAGCTGGGGGCTGGAATTGCGCTCCATGTAGATCTGTTGGTCAGCGTCACCGATCATGTCGACCAGAACCAGGAACTGGGGCAACGGGACTGGTGTGGGAGTGGCCTTGCCAGCTTGAGCTGTCGCAGTGCCAGGAGCTTTCCCCTCAGCCCATTCCTGGGCCATGTGAGTTGAGCCAACGGCCCAGTCCCAACCGTCAAGCCGCCCGTTGTCCTCCGCGTCGAAGAAAACCAGCCATATCTGGTGCTGTAACTTGTCCAGGTCTAGAGCGTAGGCCAATTCCAGAAGCACAGCCACGCCGCTGGCGCCGTCGTTGGCTCCGAGCACTAGTTCTTCTCGTTTCTCAGGGTCCGGATCGGCATCTGCCTGGCGGCGAGTGTCATAGTGCGCGCCGACAAGAGCTATGGCCCCATCACCTGCCCGGCCAATGATGTTGGTCACCTCGGTGTTCTCGTATGTGAAGGTTTGCGTGATCACTGACCAGCCTTGGGCAGCCAGTTCGGTCATGATGTACTGGCGCAACTCTGCTGCGGCCTCAGAGCCGGTTGGCCGAGGGCCAAGGTCTGTTTGGGCAAGCACGTGGGCATGGGCCCTGTCCCCGCTGAAAACACGTGGCTCAGGCGTAGGTGGCTTTGGCAGCAGTCCGTAGCCGATCCAGGCGAAGTAGGCCATTGCCACCAGGAGTGGCAGAATCAGCAAGCCCTCTAGCCAGTACTTCCGCAGCCACGGGTTGTTTTGCATGGTCTCTCTCCCACCAGCCAGTCGCTTCGCATAGTCTAGCAAACCTTCAGGAAACCAGTCGGCAGAGACGCCGACCTGGTGTAGTGACTATGCGAAGTCAGCCTTTTCAACTACCCGGTCGAAAGCTGCACCGCACTGACTCCGCTTCATATTCGACCGTTTGCTTGACCGAATGGCACTTCAGAACAGCCTGATGCATAACCCATGTGCGTCGCACCTGAGCTGGTGTGAATTCCTTGATGCCCCAGGCTCTATGCAAACGGGTTGGGATTCCCTGTGCTACTCTCAGCGAACGGCCACGGCCGCTAGTCAAAACCGCTGGCCTTGGCAATCCAGCGGGAGCAGGAGGGAAGACTTGTCCAGTCGCTAGCTTGTTGGGGATGATGAACCCGAACAAGGTCGGGACTCCGAGACCCTATCCTGCCCTCGAAGACGAAGCCCCCCACCCTCCCCCCTCCAAGATGATCCGGTAGAGGGCATAGCTACCCTTAGGAGTGACTATGCGAAGGGCTGTAGCCCAATACCCTGCTGCCAGCAGAGATTGCAGATGTTCCTCAGATGCGCTCGCACTGCCGCCTCGTCACCTGCCTCCAGCGGACCTGGATCGAGCTCTATCGTCACCACACCGGCGAAGTCATCCGAAACAAGCCTGCGCAGCAACTCGGCCAGCGGCAGGCTACCCTCCCCCGGCAGCCTGTGTTCCTTCCTCGGCTCCTGCGCGTTGTAGTCCGAGACGTGCACATGCACAACGCGTGCCTTGAGCCGCTCATACACCTCGAGGACGTCCCATCCCCAGGTGCCCAGATGAGTGGTGTCCAGCGTCAGATTTGGAAAACGCTCCAGAGATGTCAGATCACTCAACGAGAAGTGCCTGAGCCGCCACCGGCCCCAACGCTTGATGGGCATGTTCTCAACGGCGATGGTCACCGGTGTACTCGTCTGGAAGTCTGCCAGTTCCTCCAGGAGCCAACGCAGATGATCCTGGCCGTTTCGCAGGAACAGCGGTATGCGCCACTTCTTGCCGCCAGTCGTCAACACGGTCATCCAGTGCCACCGTAGTGGTGGATGTACCACCACCGTACGCGCCTCGAGTTCCTCAGCCAGAGCAACCGTGTGTTTCAGCCGAGTGATCTCGTCTCGCTCCCAACCGTCAACTTGCTTCCCCGAGAAAGGGGTGTGCAAGCTGACCACCGGCAAGCCGTGTTCTTCCTGCAGGCGCCGCAGGTAGTGCCCATGACGCGTGTCCCAACGTTGGTCAACTAGCACCTCTATGCCGTCGAAACCGGCCCACTTTGCCAATTCAAAGACGCGCGCCAGCCCATACGTGTACAGCGAACCACTCGACAATGCCAGCGGCACGCCCTGCCCCTCACGTCTCACCGATCGCCCTCCTCCCTACCCCCCTATCCCTCGCTGCGCGCTCGAAAGACCATGCGCAATGGCGTGCCCTCAAAAGCGTGGTGTTCTCTCAAACGGTTCTCCAGGTAGCGTTCGTAGCTGAAATGCACCAACTCCGGATCGTTTACAAACAACACGAAGGTAGGCGGATCCACCTCCGCCTGGGTGGCATAGAAGAACCGGAGCCGCTTGCCCCCTTTCGAAGGCGGCGCATGGCGCGCTACTGCATCGCGCACCAGCCGATTCAACTTACCCGTGGGGATGCGCACCTGCCGCTCGGCCTGGACCCGCAACGCCATGGGGAGCACCTTGTAAACCCTTCGACGTGTCAGGGCCGAGATGAACAGCACGGGCACGTAATCCATGAAGCGTAGTGCCCAGCGCACCTCTCGTGTCATGTTCATCATGGTGTAGGTATCCTTCTCCACCAGGTCCCACTTGTTCACCACGACTACCACGCTCTTGGCTTCCTCTAGGATGTAGCCCGCTATGTGCGCATCCTGCAGCGTGACGCCAGTGGTGGCGTCGACAAGGAGCAGCACCACATCCGCCCGTTGAATGGCCCGCAGTGCCCTCAGCACACTGTAGCGCTCAATGCCTCGCTCGATCTTGCCCCGCCGCCGGATGCCCGCCGTGTCGATGAGCACCAGTTGCTCCCCTTCCCACTCCAGGAGGGTGTCAATGGCATCGCGGGTCGTCCCAGGGATTGGGCTGACGATAGCCCGGTCCTGCCCCATCAGGACATTGAGAAGTGACGACTTGCCCACATTCGGTCGCCCTACGATGGCGATTTTCACCGCCTCTGGCAGGGGTTCCGGCTCGCCGACAGGAAAACTGCTCACAACCTCGTCCAGCAGGTCACCTGTGCCCGTGCCGTGCAGCGCCGAGATAGGCAGGGGGTCCGCCAGGCCCAGCGCGTAGAACTCCACCGCCGCTGTCCGCAGGGCCGCGTTGTCGGCTTTGTTCGCCACCAGCAGCACCGGCTTGCCTGTCCGGCGCAGCAGATCGGCCACGTCTTCATCTCCAGTGGTCACGCCATCCTGGGCATCCACCAAGAAGACGATCACATCGGCCTCGCTGATCGCCACCTCCACCTGGCCACGCACTTCATCCACATAATCGACTGAGGCCACCGCTAGCGGCGCTGGCCTCTCCTCCTTGCTCCTCCGGGAGTCGCTGGCCGCGATGTCCAGCCCACCAGTATCCACCACGGTGAAAGACGCGCCAGCCCACTCGGTGTCGCCGTACAAGCGGTCGCGCGTCGTGCCGGGCAGATCCTCAACGATCGCCTGCCGCCGCCCCACCAGGCGGTTGAAGAGGGTGGATTTGCCCACGTTGGGCCGTCCCACTAGAGCAACGATAGGCTTGGTCATCGCCTGCTAGCCGCCTTAGCTCCCCCCACCTGCAGCCGGTGTGGGCGTGCGCGTCGCGCGGCTAGTGGCGATAATCGCCGGTGTCATCGTAGCCGTTGCCGTGGCCGTCCCAGTCACCGTCGGTGTGACTGTAGCCGTAGGCGTAGGAATCAGGGAAATCTTCACCTCGATGGTCTCCGGCACCAAGGTCTCTTGCCGTATTCCTTCCGGCAGGATCACTGACGGTTCCAGCGTATGCGTGCCGGCCTCCAATCCGGTCAGATCAAGCAGTATCTGCACGTCACCCGGCTGCAATGTCTCCAGTCGCGGCAACGGGCCTGCCACGAGAATCTCAACGATCTGAGGGGAAAGTTCAGCCTGCAACCCATCACCCAACCCCTGTATCACCGGCGCCCGCTGCACCCACATGCTTTCCTCGATGGGAGTGACCCCCACACTGACCACGACGCTCTGAGCGCCGAAGACAGAGACATTCTCGGGCACGATGAGCGCTAACCGCTCCACGATGTTACCGCTGGCTCCCTCAATGTTCACCGGCGCCGTCTCCACGTAGCCTGGCACGGCCTCGATGGCCGTGGGGCTGCCAAAGAGGGTGACAATGGATGGATCAACGGCCACCTCGCTAATGCGGTAGCCCCTGGCCACCTGCCCTTCCCGGCGCACCCGCACAGAGACATCTCGATAGCCCGACCGTTGCTCAATCTGAACCGTCACCGTCACCATCCGAGGCGCCCACTCGACGACATTGCCCACGGGCTGGCCATCTTTCCCGCGCAACGATACCGGCAATGAGCGCTCCACTGCGTTTCTCGCGGTTCGCAGATACACTTCAACCACCGCCGTCGCAACCGAATCCACGTAGCGCTCAGGGCCACTCACCTGCACCTCAGCCGGAGTGACTTCAGGCGTATGCCAATCGTAGCCAAAGGGAGCCGAATCCATGACTTCAGCCCTGACTGACACGCTCTTCTGCTTCATGCGCTCCAGCTCCACAGTCACCTGTGGCGGCGTCACCTCCAATATCTGCACTTCTGGCTGGAAAGAAGAGAACTGTACATCCAGTTGATGCTTGCCAGTCCCCAACTCGGCCAAGTCCACATAGGCATCGAAATCAGCCCCGCGCCCTGTCTGCCAGAAGTCCTCCGGCGCCCGGCCGTGCACATCGACGGACTCCGCTGTGAGACTGCGTAGGGCGAGACCGGCCCCCATTCCACGCAAGTTGACCGACACGCCGCGCATCACGAAGATGGGATTGCTCTCCTGCTCCGCATTTGCCCAGACGATGAGCGCCACCACCAGCGCCAGAGCCACGCTGCCCGCTTCCGAGAACCAGCGCTTCATCTCAGCCTCTCCCACACGCCGCGTCGAACGTAGAAAGCCTCCAGCACCCGCTGCAGCCGCTTCTTATCCAGTCGCCGGGCGATCCCACCACGCCGGGCAATGGAGATGATGCCCGTTTCCTCCGAGACGACAAGGGCCAAAGCATCGCTCTGCTCAGTGATCCCAACAGCCGCCCGATGTCGCGTACCCAGCCCGCCCAATGGCTCCTCCGTCAATGGCAAGACACACGCCGCGGCAACGATACGGTCAGCCCGCACGATCACTGCCCCATCATGCAACGCTGTGCCCGGATAGAAGATGCTCAACAGCAGTTGTGCTGTCACTTGTCCATCAACCTTCACACCTGTCTCGACATAGTCCTGGAGACCTGTCTCGCCCTCCAAGACGATGATCGCACCGTGGCACCGCTCCGAAAGCCTCAGTACAGTCTCAGATAGTTCGCGGATAAGATGCGCTGCCCTCTGCTCCTCGCGGGGGAATAGGAATGGGGCGGCGCGCCCCAAGCGTTCGAGCGCCCGCCGCAGTTCGGGCTGGAAGATGACTGGGATAGCGACCAGCAGTGCAGGCAATGAGTTGCGAACCAGCCAAGCGAAGGCGGGCAGATTCACTTGGCTAGTGATCAGAAAGATCAGCAGCACGATCACCACGATGCCGCGCAGAAGCTGCACTGCCTGTGTGCCGCGGAACAGGCGCAGCAGCGCATAGAAGATCAAGGCCACGAGCAGAACGTCGAGAGCGCTCTGCCAGCCGAAGCGACTGAAGACGTTGAGGAAGTTGGTCATGGTCCCACTGATGTATAGCCAATGGCTAATGACTGATAGCCAAGGGGCAACTGCTGCTCACTGCCCTCCCAACAGCAAAGCTAGCACCGCCTTCTGTGCATGCATGCGGTTCTCGGCCTGGTCGAACAACACCGAATGCGGGCCATCGGCCACTTCGTCGGTGATCTCCTGTCCCCGATGTGCCGGCAGGCAGTGCATGACGATCACATCGTCCTTGCCACTGGCCGCCAGCAAACGCTCGTTGACCTGGTAGGGCGGGAAGAGCTTGAGCCGCTTCCGTGTTTCCTCCTCCTGCCCCATGCTCGTCCAAGTGTCGGTGTAGATGACGTCGGCCCCGGCCACGGCCTCCAGCGGCTCGTAGCTCAGGTCAACGAGCCCGCCACTCTGCTCGGCAAACGCTGTAGCCAGGTTCTCCACATCCTCAGTGATTTCGTAGCCAGGCGGGGTTGCCAAGGCGACCTCCATGCCCAGCTTCGTCCCTCCCAAAAGCAGCGAAACGGCCACGTTGTTGCCGTCGCCCACATAGGCCAGCCGCAGGCCCTCCAATCGCCCCTTCTTCTCCAGGATGGTCAGCAGATCTGCCAGTACCTGACAGGGATGGTTGTAATCCGACAGGCCGTTGATGACCGGCACATGGGAATGGGCCGCCAACTGTTCGATGTCTGAATGGGCAAAGACGCGAGCCATGATGCCATCCACGTAGCGGGACAGCACCCGCGCTACATCTGCCACGCTCTCGCGCTGCCCCAGTTGCACCTCGTTTGGCGAGAGGTAGATCGCCTGGCCTCCCAGGTGAAACATGCCCATCTCAAAGGAAACGCGCGTGCGCAGCGACGGCTTCTGGAAGAGCAGCGCTAGCGTCTTGCCCTGGAGAAGAGGCCGATTGCCACCGTCCAGCCATTCCTTTTTCAGATCCACTGCCAGGTTGAGTATCTGCCAAAGCTCATCACTAGAAAGGTCAGCAAGGCCAAGAAAATGTCGCATCGCAAAGGCTCCTTTACATCAGTTGGCAGAATCGCCTGCCGCTCCGACGGGCGCGTAGCCTGCCACGTCTGTCTCGCCGGCCAAAGAGACACCAGCGCACCGCTCCTCTTCATACCAATTCTATGCGCCTCCCATGTGGGCTCCGGTGAGGCATCATCCTGCCCAGCACCACGTCCATCGCCACGTCCATCGCCATGTCCATCACCAGGAAATATCCAGGGCTCAATACGGCTCCCAGTCGTCGTCGTCATCGTCGTCGTCGAAAAGCCTCTCGTCCTCCCATTCTTCATCTTCCTCAATCCCCTCGCCCCATTCACCAAGATCCTCTCCCTGCAAGATCAGGTCCTTGATATTCTCTATCGTGACACAGGAGAGTTGCTCGGGGTCGAGCGCGATCTCGTCGGCCCCGCAGATGCCTTCATCCCAAAACACACACTGGTTCTGGGGACAGAGCACTCTAGTCATGGGCTTCT
>Ga0075114_10002093_pt1 | contig 10427 bp, 11 predicted proteins | sample AntAceMetag02UKM_FD_69784 | JGI IMG/M metagenome (GOLD analysis project Ga0075114, IMG submission 69784) | Saline lake microbial communities from Ace Lake, Antarctica - Antarctic Ace Lake Metagenome 02UKM | ecosystem: Environmental > Aquatic > Non-marine Saline and Alkaline > Saline | place...
ATAGGGGCAGAAGTACATGCTGGTATCAATTCGTTTCTTGCCGCCCATTGTGAACCTCCTTTACTTGCTCTCGGTTCACAATCATAGCACAGGTCAACTTAATTGTCAAGGGACATTAGGCAGTATTCGATTTGAGCACAAATGGTATCACATCTTCATACAATTGTCAAATGTGACGATGACCGGTATGGCGCAACACTCGTCGCGTTTCATCGACTCTATGGGCTCCATCGGCTGGCCGTGTGGAATACCCGGGTCGCGGGGTTCGCAGTCCGACCTGGGGCTTATTCCACACGGCTGGCTCGTCACGCATCGCGTATCACTTCCGCCATCACGCTTATTGCTTTGATGAACTCCTCCACCTGGATGTGCTCGTCCGGCGTGTGATCGAGCGAGGAGTCGCCGGGCCCGTAGGCCACGATGGGGCAATCCCACACCGGGCCGACGGTATTCATGTCGGAGGTGCCTAGTTTCAGTTTGAAGGTTGGGCGTCCGTTCCTGGTGCGGATGGCCCTCAGAAAAGCTCGCACCAGTGGATTATTCTTGCCTGCTTTGTAGGGCACACCCTCTCCGCTGAAACCGACGGCAGCACCGTTAGCCCATTCCCGCATCTCGCGCTTCAGCGATGGCACGTCCAGGCTGAAAGGGATGCGCAGGGTCATGTTCATGGCGACTTCCTCCTCGAAGCCGCCGTTATGGGTGGAGATGCGGTGCAGCGAGGGGTCCAGGGTGTGGAAGCGATGCCGCTCGCCCTGGTTGAACTGTTCGGTGTAGTCGGTCAGTCGCCTCCAGAACTCGACGGCCCGCTCCGAGGCCGACGGTCCCTGGGCCGTGGTATGCCGCATGGGTGCGGCCAGGCGGTAGGTCACCACGAGGCGGCCTTTGTAGGCCAGGGTCACGTGCTGCCACCCACTGGGCTCGCCAATGACTGTCATCTGGGGGGAGAAGCTGTCCAAGAGGTAGCGAGCGCCCTTAGAAGCCGTTTCCTCCTCCACCGCGCCCACTACCACAATGCGCTTGTCTGGCAGGGGCCCCACCCGCGCTGCTGCCAAGATGAAGGTAGCCAGTGGCCCTTTGGCATCCACCGCGCCTCGCCCATAGAGTCGGTCATCCTCCAGACGAATGGGGATGAACCCCTCGACGGTGTCCATGTGCCCCAGCAGCACGATCTCCTTCTCTCCATGGCCCAGCACCCCGATGGCGTTGCCCACAGGGTCCTGGTAGGTGCGGAAGCCCAGTGCTCTCATCTGCGTCACCAGGTACGCGGCCATATCTCCTTCGCTCCCCGAGGGGCTGTAGATCTCCAGCATCTCTCGCAGCAGCACGAATTCATCCATTCTCATCTTTTCGTGTTCCTTTGCGTGTCCTTTACTCCTGATGACAGTACCTCTTCCACCGCCTGGGCTACGATTTCCAACTCATCACGGCCAATGACTAGCGGCGGCAGGAAGCGCATCACAACCGGCCCTGCAGATAGGGCCAATACGCCTCGCTCCATAAGCGCTGCCAGATAGGGCCCGGCCCGGCGCTTCAGTTGGATGCCCACCATCAGTCCCAGCCCTCGCACCTCTCGGACCAGGGACGAGTCGATATTTCGCAGGCGGGAGAGGAACTGGGCTCCCAGTTCCGCTGCCCGTTGCGGGAGGGCTTCTGCCTCCACTGCATGGATGGTGGCCAAAGCGGCGGCGCAGGCCAGGGGGTTGCCCCCGAAGGTGGAGCCATGAGCGCGCTTTGGAAGCTCTCGCAGTCTCCGGTGGATCATGATCGCCCCCATGGGTACGCCCCCGGCGATGCCTTTGGCCAGGCACATCAAGTCAGGCTCCAACCCGTGATGCTCGCAGGCGAACATCCGACCGGTGCGCCCGAAGCCGGTCTGCACCTCGTCCAGGATGAAAAGTGCTCCTCGCTCCCGGCAAAGCGTCTGCACACCCTGCAAGTAGCCGCCATCCCCGAGAATAACGCCTCCTTCACCTTGCACCACCTCCAAGATGACCGCAGCTACGTCTTGGTGCAAGGCTTCCTCCATAGCCGCTAGATCGTTGTAGGGCACATGGCTGAAACCCGGCACCAAGGGCCCGAAAGGTTCACGGTATTCCTTCCTCCAAGTGGCTGAGAGAGCCCCCATTGTCCGGCCGTGAAAACTGTTCTTGGCAGCAACGATGTCCGAGCGTCCGGTAACCAGTCGGGCGAACTTGACGGCTCCCTCAACCGCCTCCGTGCCGGAGTTGCACAGAAACACCCGCTCCAGCCCCAGAGGAGCGATACGCACTAACTCGGCCTGTAACTCCGCACGCCGGTCGTTGTAGAAGCTTTCCTGGCAGGTAATCAATCTCTCAGCCTGCTCCTGTATAGCCTCCACGATCGCTGGGTGGCAATGGCCGACATTCGCCACCCCATGCCCACCGATGCAATCAATGTACTCCCGCCCTTGGGCATCCCACACCCTGGCCCCTCTCCCGCGCACTATGACCAAAGGGCGCTTGCTGTACACCCCGCTGCTGTGACGATCTTCCAGCACTGCCAGTTCATGGTCGCTGGCCACTGTAGCCCTGATCATTGGATCACCGTTCCTTTGCCCCCTAGCGCCTGGCTAACTGGCGAGTCGATCCGTCCGTCGCCGAGGATCACCCGACCCACTCCGCCTTCCAGAGCCTCCCTGGCCCCCAGCAGCTTCTTCTTCATTCGTCCCTGGGCGTAGGGAAAACAACTCTCTACTTCCCCACGCCCGATGCTGCGGATCAATGACCTTTCATCTGGAAAGTCTCGCAGCAGGCCGGGAACATTGGATAGGAGCATGAGAGTCTCGGCCTGCAGTGCTGCGGCCACGGCCGCCGCCGCCCGGTCCCCGTCCACGTTGAGCATTTCTCCCTCGTCGCTGATGGCCAGCGGGGCAATGACCGGCACGTAGCCCTGGTTCAGGAGTAGCCTCAGCAAAGAGACATTGACCTGCTGTATGACGCCGCTCCATTCTCCACGCAGCACCTTACGCTTGCCCTTCTCCACGATCTTCAGCGCCGACTTGCGCCGCCCCGCCAGCAGCCGACCATCGGGCCCCGACAACCCCAGTGCACTGACTCCCAGTGCCTGCAGCCGCTCTACCAGCAGTTTGTTCACCCTGCCGGCCACCACCATGGCGAAGATCTCCAGCGTCTCCCGGTCGGTGTAGCGGCTGACGTGTCCTGAGACCGAGGTGACGAAGCGAGGCGGTTTGCCCAGCTTCTCGGAAATGACGTTGGTCTGAAAAGAGCCGCCGTGAACGAGTACCATCTGCGCCCCGTCTCTGACCAGGTGTGCGACATCGGCGCAGAGCGGCTCAATGCCCAGCCCTTCCGCACCACCGATCTTGACTACGATCATGTTCTGCAGTCTCCAATCTCCGGTCTCCAATCTCTAGACCGGATGCAGCCCTGGGAACCTCAGCCCAACCGTCTCCTCGAAACCGCACATCACGTTCATTGCCTGCACGGCCGTACCGGCAGCGCCCTTCATCAGATTGTCCAGTGCGGAGATGACCACCAGCCGGTCGCTCCCCTTCTCTCTGACAAAGCCGATGTCGCAGTAGTTGGATCCGGCGAGGATCTTGGGCTCAGGATAGCGATAGAATCCCCGGCGGGACTTGACGATGCGGATGAAAGGCTCATCCCTGTAGGCCTGACGGTACAGTCGCCAAATCTCCTTCTCGCTCAGGTCCTCGTTGAGGAAGCAGTGAGCTGTAGCCAGTGCGCCACGCACCAGTTCCACCGAGGTGATCGACATGTGGATGTCGGGTCGTTGTCCATTGAAGCTTAGCTCTTGCAGCAACTCTGCCATGTGTCGGTGGCCAGTCGGGGCAAACGAGCGGATGACGCCAGTGCGCTCCGGATGGTGGGAAGCGCGTGTGGGCTTGGCGCCCCCCTCCGAGGATCCGACCTTGACCTCCACCACCGTCTTGCCAATCACACCAGCACGACAAAGCGGCCACAACGCAAGGTTGATGACTGTGGCGTTGCAGCCCACACCGCTGGCATAGCGGGCTTCCCTAAGCTGTTGGCGGTGAAACTCGGGCAGGCCGTATACGAAGCGGGGCAGCCACTGGGGAGCCGGATGCTCCCAGCCGTACCACCGCGGGTACTCAGCAGAATCGCGGAGGCGGAAATCGGCGCTTAGATCCACGATGCACCCGGCGATGGCAGCCAATTCCTTGATACGTGGCACCACCTCACCATGGGGGAGTGCGGTGAAAAGCACATCGCAGGCCACCAACTCCTGCATGGGCACCAGGCGCAGGTCCGTTCGTCCTCTCAGATTGGGGTGCAGCAGGTGAACGGGCTGTCCGGCAAAACGCTCCGAAGTAGCCTGTTTCACGTCCACCAGGGGATGGTCCAGCAACAGCCGCAGCAGTTCCCCTCCCACGTATCCCGATGCGCCGACTATGGATGCCTGCAACATGACTCTCCCCTCTCTAGCAAGAAAGGCGCTCCCCCACACAGCTCACCTTCGCCTCCGCGCCGGCACCGGGACGTCCAACAGCGACCTTGCTGCTTGGGTTCGCGCCTTCGCCTTCTGGCGGTCTAGACCGCCAGTGATACGTTCAGACCTGCGCCAGCACGTACTCGGCCATCTTGCCCGCAATGTCCATGTCCACCGCTTGCATGGCGCCATGGAACTCGGGCGTGTGATTCACCTCGTTGACTAGCAAGCGGCCATCCGCGGTCTCCATCAGATCTATGGCCAGGATCCCCCCACCGACTGCCAGGGCTGCCGCCAGCGACAGCTCCCTGATGTCAGGAGTGATGGGACAGGGCAGTGCCTCTCCGCCGCGCGCGGTGTTGGTGATCCAGTGGTCGGAGCGGCGATACATAGCGTACACGACCTCGTCGCCGATCACCATCGTACGGATGTCCCGGCCGGGCTTGTCCACGTATTCCTGGATGTAGAACACGCTGTGCACCGGCCCGCCCAAGCTGGCTTTATGCATCAAGACCGCCTCGGCTGTTTCTCGATCGTTGACCTTGCTCAGCAATCGCCCCCACGAGCCCATGGCTGGCTTCAGCACCACCGGATACCCCATCTCCTCGATGGTTTGCAGGGCTGCCTCAACACCGAGAGCCACTACGGTGCGCGGTGTGGGAACGCCGTGGCGGACGAGAGCCATGGTGGTCAGCACCTTGTCGCCGCAGGTCTGCACCACCGCATAGCTGTTCACCATCTTGATGCCCCAGCTATTCAGGATATTGAGGGCGTACAGGGCCCGGGTGTGACTGATGGAGCGACACCATATCACATCATAGTGGTCGACCAAGCTGTTGGCCTGCAGTGGGAGCTCCAAATGTCGTTCGTCCAGGCGATCGTACCCCACTCCTTGCTGTCTTAGAGCCTGGAAGATGAGCTTCTCTTCCAAGCGTATGCGAGAACAGAGGATACCCAGCTTCACCTTCCCGGTTTCATATCAGCTACCTCCAGGGCGCGATCAACAATGCGGTCGGCGATATCCACACCCGTAGGGGCGATGCTGTTACGAAACTCCGGCGTGTGGTTTACCTCCGACACCAACAGGCGGCCATCCGGGGCCTCCAGAATGTCCACGGCCAGAACCCCGCCACCTACCGCCTCGGCAGCAGCGCGAGAGATGCGTTCGACCTCGGAAGTGATGGGGCAAGCACTAGCCTCCCCTCCCCGGGCCGTGTTGGTGATCCAGTGCTGCGCGTGGCGATAGATGGCCGCAATGACCTTGTCACCGACGACGAAACTGCGGATGTCGCGCCCGGGCTTTTCGATGTACTCTTGGATGTAGAAGATGGAATGGCGGTGGCCACCGAGCGTATGCTTGTGTTCCAGGATCGTCTCTGCCGCATCTCTATCGTTGATCTTGGCCAAGAGCCGTCCCCACGAGCCGTTCAGGGGCTTCAGCACCACAGGGTAGCCCATCTGTTCGATAGCCTCCAGGGCTGCCCGCGGTGTGAACGCCACCTTCGTGCGCGGCGTGGGGACGCCATGCTGGGCCAACGCCAGGCTGGTCAGCAACTTGTCGCCGCAGGTGGCGATGACCTCGTGGTCATTTACCGTGCGCTGTCCGTTGTCGCCAAGCAGCTTGCTCGCGTATAGGGCGCGTGAATGGCTCAGGCATCGGACGAGGATCACGTTGTAGCCGACGAGTATCCCTGACAGGCCAAGAGTGATGGTGTTGGCGTCAACCCTCTCACCATCCACACCCCGGTCCCGCAGCGCTTTGAAGATCAGCTTCTCCTCGACGCGGACGCGAGAACAGAGTACACCAACTCTCATGCTCACTCGCCCCAATCCTCTTCCTCCTCCGGAGCCAAGTCCAGGGCGATGGGATCTGTCCCCATGACTTCCAGTTCAACGCCGCAGTCTGTGCAGGTCAGGATCTCTCCCACCTCCACATCGGCGGGCAACTGCAGTTCGGCAGCGCATTCAGGACACTCAACCATGGTGATTCCTCCTTGATCAGCCGATGGAGCCGATAGAACCGATCCATCCGATAGAGCCGATAGAACCGATCTATCCGATAGAGCCGATAGAACCGATCCAGCCAATGGAGCCGATAGAACCGATCCACCCGATGGAGCCGACAGAACCGACTTGTAGCTTGAGAAACAAAAAAAGGCCAACCCTCTCAGCGTATCTGGAGGGTCGGCCTGCAGTCGCAATCTGTCTAATCGCTGGTTACGTAGAACTCACCTCCGTGACAGGAACGTGCAGCAGGGCGAAACTCCCCAAGGCCGAGGCCTGGCTGGGGAACGCTTAGGGCTGATATGCCTGGAGTTTCGCCTGTCGAACGGTGTCATGGAATGTTCATTCCCGTCTCAGATTGTCACTACTTATACCACAGGTCACGGCAGATGTCAAATTGGGCTCTCCGAAGCCTCCGGCTTCCCTCAAGCGCCGTCAAGTCTCTTTGAGAGCGGATTGACCTGCCTGACATCTGGTCACACGTCACGGCAGTGGGAATGTCGTCCGCTAGCCACAGCGACGCGCCAACTCCTCCTCTACGTCGGTCCAGGAAAGCTCTCGGGCAGCCAACAGTACCAGCGCGTGATAGGCCAGGTCGGCCATCTCGCTCACCAGCCGCTCGTCCCCCTCACTCTGCGCGGCGACGATGACCTCTATTGCCTCTTCGCCCAGCTTCTTAAGCATTCCTGGCTCGCCAGTGGACAGCAAGTGGCAGGTGTAGGAGTCGTCCTTCGGGTTTGCCTTGCGGTCCTGGATCACAGACCACAGACGGTCCAGCACCCCCTTGCCTGCGGATCCGTCGGGATCAGCCGATGGAGCCGATTCAGCCGATGAAACCGATAGAACCGATTCAGCCGTCGGAACCGATTCAGCCGACGGAGTCGATAGAACCGATCCAGCCGACGGAGCTGACAGAACCGATCCAGTTGATGGAGCCGATAGAACCGATCCAGCCGATCCAGCCGATAGAACCGACCCAGCCGATGGAGCCGATAGAACCGATCCAGCCGATGGAGCCGATAGAACCGATTCAGCCGACGGAGCCGATAGAACCGATGGCGAGCCAGGTAGGCGACGGTAGAAACAGCTCGTTTGCCCAGTGTGGCAGGCCGGTCCCCGAGGATTCACTCGGACCAGCAGCGTATCTCCATCGCAATCGTAGTGCAATTCCACGATCCGTTGCGTGTTTCCAGAGGTGGCCCCCTTGTGCCACAGCTTTCTTCGGCTGCGGCTCCAGAACCAGGTCTCGCCGCTCTGCAGCGTGCGGGCCAGAGCGTCAGCGTTCATGTAGGCCAGCATCAGCACCCTGTTCGTGAGGGCATCCTGCACCACCACGGGCACCAGCCCTCGCTCATCCCAGCTAATCTCAGCTACCGGTCCTTCAGGGTTTGTCATTCCTCACCTCCAGGTCAGCGCCGCACCGGCACGCCTCGCTCTGCCAGGTATGCTTTCACCTGACTGATGCTCAATTGCCGATAGTGAAACAGCGATGCAGCCAGCGTTGCGCTCGCCTTTCCCGCAGTTAGTGCCTGGTGGAAGTGCTCCAGCCGACCAGCGCCACCAGAGGCAATGACGGGAATAGAAACAGCCTCGGCCACCGCTCGCGTGAGCTCCAGGTCATAGCCGTCCAGGGTACCGTCGCGGTCCATGCTGGTCAACAGGATTTCGCCTGCGCCCCGGGCCTCGGCTTGCCGGGCCCATTCAACCGCTTCCAGCCCTGTCGGCAGTCGTCCGCCGTTGATGTACACCTCCCAACGGGTGGAATCCATGCTTCGTCTGCCATCAATGGCTACCACGATGCATTGGCTGCCGAACCGTTTCGTTGCCTTGCTGATCAAGTCTGGATGCTGGACGGCGGCAGTGTTAATAGAGACCTTGTCGGCGCCAGCGGCCAGAATCTCACGGATGTCTTCCACAGTGCGCAGCCCTCCACCTACGGTAAACGGGATGAAGATGGCATCAGCCACTCGGCGCACCATGTTGGCCACAATGTCGCGGCGCTCATGCGAGGCGGTGATGTCAAGGAAGACCAACTCGTCGGCATGCTCGTCATCGTAGACCATCGCCTGCTCCACAGGGTCGCCGGCGTCCTGCAAGTCGACGAAGCGAACCCCCTTGACCACACGCCCGTCCCTCACGTCGAGGCATGGAATGATGCGTTTTGCTAGCATGTCTTTCCCTCCAACACTATCAGCCGATGGAGCCGATAGAACCTATCCAGCCGATGGAGCCGATGGAACCGATAGAACCGACCCAGCCGATGGAACCGATCCAGCCGATAGAACCGATAGAACCGATTCAGCGTGCAGCCCTGATGGCCTCTGAGAGCGACAGCGCGCCGCCATACAGCGCCTGGCCAATGATCACACCCTCGATTCCGGCCGGTTCCTGTTCTCGCAGGCGAAGGACGTCATCCAGCGTAGCCACGCCGCCGGAAGCGATGACCCGCAGCCCCGTGGCATGGGCCAGCGCCGCCGTGTCTTCCACGTTCACGCCGTCAAGCATCCCGTCATGTAGGGTGTCAGTGTAGATGGCGTATCGCACGCCCCGCTCACTCATCGCCAACCCCAGCGCCACGGCTGTCACATCTGACGTCTCCAGCCAACCATGGGTCACCACCAGCCCCCGGCGGGCATCCAGGGCGACCGCCACACGCTCGGAACCGAAACGATGCACAGCCTCTGCCATCAACTCCGGTTCCCTGACGGCCACCGTGCCCAGAACCGCTCGCGTCGCACCCATCTCCAGCACCAGTTCGATATCGTCCAGCGTTCGCAGCCCTCCGCCGAACTGGATCGGCGTATCCGGCGCCGCAGCGCGTATCTGCTGCAAATGCTGCAAATTTAGTGGCTCTCGCCTGGCGCTCTGCTTGGACCGCGCTGCACCAAGGGCTCCGTCCAGGTTGACCACGTGCAGCCATTCCGCACCCTGAGCCACCCAGCGCCGGGCCACCACCGTTGGATTGTCATGGTACACTGTTTCCAGCTCGGCGCGACCCTGCCGCAGCCGCACAACTCGCCCTCCACGCAGGTCAATCGCCGGCAGTACAATCATACTCTACCATCCACCCGATCAGCCGATGGAGCCGATAGAACCGATCCATCATCTCAATCCTCCTCCGTCAACACGCTGCCGCTGTGCTGATCTATGATGCCCACGAAGTTCCGTATGATCCTGAGGCCTGCGTCCTGGCTCTTTTCCGGATGAAACTGTGCGCCGAAGAGGTTCCCCTGCCCCACAACCGAGGCGTACTCCACGCCGTATTGGGTTGTGGCAACCACGATCGCCGCATCCCTGGGGACCGCATAGTAGGAATGGACGAAGTAAGCATAGCTGCCATCTGCCACCCCCGCGAGTATTGGGCTCTGCTGCTGGACATGCAGCTCGTTCCAGCCGACGTGTGGTACCTTGAGACCGCCATCCCTGAATCGCACCACCCGTCCGGCCAGAACCCCCAGCCCTTCGTGGCGTCCCATCTCCTCGCCCACTTCGAAAAGTAGATGCATCCCCAGGCAAATGCCCAGGAAGGGCTTGCCGCTGCTGATCTGGTCCACTAGCGGTTCGATCAGTTGGCGCGCCCGGAGGTTTGCCATGGCGTCGCCGAAGGCTCCCACACCAGGAAGTATCACTCCCTGGGCCGTCTCCAACATCGCGACCTGCGAGGTGATCGTTGCGACGCCCCCAACGTATTCCACAGCCTTCTCCACGCTGCGCAGATTGCCCATTCCGTAGTCTACGATGGCAATCATCTATAACACTCCCTTGGTTGACGGTATTCCAGTGCGACGCGAATCGAGACGGCTGGCCGCGTCCAGTGCCCGCCCTAGTGCTTTGAACAGGGCCTCAGCCTTGTGGTGATCGTTGCGTCCATACAGCAGGCGGGCATGCAAGCTCAACCGCCCATGGATTGCCAGCGTCTGCAGGAAGTGGATGATGAGATCACTGTCCATACTGCCCAGGCGGGGAGCAGCGAA
>Ga0075114_10002098_pt1 | contig 10415 bp, 8 predicted proteins | sample AntAceMetag02UKM_FD_69784 | JGI IMG/M metagenome (GOLD analysis project Ga0075114, IMG submission 69784) | Saline lake microbial communities from Ace Lake, Antarctica - Antarctic Ace Lake Metagenome 02UKM | ecosystem: Environmental > Aquatic > Non-marine Saline and Alkaline > Saline | place...
ATAGAGGTCGCCTCCTGATGAAACTTGTGCCAGTCACACATAGTTTCTATCAGAGGCGGCCTTTTGTCAAGATCCAACCCACAAATATCTCGTCGGTATCACAGCGTAGGGAACCATCCCAGAATGTTCCTTGTTACATCCACGTATTCCACTAATCTCCGAACAACGGCCCGTCGTTTCTCTAGCCCCCCGTCTTTCCTGAAAAAGCTCACTATCTCCGCGACACTTATCTGATGCTGTGAAGCCTCACGCGCCATCCGAATCACGAACCTTGTCACAACTCGCAGCAGGGCTGTGCGAATCCACACCTTTATCCGCTCGCTTCTCCTTCCTAATCGTGCCGTGTTGACCCGCAAGAGCTTTGCAATGGCTCCACGCCAGATGCCCTGCAATCTGCTTGTCGTTTCGGGATTCTCGAAGTCGTTGAGAAGGATGACCAGCGAAAGCCCTATACATACTTCAAAAGCCCTCGGAATCGGCAGTCCCAGGAATCCTGTCAGTCCGCTCACCAGGCTTTCCAATAGTGCAAGCCCCGCCTCGCGATCTCGCCGCCAATAGATGAACGCATGCCGAATAGCCACAGCACGGACAGCAGGTGATGGATCAGAGAGAGCAAATTCCAACAACATGCGCATTCTGAGGTTCGAAGCTACCTCTATTCCTGCCCGCTTCCACGCCGGACATCGCACTGTGGCTGTCTCGCGTCTCAGAACAGGCCTAAGCCATCCCCTGCCGTGCTTGAGCATGTCGCCAATTGTGTGCCCGACCTTCTTCCGCTCATCGCTCCCATACTCACTCAGTGCAGCAATAAGAATCTCTATCATCCGCTGGTTGTCAATCCGCGCCAGCCGCACACAGAGCTTCGCACACTCCTCGGGTGATAACTCCCTCATCTGCTGTTCAAGACAGCTTTTCACTGCTCCCCATAGGTAAGGAACCTTGGGCAGTTGGGACATCCACTCTCTGTACTGTGCTTCCCATGAATCCCTTGGTCCCATCCCTTCAAACAGTTTCTTTCCCACAAAGTACTCGTAGAACCGTTCGTAATTGAAGCCAATTCTCTCTTCGCACCCCTCTCCTTGTCTCACCAGGATCTCGGCGTCCACCAAATTGGTGAAGGACTGGTTCACGCGCCGGCCATCACTCAACACCTGCTCGCTGTACACAGCCTCGTACAACCCACCTCCTGCCGCATCAATCTCCGCAATGGTGATCGCATTGCCGTAGCGTCCATCCCTCACCAGCAAAGGCACCAACTGTTTCTCCAACAGCCGCAGGTCCTCCTCTCGCAACCGTTCACTTCTCAGCATGGCATTCACATACTGCTCTACCAACACCGTAACCTTCAAGGTGTCGGGTATCGCTTCTCCCTCATAAATCGTCGCCACCAACCACAGGTTCAAAGGCTCTCGCAGTATCTCCCGCACTTCACCCCGCAGACCCTTGTACAGCGTCTGTAGTCCGTACACCCGCTGATGCTTCTCGTACGCTTCCGGCAGTTCCTGACGCGTAAACGGCTCCATCCGCTCAGAGTAGCTGAATGGCTCAAGCTCCACGCCTAACCCTTCAGACCCCTCCTCCCGGTAGTATAGCGCATCGGCTAGCCTCACTCCCCGCTTGATCGTCTGCCACGTCTCCGGCCGACAGCTGAACACCACCTTCAGCCAGGGCCAGGGCCCCTGCACCAGTTCATCCAACTGCCCCAGCAGGTCCTTTGCCCGTGGGTTCTCGTTAATGGCGTCCACACACAGAATCACTGATCGCTCCCCTATCACTTCAATCTTCGCAATCTCACGCCACACATCTCGCACCCGCCGCCCAGCCAGGATGAGCCGATTGTCGAAGTCCTGAGTGATGACCCCAGTCACAGATGGGTCCACCTTCAGCTGCGCGCCATCGTACATCAACACACATATGTCACTGCGTGACTGATGAAGTTCCTCACCCAAGGCCAAGAGGAAGTTGCTCTTCCCCACCCCCGATTTGCCTATCAATACAAAACACCGCTCCTCTGACCTTAGGAATTTCTCAAATGCCCGACGGATCTTGTCCCGCTGAAGGTACAACTCGCTTCGGTACTTGGGCCGCACCGTCGCCATGCGGTGTCGAGTAATGTCCACACAGATATCGCGCAACTGCCACCAGGTGAGCCTCTCTGCCTCCTGCCGCCTCCGCTTCGCCTCCTCGATCGTATCATACAGCAGCGTCACGAATGCCTTAACACTCCTGTCGTCCACCACCCGCTTCCCCAGTATCGCCAGCAGATACTGCAATCGCTCGTAGATGAAGCGATCATACACCCCCGTATCCGTTAACCCTGCACCCCCTTCCCAAAACACCAGAAATGGGTGCAGAGGCAGAAGCTCTTCTGTCCCCTCCCGCAGATAGAACCAGCCACGGCTGAGCTCGGTACGTCTGGGCACGCGTTGGCGTCCTATGGATACTCTGAGGCCCTTGTGCAACTCGAAGTCATAGAACAGTTCATCGCAATCCAGCACTCGGATGAGGTCGTACTTTGCGATAAATGCCATGTCCCTCAGGATTTGACGCAGCAAGCCCATAGTCTCCTCCGCCAGCCCCTCCCACGCTGCTTCATCTTGAGGCAGCAATCGTTCCGCCTGTACCTCCAGAGCAATCTGCGTTAGACGGTGAAAGGGTTGCTCTACCTCAACACGCCGCCTATGCGGCAAGGCCGAGATGTCCCAGTAGAAGTCATACAGCTCCGGCATGAAGAACAAGTCCCGCTTGCCTTCGTAAGCCTTTAATGAGGCGAAGAGCAACTGCTGCCAGCCGTCCAGGGTCAAACGGGGAAACTTCTGCAACAGGAGTTCGTTCAGGTATGGATCGCTCACTTTCTCCCTGTCTCGGATGAGGTATTGGCTGACCACACTGATTGTCAATGCCCGAAGCCCCAGATTGTAGATGTGCAGTCCCAGTTTGACACGCTCCCGCGCTGCCTCCGCTCCCAACAACTGCCGATAATTCACTGCAATGAAATGGGGCATGGTTTTGAGAACCATCTCGTCAACATTACCTTCCCACATGTCGGCCTCCTTTCAAACACCGTCACCCTTCCAGCGCGTCAAGGTGTAAGCCTTTCCCTTCGCAGTAGAAGGTGGCCCACTTCATTATACCACATAAACATGCGCTATGCACATACAACAGCCACGCGCTAGAAGGTAGCGGTGCGAGTGAACTGATTGAAAGGGGAAATGTCAACTTTGTTCACGGAACCCCTTGACTGCATCTGACCCGTCGTCTTTCTAACTCCTGACAAACCTGCGCGTAGCGCTCGCGGCTGAGCGGATAGAGTATGGCAAAGAGGATGCCCAGGCACAAAAGCGCTGCCGGAATCGGCCCCATGGCTATGCGAATGCCGAGCAAGGCGCTGGCGGGCTGCTGCGGTGCGTTGGGCACGTAGCCGGTCACCTGCATGAGTAGAAGCACCAGCGGGATGGCCACGGAGGAGGTGATCTTCTCCGCCAGCGTCACCAGGCTGTAGAACATGCCCTCGTGACGCTGGCCCGTCTGCAGCTCGCCCCACTCGATGGCATCGGGGATGATAGACCAGGGCAGCACGTGGGCGGCGGACACCCCGATGCCGGCCAGCACGCACAGGAGCAGGATCAGCGAGAGGCCACTGGACGCGTTCAGGGTGATGAGCGCGATCTGCACGACGGCCCAGAAGGCGACGCCAGCCACGTAGGCCCAGCGCTTGCTGTAGCGGCGGGAAGCCCACTGCCAGAAGGGCAGGGCCAAGATGGCAGTGACGAAGATAGCAGCCATGATCAGGTCACTCTGGGGTTCCCGGCGTACGACGTACTTGAGAAAGAAGAGCAGCGTGGCCTGGACCACGTTCACCGACACCCAGGTGAGCAAGTAGATGACCAGGCTGAAGACAAAGGGACGGTTCTTGAGCGCCGCCCGCAACGACTGGAGGACGCTAGGCCGTTCCTGTGCCTGGTGGGACACCCGCTCCCGCGTGCCCAGGAAGGTGAGCCACAAGGGCAGCGCGCTGACCAGGCCGAAGACCAGGCCCATCAGCAGCACCCGCGGCGCGTTCTCGGGGACGAAGGCGCCGACGATCATCAAGGGCACAGTGAAGGCCACCAGGCTGCCCAGGATGGAGAAGAACATGCGGTACGACGTGAGCGCCGTGCGCTCGTCGTAGTCCGTCGTCAGCTCCGGCGTCAGAGCAAAGTAGGGCATGTAGACGAAGGTGGCTGCAGCATCGAAGATGACGTATGCGGCCGCGTAGTACACAGCCAGCAGCAGGTCACTCCGCAGCGGCGGGCGGTACCAGAGCATGGCGAAAGCCAGGGCAAAGGGCAGCGGCCCGAACAGCAGAAAAGGCCGCCGCCGGCCCCAGCGGGTGCGCGTGCGGTCGGAGATGTGGCCGATGAGCGGATCGTTGATGTAGTCCCAGCTCCGCCCCACGAAGATGGCAATCGCGGCCACGCCAGGGGAGATGCCCACGACGTCAATCAGGAAGATAGCGAAATAAGCCCCCAGGATGGTCGAGGTCAGGCTGAAGCCGGTATCTCCGATGCCGTACAGGAACTTGGTGCGGCGGGATAGGCGATTGGACACGATGATGGCTCCTTTGGATCACGAAGGTCACGAAAGAACGCGAAAGCCGCGGAGCTTTCTCGCTACTCTTGGTCCTTGGGTGTGTGCACAAAGCGCCGCACGCCCAGAGGCTTCTCCCCATAGTTGACCAGCAAGCACAAGCGATAGCTCCCTTGATGCAGGTACAGCAGGCACTGCTCGACGTTCTCGGGTTTCACCACCGGACACTTCTGCTAGGACGCGGACGAACACGGACAAACACGGACTTTCTCAGTCCTTCGCTCATTCGAGACTGCCAGGACAGCAATTCCTCAGTTCTGACTGGAGCCACTGGCCTTCTTTCCTGATTGTCCGTGGTCATCTGGATCACGAAGGTCACGAAAGAACGCGAAACACACGAAAACCTTTCGCGCCTTTCGTGCGTTTCGTGGTCCAGACGCTTCACCCCAACTCCGGCAAACTCTCACGCAGCTTCGACACCGTCAATACCCACAACTCTGCCGCCAACCGGTCAATCTCCACATCGACCTCCCGCAGCAGTGCTGCCTCCCCAGCCGCGGTGGCTTCGAGCGCTCGCTGAGAGGGACAGTCTGTTGGCAAGGGAGCGTTTGGATCACGAAGGTCACGAAAGAACGCGAAACACACGAAATCCTTTCGCTCCTTTCGTGCCATTTCGTGCCTTTCGTGGTCCAAACCCTTCACCCCAGCCCCGGCAAACTCTCCCGCACTTCGGCCACGGTCAATACCCACAACTCTGCGCCAACCGGTCAATCTCCACATCGACCTCCCGCACCAGTGCTGCCTCCCCAGCCGCGGTGGCTTGGTGCGCCTGCTGAGAGAGATAGTCTGTCGGCAAGAGAGCATTTGGATCACGAAGGTCACGAAAGAACGCGAAAGCCACGAAGGTTTCTCGCTATTGTTGGTCCTTGGGTGTGCGCACAAACCGCCGCACGCCCAGAGGCTTCTCCCCAAAGTTGACCAGCAAGCACAAGCGATAGCCCCCTTGATGCAGGTAACGCAGGCACTGCTCGACGTTCTCGGGCCGGATAGCGCTTCTCGCTTTGCTCTCCAAGATCAGCTCATCAGCATCATTCCAGATGACATAATCGACGCGGCGCTTGGTGATGATCACGCCGTCGTAGGCGATAGGGATTTCCAGCTCGCGCTGATACTGCAGGCCACGTTTGGGCAGCGCCAGTTCCAAAGCCCGCTGGTAGTCCACCTCCATGCAGTGGACACCCAACTGTCGTTGCACGTCAATGCACGCGCCGATCACGTCATGAGATAATGGCTTGAAGTCATATCCTTTTGTCGAACGGCGGTTGGGCATGGCAAACCTCCTGATTGCGGGGGAGTTTTTGGACAACGAAACCCGCTGAAAGACACGAGGGACGCGAAAGAGCTTTCGTGCCTTTCGTGCCATTTCGCGAACTTCGTGATCCAAACGGCTTCCACGGCAAACGATTCGCTCGATCAGCAGCCCGCAATCAGGATTCAGAAGACGCCAGGGACACCACCACTCGAAATCCCAGATTGCCGTCGAAGAGGTCTGGGAGGTACCTGAAACGGAAGGCGCAGCGAGCGAACCCCTCACTGAAGAGCCAGGACCCGCCACGCACCACGCGAGCGGCAAACCCGCCAAGATCCTCACGACCATCGGTAGCGAGGTAAGGGTAACTGGCCTCCCTGCTGCGCATCCACTCCCAGACGTTGCCGCACATGTCCAGCAATCCGTAAGGGCTGGCCCCTTCGGGATATGCCCCCACCGGCGTGGTACTGTCCTTGCCACCTTCACGACTACTGCAGCGATTCGCGTCCCACTCGTCGCCCCAAGGGTAGATGCGACCATCAATGCCCCGTGCGCCCTTCTCCCATTCAGCCTCGCTGGGCAAGCGGTAGGGCTTGCCGGTAGTCTCGGCCAGCCAGTTGCAGTAGGCTACGGCATCATGCCAGGAGACGTGGACCACTGGGTGACCCCCTTTGCCTCTTAGTGGTTTCCCTGCTTTCCAGTGCTTGGGCTGACGGTGGTTGGTTCGCTCCACAAAGGCCGCGTACTGGACATTGGTCACCAGCGTCTTGGCCATGTAGTAGTCGGGCAGGTACAGGGTGTGCTGGGGCTGCTCGTCACTGCTGGCATCTTTGTCCTTTTGCGGATCGCTGCCCATGAGGAACTCCCCGCCGGGGATGAGGATCATCTCCGGCTCGGAGGACAGTGTGCGTTCCATGACGCTGGGCCGCGCCACTTGCGGCACAACGATGGGCGGCTCCGCCAGGTGGGAGGATCTTTGCACCAGCGGCGCTGGCTTCGGCTCTTCTGGCGCTCTCTCAATGCGCGCCTCTCGTCCCAACCGCTCATAGAACCTGCGCGGCGGCATCCGGCCACCGCTCACGCTGACGTACTGCCTGTCAATCAGGATAGGGAACCGCTTGCCACGCAGCAACAAAGGGAAGAGCGGCTTCCTGTCCTCCAATGCCAGCATGACCTCTTTCTCAACCCAATCCGACTGCTCCGAATCGGGCGTCATCACCACGACGAAGGCAGCGCAGGAGCGGATCTGCTTCACAATCGTCCGCCACCAGCGGTCGCCGAAGTCAATGCGCGCGTCAACCCAGGGATCAAAGCCCCGCTTGCGCAGCTCGTCCTCCAGCTTGCGGGCGAAGTCCTGGTCTTTGCGGCTGTAGGAGATGAAGACGTGATTGGCCACGGGCAGGAGGTTCTCTTTCAGCTAGTGTTCAGCATATGACGAGGAATTTGGTGCGGCGGGATAGGTGATCAGACACGATGACTGCTCCGTGGAATGCTTGGAGTTCAGGGCGAACACGTGGGTTCGCCTACCGTCCGCGGGCGACGTCGGGATTCTCGACGTCTGCTTCCCACTGCGCAGGGTTGTTCTCAATGTAGTGAACACAATAGACCAAAAGACGTGGTGCTGACAGCCCGGTTCGTCCTGTGATGTGCAACTCGAAAGGCTCGCAGGCTCTTTCTTGGTATTACTGCAGAGGTCTCTGGCGGTGGCCAGAGCAGCAACCTGTGAGCATTATACCTCAGCTTCTATTCAAGATGGAAATCGTGCCGAGAGCGAGTAGTGCTGTCTCTTGACAGACCTGTCTCTGACACCCAACATCAGCTCCGCCCCCTGCGCAAGCCAGGGGTGGCGTCTGGCACTCCGAGCGGCTTGTACCTCCTCTGCTGCCGTTGTCGGGAACAGGTGCCGTGACCTGGTACCGATGTCTTGGCGCAGGCAGTATCGATCATTGACCACTGGTGGCTGAAACGCTACGTTGCTCGTCTGCCCTAGCACCGCCTGGGTTGTGGGCATCGTCCTGGCCCGCTTCCTCTGGGCTCAGAAGGCGATGGGCTGGGATCTTCCGCCTTCTTGGGCCGGGGCTGTTCTTCTCCACGTCTCTCTTGTCGCCGCAATCCGCGTCCGCCGCGCCACCAACGTGCCCGTCAAGCTGGCTTCCTACCCCTCTTTGCTCTGCTGGGCGCCTGGCGCTACCAGTCCCACCCTCCCAATCCCTGCCTCGCCCCCGATCATCTTGCTTTCCACAACCGCAGTGAAAGTGAGACCCCCTGGGTCACTGTTGAGGGGATCATCGCTGGCTGCCCCGACGTGCGCGACCGATACACCCGCCGCGGACTGCGGGTGCACGCGCTGGAAGGAGATGGTGAGAAGCGCGATGTGCGGGGCACAGCGCTCCTGCAAGCGCCACGCTACCCCGAGTTTCACTATGGTGACGAACTGCGCGTGAGCGGCGGGCTGCAGACGCCGCCTGTCGGAGGTCATCAACCGTTTGCTGCCCGAGCCGCAAGCCACGTTGGCCAACGGCATCCTCCTGGGCATCGAGTCTGGCATCCCCAAGCCGCTCTACGACGACTTCAACCGCACGGGAACTTCGCATATTATCGTTATTTCAGGGTTCAACAGAAGTCAACCTGCATAGACTCGGGATAGCCTGGGCAGTTGGTTTCGAGTAGTCGGCGCAGCGTTGCGGCGATTGGAGTAGGCGGGACTGACCGAACGAGGCGCTCTCTGAGCGTTCGCAGGACGGGTGTCCCGATAGTTCGACTTGCGACTACGGACGGGGGATGTCTGAAGAGCGACGAGAGCGACAGTCTGGAACAGACGGTTGCTTAGCAGGGACTCTGCGCTTTTGATAGACTTCAACAATCAAGAATCTCAACGCCCCACAGACAGGGCAAAACAGGGCCATTGACGCACTCCTTCTCCCACTGAGTCCCCGAAAATGGCCTTTTGCGTGGTGATTTCCCCACTGCAGCGTACTCTCCAAGAGACTGCAGAGGCCCTGCTTAGGTGAGGTTCTGGTCAGTCCCGTCCTGCTGGGGAGTTCTTCCATCTTGCCGGGTCGTGCTTCAGCAGCCACCGACACGGCCTCCGGCTACCGTCGCCGACGACACGGCAGGAAACACAACCGCTGATTTCACAGAACGGTGCAACGAGGTTAGGCTGAAGGGGCTGCGTGAAACGGCTGTGAACGCTCGCGTAGCGGGGCGAGGCGGTCGCCGTCAACTCCAGTACCTGGCTATGCATCTTCGATCGCGCGTATTGCAGTTTCCATCCAATTTGCGAATTCATCCATTCCTATCGGTGAGGGTTCATTCGCTAAGCCGAGTCCTTGTTCGATCTGCCGTGCCACTGCTGGATTCCGCGCACGGTTTGGGTTTTCGTTCGGGGGCAGTGACGAAGTCGCAATGAAAGACAAGTCAAGCGTTATTGGCAATTGAGGCTCGAATGCCTGAAGAACCTCACCCGTACTTGGAACACCAGCTATCAAGACCTTGCCCGGGCCGTGGACAGCAAACCCACCTTGACGATCCTGGAGGATTGGACGGTGCGCGGACAGCAGATCGCGAAGGTAGGCTTCAGAGCTTGCGTCGGCATAATAGACGTTCTCTTCAGCCGAGTGGATTTGCAGGGCATTGAGCAGGGACACGTCTGCAACGCGAAAAACGTCAATGGAGCCCGCAGATGAGTACTCCGGTGTGTACACCGCGGGATCGTAAAGCAAGACCAGTGTTCGAGGATCGATCGGAAGAACGGCCATCAATCCTGGCGTCACGAAACCAAGAACACCTGAATCTCGCATGTCCCGCATGTAGTGGTTGCTGAAGACGCAGGGCGCGTCGCTCATGATGAAGGGGGCCGTCGTGCGGTTGCGTAGAACTAGCAGCGAGAGGTCGGAGATGGCCATCACCGCATGAAGAGCTACGCGCAGCGAGTTCATCAGGCTGACGAACAGAGAGTCCTCCACCACTACCTTGCCACGTTCGATTGCCCCTATAGTCGCCTGTCGCTCTGGCGTGTACGGCAAGGCTTTGAGGTACTCGCTGTAGACGTACAGCAGCATTTGATTGGTTGAGGAAGCAAGGAAGCGTGCGTTGCGCGGCGTCCGACTCCGCTGGAGCAGGATCGCCTCTCGAAGATGGTGATCCTCCTCGTTGGAGAGGAATGCCCCTCGCTCACCCCACGCAATGTCCAACACAGCTCGGTACACTGATGCATGGCGAGACTCCAGGTCACTGAGCCAACCCTCTACCCGTTCGTCGCCGTAGAACTTGTGCCGTGCGCACTGGCCCCTTACGCTGGCAAACTGCACGAACCGGCATCCGTCCCTTGAAGCCAGATGGACGTAGCGCTTCCCACCCGTGAAGAGACGGAAGTGGTGTTGAGGCACAAAGTGATGGCTAAGCTTCCGGCTCACTGGCGCAGCGCTCCTCTTGCACCCCACCCGCTCCAACGCGCCAACCCTCGCCCGCCAGCTGCTTTCCGAACATCAGCTCCACAGCCTCTTCCAACACTCTGTCCATCATGCTCTGCGTCCAG
>Ga0075114_10002099_pt1 | contig 10411 bp, 10 predicted proteins | sample AntAceMetag02UKM_FD_69784 | JGI IMG/M metagenome (GOLD analysis project Ga0075114, IMG submission 69784) | Saline lake microbial communities from Ace Lake, Antarctica - Antarctic Ace Lake Metagenome 02UKM | ecosystem: Environmental > Aquatic > Non-marine Saline and Alkaline > Saline | place...
ATAGTGACGAGCACAGAGTTGAGCCAGAGTGAAGTCGAGGCATTGGAGATAGCGCTGGATGATGAGTACAAGGCCTGGACCACATACCAGGCGGTGATTGCCAAGTTCGGCGATGTGTCCGCCCCTGTGCGAACATAATCGGCGCGGAGGAGAGCCACATTGCGGCTTTAAAGACAACGTTCGAACGTTACGGACTCGATGTTCCCGAAAACGAATGGGTGGGACGTGTGCCTGAGTTCGATACGGTGAACGACGCTTGTCATGGGGGTGTTGAGGCGGAGATTGAAAACGCGGCTCTCTACGACTGACTCTTCTCGATGATTGAGCATGAGGACATCCTCGAGGTCTTTCACAACCTGCGGGATGCCTCTCAAGAACAGCATCTGCCCGCATTTCAGCGCTGCGCGCGATGAGCTAACCGTATTCGTCGAGTTCAGGGCAGTTTCAGAGTACGTTGGCAACACCCGCTCGGGCCGAAGACCCGAGCGGCTTGGCTGCGTTTACGAGAAAGGCTCGGGCAAGGGATCTGAAGAGCCCGTGCAGGGGCGCTGTGCCAGCACCGCCGTGACCGTGCCTGTTTTATCGTATCCAGCTTCCCGCTATTGACAACTTGTAGTCATCTCGTGTATAATGTAGTCACATTGAGTGGGAGGTGTGGTGTGATTCAGACCAGAGCGGGAATTCGAGAATTGAAAAGGCGCTTGAGCGTCTATATACGCCGGGTTGAGGCAGGGGGGACAGTAATCATCACCAAACGGGGCCAGCCCGTTGGGCGCATTGTGCCTTGGGCCCAGTCCGCAGAGGCACAACTTGAGGCATTGAACCAGGCCGGGGTGATCGCCTGGAGCGGGAGGAAGCTGCAGCCTTTGGTTCCAGTGGCCCAGGCCAAAGGAGACCGAACGGTGGCTGACCTGCTTTTGGAGGACCGGGAGTGATGCTATATCTGGACGCAAGCGCGTTGGTCAAACGCTACATTGCCGAGCCTGGGACGTTCGAGGTGGCGCGGGCCATTACCGAAGCTTGTGTCGTTGGTACCTCAATCATCAGCCGGGCAGAGACGGCGGCGGCTCTGGCCAAAGCCGTCCGCGTTGGCACGCTGACCCGAGAGGCGGCGGCCTCGGCCCTACAAGTATTCCGCAGCGACTGGCCGAATCTGGTACGAGTGCAAGCGACGGAAGTGCTCATTGCTCAGGCCGATACCCTGGCCTGGGAACTCGGATTGCGCGGGTACGATGCCGTTCATCTGGCATCCGCGTTGCTGTGCAAGGAGAGCATGGGTCAGGAAGTGACTGTGGCCACTTTCGACCAACAGTTGTGGGCAGCAGCCGAACGAAGTGGCCTGATTCCTTTTCCCGACGATCTTCCTGGGATGCTGGCTGCCTGGAGGACTGGCGTGTCGTGACGCGAGCTAAGAGTATGGGTAGAGAGATACAGATTGATGAAACTCAGCGAATAGCTGTTTCTCAGGGGACTAGCTGGTGAGCAAGGGTAATCGCAGGACCAGGGCAGATCATCCTTCCGTGAGGGGCTTGCCCCTCGTCTTCATATCAGGCGCGGAAGAACCGTTCTCAGGAAGGCCAGGAATCCAGCCGGCGAGAGGATCTGGATGCCGCGATACTCCCCGATATCGAGCAGATGTCGATCTCCGCTCACAATGACTGTAGCCTCCCCCGCGAGGGCACACTCCAGATAGCGATCATCGGTTGGGTCACGCGTGATCACGAATAGTTTCTCTGATGGTTCCACCTCGACCGCTTGCCTTCGGAGCAAACGTAGGAAGCGCTGGATGTCTTCTTCGGGCAAGCAATACCGCTCCTGTAGCCGAGGGTAATGGAGAACTCGCTCCAATTCCTGAAGAATCGCGGGAGAGACAACCACGTCGAGCTTCTCTTCTTTCCAGTACGCAAGGATCTTGGCCGGAGCTCCTCGTTCGGAGATGAACCCGCTCACGAAGACATTAGCATCAAGTACAATTCGCATTTTGTGTCTTACTCAATCCGGGAACGGCGAATCGAACTCTGGGCCTCTAGTACATCCTGCATGACCTGATCCGGTTCCGCATTCGGATTAGCAGCCTGAATCTTCCGGATGGTCCCGAACAGTTCTTCACGTTCCTCTTTCCATCGAAGATATGCGTCTATGGGGACAATGGCTGCGGCAGGTTGCCCGTGCCTGACGATGACGTAGTTCTCTCCCTTATGTTTCACTCGGTCGACAATGTGAGCCAACTGTTTGCGGGCCTCAGTTATACTTAGTCTCCGCTCCATACTACGATCTCCTTGTGACCTGCAATGCCTGTACTTACTGTACCTTACGTACACAATATACAGAAAAACAAAGCGCGTGTCAAGCGAGACCTTCCGGGGCCAGCAATTCTCAATTTGAGGCAGGAAGCCATACAGAGTTCGAGGTTTCGTCCCAAAACGAGGCGAGACAAACCAGAATCAGAGCGTTCCAGGTGCGACAGCACTGAGAACGCTCTGGAAAGAAGTCCATATTGAGAACTACTGTTCCGGGTTTTACTGACCGGCATCCCCGTCGAGAATCCCAGCCAGGATCCACGTGCACAGGATGTCCTGAACACCGCCCACACACCCACACACCCACACTCCTCGCTGCAGTACGACCATGCAGCAATCTCCCCCGTCTCCCACTGCATGTTCCACACCCCAGCTTTTTTGCATATTGACCCATTCAATGCTACAATACTACCCATTGGAGGGCTCCTGTCGGCGCTCCTTTGGTATTCTATTGCTGACGCCGGTTTTCTGCTAATCCTTCCACGCGAAGAGAAAATTGCTTATGAAGCGATTTCGTTTATGGGTCGGAATAGGCATCAGTATCATCTGTCTGGTACTGGCGCTGAGCGGAGTAGATTTCGAAGGTCTTGGCCATGCTCTTCAGTCTTTCCACTGGCCCTACCTCGTGCTTGCTTTTAGCGCCCTGTTGCTGGCGGTTTGGCTCAGGGCGGTGCGGTGGCGCGTGCTCTTCTATCCTCAGACGGGCCTCTCCCTTTCGACGCTGTTCTCAATCATCAATATAGGCTATCTTTTCATTAACGTGTTGCCGGCCCGTGTAGGGGAATTGGTGCGTGCCTATCTGGCCGGCGAAGTGCTAGGGACGGGAGCGCCACGCGCCTTGTCTACCATTGTGCTTGAGCGGGCGCTCGATGTGCTCACGATAGTGCTTCTGCTTCTGGGCTTGGCCCCCTTCGTGCCTCTGCCACAGTGGGCAGTACGGGCGGGCTTATTGGCCGGAGCAGGGGCCATCGTCCTGATCGTGGTGATGATGGTCGTGGCGTTGAACAGAGAACGAGGGGTGCGGCTGGGAGAATGGCTGGGGCGTTGGGTTCCCGAGCGATTCCGAGTCCCGTTCACAGCGGCCTGGGCGTCACTTATTGACGGTTTCGCCGTCGTGAAAGAGCCTGGTCAGTCTCTGCGCGTACTACTCTTGTCGATGGCTATTTGGGCCGTGTCGGCTGTGGTAAACTACTGTGTGCTCGTTGGTTTCGCACTGCCGGCCCCACCAAAAGCCGCGATTCTGGTCCTGTGCATCACTGCCCTGGGCATGGTGATCCCTTCCTCGCCGGGATACATTGGTGTGTTTGAGTATCTAGTCGTGCTGACATTGTCCCTCTTTGGGATAGACAAAGAGTTGGCTCTTAGCTACGGGCTGGTGTTGCATGGCGTCCACTACGTGGGGTTGAGCCTTCTGGGCGTGGTGGGACTCTGGAAGGAAAGCCTCACCTACTCTGAGGTGCGGGGCAAGATGCAGAAGGTATCCACGGATGAAGAAGTGGGGGCGTCGAGCTAGTATGGCTTGGCGGAAATCCTCCGCGAGTTACCTGCTCAGAGGAGATCGTCAGATCCCCGGCTAGAGCGTTGGTCTTACCACATCGCGCTTGTGCTGAGCGCGCCGGAGGGCCGCGGGGATCCGGAGATACCTGACGAGCGCTCCCGGGGATGGGTTGTGCCGTCTTGCACTGGTCATTGACGAGAGGTGCCGGAATTGATAAAGCAGATTATTAGGGGCGACAAACAATGAATCGAGTACTCATCACAGGCGGAGCGGGCTTCATCGGCAGCAACCTGGCCGACAATCTCCTGCGGGAGGGTCACCAGGTGACTGTATTCGACAGCCTCGCTCGTAAAGGGGCGGAACAAAACGTCGAGTGGCTAAGAGCGAGACATGGCGATGCCCTGCGGCTGGTTCATGGCGATGTCCGGGACTACGACTCATTGGCAGAGGCTGCCCGAGGAGCCGAGATCATCTACCACTTCGCCTCGCAGGTAGCCGTGACTACCTCGGTAACCGATCCTCGGACTGATTTCGAGGTTAACGCCCTGGGAAGTTTCAATGCTCTGGAGGTAGCGAGGAATCTGACAACGAAGCCCATCTTGGTCTTCACCTCCACCAACAAGGTCTACGGAGCCATGGAAGACGTAGTGGTGATTGAGAAGGAGACCCGCTACGAGTACCGGGATTTTCCTCAAGGCATCGACGAGTCGCGACCTCTGGACTTTCACTCGCCATACGGCTGCTCCAAGGGGGCAGCGGATCAATATATCAGAGACTACGCTCGCATCTACGGTCTGAGGACGGTAGTATTTCGCATGTCCTGTATCTATGGTCCCAGGCAGTTCGGCGTCGAGGATCAGGGCTGGCTCGCCCACTTCATCATCTCTGTAGTCCTGGGCCGTCCCATCACTATCTATGGCAATGGCAAGCAGGTGCGGGACGTTCTCTACATCGACGACCTGGTACGTGCTTTTCGACTTGCTCCCGAGCATATCGATGTGACTGCCGGTCAGGTGTATAACATCGGCGGAGGGGCGGACAACGCACTTTCCGTCTGGGTCGAATTCAAGGAGTCTCTGGCTCCACTCCTGGGTCGCAGGGTGGAAGCAGCGGACCACGGCGATTGGCGGCCTGGCGACCAGCCCATTTATGTTAGTGATACCAGCAAGGCCGCGAGGGATTTCGGCTGGCGCCCGCATGTCGGCATGGAGGATGGCATAGCCAGATTGTGTAGATGGATAGAGACCAACAAGGAGCTTATCCAACAGGAAGTGCTATGAAGATACTCTTCGCATTGACCTACTATCGTCCCCACGTCAGCGGGCTGACCATCTACGTAGAAAGGCTGGCGAGGGTTATGGTTCGCCAGGGCCACGACGTCACTGTGCTCACTTCCCACTATGACGAGAGCCTTCCTCGCGAGGAGGTCCGTGATGGAGTGAGGATAGTACGCGTTCCTGTCCTTTTCCGGATCAACAAGGGCGTCGTCATGCCCACCTTCTCGTGGTATGCTTATAGACTCATCAAGCAGAGCGATGTGGTCAGCGTGCATCTGCCCCAACTGGAGGCCAGCCTTCTGGCTTTTCTTTGCCGCTTCGTCGTGCGGCGGCCGGTGATCCTGACCTATCACTGTGATCTGCGATTGCCGAAGGGCTTGTTCAATCGACTGGTGGACGTGGTCGTGTTCGGCAGCAACTATGTGGCTGGGCTGATGGCTGACAGGATAATCGCCTACACCGAGGACTTCGCTACCCACTCGTCGTATCTTTCCAGGTTCAAGCGCAAGATTGAGGTCATCTATCCACCTGTGGAGATTGCCCCACCGACGGAGGCCGGCTGCCAGGCCCTGGCAGAAAGGCTGTGCCTGGACAACAAGAAAGTAGTCGGTTTCGCTGCTCGCTTCGCAACGGAGAAGGGTGTGGAGTACCTGTTGGGAGCGTTGCCCGCTATCTTGGGCCACTTCCCTAACCTACAGGTGCTTTACGCCGGAGAGTACGAGGACGTGATGGGAGAAAGGGCCTACATGGACCGGCTTAGGCCCATCATCGAAGGATATCGCGATCACTGGGCTTTCCTGGGCGTTGTTCCCCCCGAGGAGATGGCCGAGTTCTTCTCGGTGTGCGATTGTCTGGTAGTGGCCAGCGTGAACTCGACGGAGTCTTTCGGATTGGTGCAGGTAGAGGCCATGCTAAGCGGCACTCCCGTGGTGGCCACCGATCTGCCCGGGGTGCGAGAACCCGTTAGGGTCACTGGCATGGGCGAGGTCGTTCCGAAAGAAGATGCGCGGGCGCTGGGACAAGCCGTGGTGCGCGTGCTTCGTCATGGCGACGCCTATGTGGAGCCCAGAGAGGAAATCGAGAGGATCTTCAGCTTGCAGAGGACCGTGGAGGAGTATGAGCGGCTTTTTCGAAGGAACATTGAGGCCGTGAGCGGTAAGGGTGGAGGCGGCTGAGTTACTTCTAGAGTGATGCACCCTTTTCCCGATGACTCGCTCGAGAGATCACCCTGAGCATGCTCCAAGCTTGCTGAAGGAACTGTCGAAAGGATGGTTTATCGGCAAACCAGAGCGCAATCTTGCTCGGTTCCCCAGCGTGAAGCGAAGCAGATGGAAGCGGAGGGGTCGTAGCTGATGACAACCAGCACCAGAAAAGTTGCCGCTCTGTTGTCCTGCGGCGCTATAGCGTTGGCCATAGCAGCCCAGTACTACTTCGCGCGCAAGCGGGACTACATGTGGGATGGCATCTTTCTCTATGCCGCTGCGGCATTGCTGTTTATCCTGGTCGCTCGTCTCGTGGAGGGGCGACCGCGGCAGGATGGGAGAGGGGTTTTCCCATTCTGGGAGGAGGCCTGGGCTCTGGCGCAACGGGAACCCGCGCGGGCAGCCACGGTGGTCTTCAGCCTCCTGGTGGGCTTTTTAGGCACGCGGATTGTGAAGGACCGTCCCTGGACGGCCAGCTACTGGGATGCCTTCTGGTTGTGGATCATAAGCTGTGTGGGCTTCCTGGGAGCTTTCGTCCGGACCGAGAGCGTACGCCGCTGGTTCTGTCGGACTCGGGAGACGATTGCTGCTCACAAGCTAGAAGCCGCGTTCGTGGTGGGCATTACGGTGGTGGCGGGACTACTGCGCCTCGTCAATCTCAACGGTATTCCCTATGTGCTGACTGGCGATGAGAGCGAGATGGGATTGGAAGCAATCCGAGTGCTCAAGGGCCAGTTGCGCAACATGTTCGCCACCGGTTGGCTTTCGCATCCTACTCTCTTCTTCTTCATGCAGGCCGCCTTTCTGAAGGTCTTTGGGATCAATGTGACGGGCTTGCGCCTCCTCTCGGCTCTTGCATCTGTCGCGACTGTACCGGTGTTCTACATCTTCTTGCGGCTCTTCTGGGGGCGGCGCATATCCATGATGGCCACGACACTCCTGACCTTCTACCATTTTCACATCCACTACAGCCGTATCGGTCTTAACAACTCCTTCGATCCCTTGTTCTCGATAGCCATACTCTACTTCTTCGTTCGTGGCTTTCGTTCCCGGCGTACGGTGCCCTTCGTCATCAGTGGCGCACTCTTGGGCTTCAGCCAGTACTTCTACATGGGAGCACGTGTGGTGCCCTTCATCCTGGCGGCCTATGTCTTCTTCCTGTTGGTGAGAGAGCGCGGATTCTGGCAGCGTCACAGCCTGCATCTGATCATATTCTTGGTTGCTCTCATGGTTGTTGGTGCGCCCCTGATCTCGTTTTTCATCCAGCATCCTGACAACTTCATGGCCCGAGTGAATATGTTGGGCATCTTCCAGTCTGGCTGGCTGAAGCGAGAGGTGGAGATCACTGGGCGGACGCAGGCCAGCATTTTGTGGCAGCAGGCCCTGAAATCCGTTCTGGCGTACAACTACTTCACCGATCCAACCTTCTGGTACCGGCCAGGGATTCCCTTACTTACTTACCCGGCGGCCATTCTTTTCGTCTTCGGCCTCGCGTATTCCATCTATCGCTGCCGGCAGAAGTCCTATCTGTTGCTCAATCTGTGGTTGTGGATAGCGATCTTCTTCGGCGCTTTTCTGCTGGAGAACCCCCCCAGCAGCCAGAGATTGATGATTACCGCCCCCCCGGTAATGATATTGGTGGCAGTGGGTATCGACCGCTGGCTTCACTATGGCCAGAAGATCGCGCGGTGGCGCCACTCTTCGGCACACATAGTGGGGATAGCTTTGGTGCTGTCGCTATGCTTCATCAACTATAACTTCTATTTCAACAAGTATACCCATAGCCACATTTTCGGCGGTCTCAACACTGAAGTCGCCGATGGCATGGGGAAGTATCTGCGTGCCCTGGGACCGGAATGGAATTGCTATTTCCATGGCCCGCCACGCATGTACTACGGTTTCGCCACGATTCCATTCATCGCTCAGGGAATAGTTGGCATGGACGTAATGGAGCCCTTGAAGGGCCCTCCTACCTTTGTGGATCCTTCCAAGGAAGCCGTGTTTATCTTCCTACCGGAGCGCCTGGGAGAACTGGGTGCCGTGCGACAAACTTATCCCACGGGGAAGCTGCGGGAATTCCGGCGAGAGGGTGGCACTCTTCTGTTTGTGTCCTATGAAGCGGATTGATGGAGCATGCCGTGATGGAGCCTCTCCAGAAGGACTCGACGGATCGGTCAAGGGCTTCGGGCGATCCTCGATCGAACCCATCACCGAAGTCTGGGCCCGCTGAAGCTTTGCCTAAGGAGCCTGTCCAGGGGATGCCGAAGGGCCCTAGCCTGAGCCCATCGAAGGCAAAGTGGATCGAATTGATACTGCTGGTTCTCTCCTTGGTCCTGGCCTTGTGCGCTCAGTGGGCTCTGGATCAGCGCAGGTACGAACCGTGGTCCTTTGTGGCCTATGGTCTGGCAGCCATGCTCTTTGTCTGGGTGTTTCGGGCTTGGTCCCTGGAACGACCCAGGGGGGAGAGGCCCATAGATATCGCTCCTCTCTCTCGCAAGGGCTGGCTGGTGGGGCTGGCCGTGATCTTGGGAGGGCTTTCCTTCCCGTTGTTTAAAGGGAACCGCGTCATTTCCGGGGGCGTTCTGCTGTGGGTTGGTGGTCTTATCCTGTTGTGGTGGGCCATGCGGGATAGGGAGCCAGGGGGTGAACGCTTGCTGGCCCGCTGGCGGAACAGGTTGTCGTCGGAAGGAATCCGTATTCCCTGGGCCGCGTTGGCGGTATTGGGCAGCATGTTGGTGGGGGCCTTCTATCGCTTCTATCGACTGGATGAGATACCCCGGGAGATGGGATGCGATTTGCCGCTCATCTGCGAGAACGTGAGGTTGATCCTGGAGGGGGAATTCCTCGTCTTCTTCCCGACCCATCCGGGGCGCGAAGGGTTGTTCTTCTACTTGGCCGCTCCATACGCCCGTCTCTTCGGGTTGGATCACTACGGTATCAAGTTCGCATCTGCTTGCTTAGGAGTTCTGACCATTCCCGTGTTGTATCTCCTGACGCGGGAGCTCTTCGGCCAGGAGGCGGGCGTCTACTCGGCCTTCTTTCTGTCTGTGGCCCGGTGGCATGTGATCCTGAGCCGCACCGGGTTGCGTGGGATCCTCACGCCACTCTTTGTAATGCTGGTGTGGTATGGTCTGGTGCGGGCCATGCGCACAGGGCGGCGCAGCTATTTCTTCTGGACGGGATGCGCTCTGGGTCTTGGCCTGTACACCTACAATGCCTTCATCATCATGCCCTTTGCCATCGTGGTCTGCCTGGGAGTGTATGTCGTTGTAGACCGGGGACGTTTCTTGCGGAGGCACTGGAAGGACACACTGCTGCTGTTTCTGGTGGCGCTCTTCGTCTTCATTCCGCTCGGTCGCTACGCCTGGGACGAGCCCCGAGTGTATCTCTATCGAGTGGCCACGCGGGTCACCAGCATAGAGAGCCAACTTCCTGCGGACATCTTGACCGTGCTGCTGGATAACTTCCGCAAGGCCGCCCTGATGTTCAATTACGTGGGGGACAGCGTATTCATTGCCAATGTCCCCTTTGAGCGGCAGTTGGGTTTCGCCAGTGGGATTCTCTTTGTGCTTGGACTGGCTTATGTTCTTGCCCACTGGCGTAAGGGGTACAATGTGCTGGCTCTGGGATTCTTGCTCTTCACCGTAATGCCCACAGTGCTATCCATCGCCTTCCCGCACGAGGTTCCCAATGCCACCCGTGCGTGTGGAGCTCTGGCTCCTGTCTACGTGCTTGTAGGTGGAGCGCTGGCGTTGCTAAGGCGAGGGTTTCATGATCTCTTGCCAGAGGCTACTCAGCGTCGTCTGGTGCTTGACCTTCGTGTGTCCAATGCGGTCGACGGGCATGTTGCGCGCAAGTTCAAGCTGGACGCGCGCCCCCTGACAGTCATGGGGTTGGTGGTGCTTCTGGCGCTCGAAGCACGTAGCGTCTACCCAACCTATTTCGAACGGTATGTGGATCGTTTGCCCGCTCGCAACTATTCCATCAGTTTGGAGATAGCGCGGGCCATTGATGATTTTGCCGACGATGGGGAAGCGTACGTCGTTCCATGGCCGTATTGGTATGATGGCAACGCCCTGCGAGCACAGTTGCGCGTGGAGGATCGGGACTGGCACAATGAGTTTGCCGACCTGC
>Ga0075114_10002100_pt1 | contig 10409 bp, 11 predicted proteins | sample AntAceMetag02UKM_FD_69784 | JGI IMG/M metagenome (GOLD analysis project Ga0075114, IMG submission 69784) | Saline lake microbial communities from Ace Lake, Antarctica - Antarctic Ace Lake Metagenome 02UKM | ecosystem: Environmental > Aquatic > Non-marine Saline and Alkaline > Saline | place...
TGCACTCGCGTGCCTCTTGTATGTCCTGTATATTGTTCAGATCGAGGTTTTCAAGCACGTTTCTACTTCCTGTTTCAGACTATACAATATAGACGTGGAAATACGCGCCAAGGTTCCCGTTTTGCCCCAGATTATTGAGAAGATACAAAATCCGCATAGTGAGCAAGCATGGTTCTGGCTGTCTGGTGCCGTTGAAACTGACGGAATTAGGTTGTACTGCCTGGAAAGAGCCCTGGAAATCATCAATCCAAACCGGGGCGAAGCCCAACCTGAGCCAGCAGGAATTGATGCTATGTCCCCCCCCGTACCTGAGCCTACCCCCGCGCAAGCGCAATGGGTTGTGCCTAGAAAGGATACCAGAGGCAGGTTCGTCAAAACTGGGTTCTTATTCCCTAAGTATCGCTTTCACAGTGGAAAGCTCCGAACAAGATCTGGGATGAGTCGGGAGAAGTATCGGAAACTGCTGCAACTTCAGGAAGAGACTCCCGTGGTGGTTATGAGAAGCAAGAAAAAGGGTAGAACTTTGTGGATGTTTGAGAACGAATTCTATTGGGGTGACAAGTGTTACACAGTCGATGAAGTCGAAACGATGATACTGGTACAGCAAATGGGACTCCAGCCATTTGACCAGCACGTTAGCTTGGCGGTACAGATAAGAGCGATGAACCGGTATCACAAACAGTCTGACGAGCTGCACCGACAGTCCGACGGACTGCGGCGACATGGGGATGAGCTAAAGCAACAAGGGGACACGTATGTAGCCTTGGGCAGGTGGATGGACGGCCACATTAAGGCCGAGCAGCCGCTCACCACGGCCGAAGTTGAAGACCAAATGCTTGGACTTGGCTTCATAATCGAGGATATACAAGATCTTCGTGTCGCGTCTGGGGCTGACATTATTGACAAAGTGCGAGACTGGATGCAACCCCGACTGAACGCGATTGGTGCCCAGCTGGGGGCAATCGGGGTGCAGATGGAAGCGATCGCAGCTCAGATGGAGGCAATCGGGGCGCAGAAGGAAGCGGCCAGTGCGGAAATGGAAGCGATCATGGCAGAGATAAGCCTGGGGCTGCCCGAGCCGATTCCAGTGGCTCGGGCACCGATCCCTGCGGAGATTAAGGCGATTCCGGGCGAGCGGGAGCCGATCCCTGACTGGATGCGACGAGCAGCGCTCGACCGGGACCAGGGAATCTGCCGCTATTGCGGACGGCGGGCGATGACCCTTCACCTGGATCATGTGATGCCAGTAAGCCAGGGCGGGCGCTCGACGATTGAGAACCTAGTGACTACTTGCGCCAAGTGCAACCTCAAGAAGGGCGGGCGCACGCCCAAAGAAGCGGGGACGACACTCTTGCCACCAGGGACGTTGCGAGGATGAGGCGATATCGAGGCAATTAGCGGCCTAGCGGCACTGGTCGTCCTTGAACCATTGAAGAGACCAATCTTCTTATCACTTTGCCCGGCTTTCTGAAAGAGATAGCACAGCAACAAGCAATGAACGCCCCCGACCACACCGAACGCATCATAGCACAAGGCAAAGCCCTCGTCCGCACAATCGAGACCCTGGGCACGATTGAGCCGTCAGACTGGTTTGAGCGAGCTATGGCCGGGTTGCTCCAGGCAGCCTACATAACGGCGTCTGCGGGAGATCGTGGAGGCTGCGCCGTCGTGGGTAGCAGAGGAGATACTGAGCGCATCGGGGACAAGCGGGCTGTGCTGTGGATGAGCAACAACTGACAACATTGGTGGGTGCATCACCTGTGGCAAGGAACAGGGACGGGAATGGGAGGTGCTATTATGAGCAAGTCACAGATTGCCCTTACTTATTGTGTTGGGAATCTTGGTGGTATTTGTATTCTGTGGATTAGGACTCGTTGTACTTACAACTATGAGAGGTGGTGACCAGCAGTTGCCTATTTCTCAGGTGACGCCTACCGCAACACCTATCCCCAGTGCAACACCTATCCCGACCTGGACTCCGACGCCCTCACCCACCAAGACACCGAGGCCCACTTATACGCCAGCGCCTACTCCGGTTCCCTTCGATGAATCGAACTTGGAAGAGTCCTATTGTCGGATTGTGCAAAATGATGTTGCGCACCACAAGCCAACAGATTTGTATTGCCAAATTGAAGAAACTCTTCCCACTGGACGTGTTCGACTAGTTGTGGACATAACCTTTTCCTACAGGGCTATCACTCACTCTGAGATGATTGACTTACAAATGCGGCTTCACAAGAGATTGTTCGCCTCCCCTGTTGCGCCGGGGGCTGTTGACACCTTCACAAGATGGGATATTCCCCTTCCCGACCAAGTGCGATGTACCTGCGGTTCTGGAATTGGGTATAAGACCCAAGCAGATTATGACTGGGAGCCCTTTGATAGCCAGGCGCGTAATGCGCTCTGGTATCAACTACGCGATTTGAATCAATATCAAGACAGTCCTGGACAAGACCAGGAATATCTGGGCTATGCCAACCCACCTTCGGGCACCTGTTCCTACTAGGCAAGCCAGTCTTTGCCAACTATTGGGCGCTAGTCGAAGGATAGAGGACACGGAGCAAAAGCGGGCGGGCTGCCATAGACGGGCACGCTTTCAGAGATTCTGTCCGAAGCCGGATACGACATTTCTCAATCATTGATGTTCTCGCCGATGTTCAGTGTGAACATCCGGCAACTTTCCTTCGAAAAGTCCCTTGCTCGTATCCTCTCAATATTTTGGGGCAGCAGGATTACCCCGGATGCAGAAATACACGATAAAGACCACCGCAGACGATAGGGCAGACACTATCGTGTATTTCCCTATCCGTGGTAATCTTGGTCTCATCAATTCCCCCAACTTTTTGAGAGGATACCCTTGCTCCATCATTCGGAACAATATGCGCACCGCTGGTATGAGCCGGGCGCGGCACTTCGAGTTGCTGGCCCAATGCTGACGCCGTCTCACCCCGGCGTCACGGTGAGGTAGGGCGTGGCCGTAGGAGTGGGGGTCTGGCAAAGACGCGCCTCCTCCAACGCGGCGGCGTACTCCGAGGCCGGAGCGCCAACAGCAATGGCATACTCCAACACCGTCTCGGCGTCCACGCAGCGCCCGGCACCCAGGTAGGCCTGCCCCAGCGCGCCGAAGAGGTCGGCGATGGGCTGGTCGGAGTGGATAGCCAGACTGGTGTCGCCAGCCTGCACCAGCGTGCGTGCGGTCTCGAGAGAGGTGGTTGCCTCCTGCCAGGAGTGGTTCGCTACGTAGGCCTGGCCCAGCGTGAACCAGAGTAAGGCGGGCGGGTCGGGAGTGGCCTCGATTCCCTCCACCAGCGTATCAATGGCGACACCTGGTGTGCCCAATTCGATGAGCGCCCAGCCACGGTAGTAGTGTCTCAGAGGGTCGCCGGGGTAGAAATCGGTGTATTCACGGCTGAGCGCCAGCAGGCGGCTAGCATAATGGGCTGTGCGAGCGGCCAGCCAGCGGGAGCGGAAGGTCTCCGTCTTCAGGGTAGGGTCCAAGGCCAGGGCCTGGTCGAACGCTTCCAGCGCTGGGCGGGCGCGGCCCAGAAGGCGCAGCGTCTCGCCGCGCAGCGCGTAGGCAGCGGCACTGGCGGGGTCGACCTCCAGCGCGGTGTCGGCGTCGGCCAGCGCCCGGTGGAGTTTTCCCTGTGCCAGGTAGGCAGTGCCGCGCGCGACGTAGGCCAGCGCGAAGTCGGGTGCCAGTTGGATGGCCCAGGTGAAGGATTGTACCGCGCCCTCAGTGTCGCCCGCCCCCTGGCGGGCCAGACCCTCCGCGTAGTAGGTGGTTGCACCAATGGGGAACGGGGTAGGAGTGGAGGGAATGGGAGTGATGGCGCGGGTGGGAAGCCGCTCCGGCGTGGCGGTCGGGGGAACGCAGGCGGCCAACAGCAGTGGCAGGAAGCAGAGGAGGATGCCCAGGGCGGCGGCGCTGTTGTCAGGGATGGATTGGGCCGTAGTGGTCTCTTTCATAGGCTGGTAGATAGGTTGGTTGGCTGGCTGGCTAGCAGGGGGAGCAGGCGATCGAGGATGGCCTCGGCGACGGCGGATTTGGGCATCAGCGGTAGTTCCTCCACGCTTCCGTCCCGTCCAATCAGCACCACCCGGTTGGTCTCCACGGCGAAACCCGCATCGTGGGCAGTGATGTCGTTGGCGACGATGAGGTCCAGGTTCTTGGCCACCAACTTGGCGCGACCGTTCTCCACCAGGTCTTCGCTTTCGGCGGCGAAGCCGGCCACGACGCGCGGGAAGCCGGTCTCGGCTCGCCGTTTGGCGACGGCGGAGAGGATGTCCGGGGTGCGGACCAGCCGCAGGGTCAGGTCATCCTCTCCCTTCTTGATCTTCTGCGAGGTAGCGGCGGGCGGGCGGTAGTCGGCCACGGCGGCAGCCATCAGCAACACATCGGCCCCTTCCACAGCGGAGACCACAGCGTCGTGCATCTCCTGGGCAGCGGTGACGTCCACACGCTCTGCGCCGACGGGGGTGGGGAACGCGATAGGGCCAGCGATGAGCGTTGTGGATGCACCCAGGTCGAGGGCGGCCTGGGCCAGCGCTAACCCCTGCCGGCCGGAGGAGGGGTTGCTGAGGAAGCGGACCGGGTCGAGTGGCTCACGGGTAGGGCCGGCGGTGACGACGACCCTCTGCCCGACCAGGGACCCCTCCCGGCCCAAGACACGACGAATGTGGCCCAGGATTTCGTCGGGCTCCATCATCCGGCCCTCTCCCTCGAGGCCTGAGGCCATTCTCCCGCAGACCGGCCCGGCGAAGCACACACCCCGATCTCGCAACGCAGTGACGTTGGCCTGGGTGGCAGGGTGGCTCCACATCCCGGCGTCCATCGCCGGGACCGCCAGCACCGGGCAGGAGGCGGCCAGGGCCAGGGTGGTGAGGAGGTTGTCGGCCAGGCCCGCCGCCAGTTTCGCCAGGGTGTTGGCGGTGGCTGGGGCGATCACCAGCAGGTCGGCGGCATGGGCCAGCCCCACGTGGGCGATGTGAGTGGGCAAGCCCTCCCCTTCGGCTCCGACCATGGCAGGCCCAGATGTGTGCCACATATCGGTATACGCGACCCGGCCGGTCAGCGCCTCGAAGGTCAGCGGCGTGACGAAGCGGGTCGCCGCTTCCGTCATCACCACATCCACCTGGGCTCCCGCCTGGGTCAGGTGGCTGGCCAACGCGCAGACCTTATAGACGGAGATGCCTCCGGTGACGCCCAGGAGGATGCGCTTGTCTTCGAGCAGAGGGATCATTTCCACACCACCTTTTCCACCGCTCACCGGTTCAGTTCATAGACGATCCGCAGCCCGTGCAGCGTCAGCCACGGGTCCACTACATCTATGACATCGGTCTCACGGGCGATGATCTCCGCCAGGCCGCCTGTGGCGATGACGCAGGTCTCGGCTCCCAACTCGGCCTTGAAGCGGGCCACCATCCCCTCCACCAGGCCGACGTAGCCGAACAGAAGGCCCGATTGGATACTATGGACGGTGTTGCGCCCGATGACCGACGGTGGCCGGGTCAGTTCCACCCGGGGCAGTTTGGCGGTCCGCTCGAAGAGGGCCTGGGCGGCGATGCCGATGCCGGGAGCGATGGCCCCGCCCAAATAGTCCCCCTCCGCCGACACAGCGTCGAAGGTGGTGGCGGTGCCGAAATCCACCACGCAGGCCGGGACGCTGTACAGGGCACGGACGGCAACGGCGTCCACCACCCGGTCCGCTCCCACCTCCCGCGGGTTGTCGTAGCGGATGTGCACGCCGGTCCGCACCCCCTCGTCCACCACCAGGGGTGTCTGGTCCAGGTAGTCCCGGCAGGCCTGCGCAAAGACCGGGGTCAGCGGCGGCACGACGCTGGCGATGGCGACGCCGGTGACCTGCTCAGGGTGATAGCCGCGATGGTGGAAAAGTTGGTCCAGCAGGATGCCGTACTCATCGGGCATTTTCTCATGGATCGTGCGGATGCGCCAGCGCGGCCCCAGCGTCTCTCCTTCGTACAGTCCAAGAGTGATGTTGGTGTTGCCGATGTCAATGGTGAGTAACATCTGTCCCTCCCGCGCTCTCGCGGATCATGCGAATGCGCCAGGCCAGCACCAGTTTCTTATATACGTGTAGTCGGGAAGTAATATCAGTTGTGTCAAGTCTATTGTACTCGGGGCAGATGGGGTGTCAAGTGGATTTCACTGAGTGGCGACGGAACTGGACGATCAGTGTCCCGATTCCTGCCAGCGTCATCCCGATCCCTTCCTGCCAGGTGATTCGCTCTCCCAGGAACAGCCAGGCCAGGACGGCAATCTGGACGAGCATAGTGCTGTTGATGATGCTGGACTCCATCACGGTGAGGGAATGTTAACGAGAATGCCGAGCCACTGGAGTGTTGTAGGTCGCTCTGCCAGCAAGACGATGCCTATCAACGCCACGACGACCGTCGTGAAGTTCAGAAGCAAACTGACGGTTACGGATGGTAGATAGGCCAGGCCGAGGAATTGGGCGCCTTGCGTAACCGCATAGAAGAGAAACCCGAGAGTCACCAGGCGTGCCCACCCTCGTCCAGACAGGCTGCGAATGGCCGTCAGATGGCCATGACGCAGGGCGAAGGGGAGCAAGCACAGGAAAGCCAGGCTGTACCGCAGTCCCGCGAAGGTGATGGCTGGGATGTCCTCCAGCCCGATCTTGATGAGCACCCAGGACGTGGACCACAGGATTGTCACGAACATGGCCTGGAGTACAGCCCTCAGGTGCGGAAAGCGATGTCGAAACAGGTTGGCACCCCCAAAGAGAGGCATAGTTCATCCCAAGGCATGGCCTTGGCGAAGTAGTGGGCACGAGTCTGGGAGTTCTTTTCCCTGTACCGGCTTTATGTTTTATCTGCGGAAATCTGCGTGAATCTGCGTCCAGGCAGGAGGATGTCAGGGTCCGCCGCGCGGCCGGCCGAAGTCGGCGATGAAGTAGTAACCCCAATTGGTCTGGGCCAGACCCACGCCGATTTCCGAAAGCCAGGTGGTGAGCAACGTGCGCCGGTGTGGGTCGTTGGGCTCCACCTCGTCCATCCAGATGTCCACCGCGCCCTGGGGGGTCTGCCTCTGCGCCCAACATTCCGCCCAACTGGCAGGGTCGTAACCCACGCGCAGGATGCGCGTCTTGATGTCTGAGCCGTCGGAACCGGTGTGGCTGCACCAGCCGCGCTGAGCGCAGTCGTTCGCCTGAGCCTGGGCTGCCAGCGCCAGTGTCTCGTTGTACGCCAGCGGCCCCAGGCTGTGCTGGGCACGCACCTCGTTGATCAGCCGAACCGTTTCGTGGGGCCAGGCCGCCACATCGGCAGATAATTGGATGACTGGAACAGCGGTGGGAGACGGCGACGGTGTGGTTGGCGTGGGGGACGCACCGGGGCCATCCGTGGTTGGAATGGGGGTTGGCGTGGGCGGCGAAACCGGTACTTCGGTCTCGCTCAGGACAGGCGTGGCAGTGGGGATGGGGGCGAGGGTGGGCGCAAGCGGTACGGTGGGCGCAAGCGGTACGGCGGGCGCAAGCGGTACGGCGGGCGCATCCAGCGGCAGCACCAGTTCCTGACCCAGCCGAATCAGGTCGGCGTCGGTCAGCCCGTTGACCGCCTGGAGTGTCTCAGGTTTCAGACCATACGTCCGGGCGATGCCGACCAACGTCTCCCCCTCTTTCACGACGTGCACGACCCAAAAGGAGGATGCCCCCTCCCAGCCGGCTTGCGGGGGGATGGAGAGCACCTGTCCAGTCTGCACGACGGTGGAATCCCCCATCCCGTTGTGCAGTTGGATCGCGGCCATCGGCACACCGTACTGTCTGGCCAGACCGAGCAGAGTGTCGCCGGACTGGACAGTATGGGTGGCTAAATCGGGTTCGGTTTGCGGCGGCTCTGTGGGTGTTGCGGCTGACTCTGGGGGCGGGGTGGGTATGGGTGTGTGGGTATGTAAGGGTGCGGCGGTCGGAAACGCTGAAGTGGTGGGCGCGACCGAATCGTCCGTGAGCTCCTTGGCACAGGAGGCCAGCAGGCAGAGAGTGCTCAGAGTGATAAGAAAACCGGTACGTCTGCTCATACGTTTGATGTTTGGTTGGTTAAAGGTCGCTGGCTGGCACGACCGCGTGGGGCTTGGGTCGCAGGAGGAGCCGGAAGATCGGGTGACTTGGGAGTGAGTTCCAGTTCCGTCAATTGTTTTGTTCCGGTAATCGTTTTTGGGCATTTCTGAAAGCGCCACTTCCCCATGCCTACTGTAGGGCAGCGAGGCCTTTTTGATGCCCTTTTTGTGATCACATTCTAACACGAGGGTTGTATCTGTCAAGTTCTCGCCAGTTGCCCACACTGCCCGCACAGCCCGACGAAGGGCTTTTGGCACTCGGATGCTATGCTGGGGGGACCACAACTGACACAGCTCAACATGGTACAAGTTTTTGGGTGCGCTTCACAACTCATCGACTGATCATCGCCATTGTCTAACTTTCCCTACACCAGATGTCATACTTTCCCTACAAAAAAATGTCACACTTTCCCTACAACAAATGTCATACTTTCCCTACAGACAAATCGCACAATTTGTGGTAAAATAGTATTCTGTACAGGCGGGACCATCACACATCAAGATAGGTTCCTCCCAGGGTGCACTCTTGCGAAAGGAGGGCTGAGAAGGAAACAAAATACTGCTGTCCCCGAAAGCGTAAGGGGTGGCGGCTTGTTGCTTGTGAGTAGCGGATCACAACGGAACTCGGGTTCCTGAAAGAATCAGCCCCGCGTGGCCAGCACCACCGGGGCTGGAGGTACCGGGTGGGGGAGCACTGCAATCTCGTTATATCACAATCGGCAGGCGTTGTGATCTCTGTGCAGGGCAGGCTCTGGCATCAGTTCGTATTAAGTTCTGAGTCGTGGTTAGTTGGGCTCACGGGGAGCGCTTGCCTGTGCATCTTATTCATCAGTGACGGTGATTCCCAAGCTATTTGGCGTGGGAGGCAATAGTGGAAGAGAATTTAGCCGGGCAAGACGTATGGCGGCGGCATCAACGTGATAGAAACGCCTTGAGGGGCAAGGCTGTCTATTTGCTTGTTATACTGAGTAGTGTCCCGACGGTGATTTTTGCCGGTTGCACAGTGGCATCAAAGGAGCTCCCAGTTACGGTTCCACCAATACATACTACTTTTCCACCAGCATCACCAACTCCAACGACAGAGTTGTCAATTTTTCTGAGTCCCGACCCCACTCTTGAGAGCCAAGATCCTCTCACCTTCACTAAACCCACGGAGGATGAAGAACCTGTACCTACTGATGAATGGGCTGTTCAGCTATCTCCCGGAGTAGACCCCGACGAGGTTGCTTCAGAACATAATGCTATAAACTTGGGTCCAATAGGTACCCTTCCGCGCTTTTACTTGTTCCGGAGGCCCGATCGCGATCCCTATGACATTAGTCCTGATCCGCTTGCCGAAGACCAACGAGTGGAATGGATAGAGCAGCAATACAAACGTCAGCGAAGCACGCGCCGAACATATGATGGCGACTGTTCGAACCAAAGGGTGAATCGATAAAACAAGGTGCCTATTCAGATAGGGCTAGCAGTCTGTCGGAGTGAAAATGCCGTCCCTAGATTCGCGGCTTTTTGCGGCAAAAGTGGTGCGAGAGACCTGAATTCAGGCTCAAAATCGCGCTTAAGTGGGGCTTCTCTCAGCAGAACGTGTTCTCTCCGACAGGCTGCTAGAGAAATTCATAGCACCCCAAAGTGGAGGGCATCCTGCCCGCTGCTGTTAGGGTGATTACGCCTCTGCTTTGGGGTGCTGAGGAAGAATTCACTTCACTTTAAGGAGGACATCCCTCACAACTAAAGGCCTTTATGCGGCCATCAAGAGGTAGGTTTCTTGCGATTCACAGCGATTTGCTGACATCTGAGCACGAACGTATACCTGAATTGGCATTGGGAGATGTGCTTAGCATGAAAATCAGTCGCTTGGGTGTTGTCTGCGGTCAATCTGACCCCTGAAAGTTGACCATTTCGCCAAGTTATGACAGATGGAGGAGGGAAAAGCAAAATGTCAAATACTCTACTGAGCAAAAAAGATGGCCGTGCTCGCATACTTGTCTTAACATCCTTGCTCGTTGTTGCTGCAATACTGCTAATTGGAGGGATTTCAAGTCCGCCTACTTTGCAGGCTATGCAAATGACCGAAATCCCGCCTGAGAATAAGCCTGACGATTGGATAGCAACAGACGAGTGGGCCGTACGCTTGGCCCCTGGCACATCACCTGATGGGGTGGCACAACAGCTTGGGGTTAAGAACCTTGGCCAAATAGGTACGGGGGTTCCCCCAAAAAGTTGTACCACTTGAGGCAGTGTTTATTGTGATCCTCTGGAAGTGTTCTACGAGCCCTCTGGTTCCTGGTGATCGGTCAAGCCGGCCCAAGGAAAG
>Ga0075114_10002103_pt1 | contig 10397 bp, 10 predicted proteins | sample AntAceMetag02UKM_FD_69784 | JGI IMG/M metagenome (GOLD analysis project Ga0075114, IMG submission 69784) | Saline lake microbial communities from Ace Lake, Antarctica - Antarctic Ace Lake Metagenome 02UKM | ecosystem: Environmental > Aquatic > Non-marine Saline and Alkaline > Saline | place...
CGGTGCGCAAGAGATTGATCCACCACGCATCCTGTCTGCAGCAATCAGCGAGCAGCGCAGTTCGCTGAGAGCCTCGGGACCGATAGGATGGGCTGTGGAGAGCGGAGCCATGTGGCTACCATACCACAGAATCATGCAGTTGACAAGCTTCCGTGGTTGAATCCACGGGGATGTCGCTGCTGCTTATGAAGCTAGCCTTGGTATACTTGCCTGAGAAGCGATTGCAGAAGGTAGGTAAACTGGCAAGGCATGCTGAGCGGACGGGCGCCATTTGTGGCCCGAATGGCCCCGGGATTGGCGCGAAGGAATAGACCCCTGTGGTCTATGGGGGAACGCTCAAGACTTGGTAGTTGCCTGCACTCTGACTCGCTCAACAAGTGCCCAGTTCTTTTGGGGGGGTACACTATAGATGCGTCATGAATGAGCTCAGTTTGAATGCCCTGCCACTTTCTTGGATGGAGAGCCCCCGCCCGGCAATCGTCAGTCAGCTATTGATTGCTAGATCGAATCCCACCGTTGGTTGCTCGCCTATGAGTTGGGCGGCCGATCAACTCCGGAAAACGCCAAGCCAACAGACCCATCAAGATGAGTCCTGTTGCTGTCATCAGAGCGAGGGCAGATTGAGGCCCAATTGTCTCGGTCAGATACCCCAGCAAATACATACCAAGAGGCGCGAATCCAATTGCGAGCGAGAGTGATCCTGCTGCCCTCCCGCGAAGGTCTGGTGTCACCGATTGGAGAGCAATCGTATACTGCATCGCGAATAAGACTGATGAACCGATCCCAACTGCAAATAACAAGAACAGTGACAATGGATAGAGCGAAGAGAATGAGAAAAGCAGCAAAGACACGAGAAGCAACGCAGTTCCGGTGGTGAAGAGCGCACTATGTCTTCTTGCTCGCACCGATGCTATGATGAGTGAACCTATCAAAGAACCGAGCCCGGTAGCTGAGCCCATCAATCCGTAAAGGGTTGGGTCGACACCGAGCACATCCCGCGCAAAGACCGGCACGAGATTTCGATAGGAGTATCCAAACAGGGTCACCACTACGGTTCCGATGAGCACGGCCCGAAAAGTCTGGGACGCCCAGATCTGTCGCGCAGCCTCCAGCAGACCAACGGCAGTCTTGGACTCATCCTGACTTATGGCGCTGCGCTCAGTATCTCTTTCTAGGAATATAAGCAGGCCTGTTCCCAGCGAGGAGAGTGCCACTGTAGCAGCAAATACACCCCTGTAGCCCGTGAGATCAATGAGCAATCCACCGAGAAGTGGCCCAAGCATCCAGGTTCCTGTCATTACCACCGAGTCCAGAGAGATAGCTCTGGAGAGATGGGCTGCCTCGAATAGCTCAGAAATGTAGGATTGTCGAGCGGGCATATTCATAGCCATTGTCACGCCACTGATGAACATGTACAGAAAAGCTTGCCAGGGTTGTACCGTCCCTACAGCAATCACCAGTGCCATCCCGAGGGCGGAGAGAGAAGCGAGTGCATTGGTGCCAAACAGAAGCCACTTCTTCGAGAAGCGGTCAGCAAGGCCACCCGCGAAAAAGCCCAGCAAGAACATCGGTATCGTCTGGCATATCCCCGTTAGTGCAACCTGAGATGGAGAGTCGGTCAATTCCAGCACCAACCAGGGGACTGCCATCATCCCCATTGATCCCCCGAGAGATAAAAACCAAGAAGCCAACCATAGCCATCGAAACGATGCGTTCCTTAGGCTATCGAATGTCCGCAACTTCAAGCCGTTCGACTTCAAAGACATAGTCTGATTTCTCCCAGAAAGAAGGGATGCTGTAGTCTGGCGAAGTGCATGGGAGTTGGAAAACGATCACGGGATCACTCCGCCTGTTCCAACATCCGCGACAGGCTGATGATCCCGGCCTTGCCTGATGTCTCACCAAGCTCCAGCAGCTCTTGCAAGGATGCGCCGGAGGGGCGTGTCATGAGGATTTCCAGTAGCATGGGCAAGTTCATGCCTGCCAGGCACTCCAGCTTCCTTTGTCTGCTCAAGACGGCTGCGGAAATCCAGGGCGTTCCTCCGCCTAGATCGCAAAGAACTAGCAGCCCTTCCTCCGCATTTACGGACGCTATGGCCGCGAGCATCTTCTCCTGGAAGCTTTCTGGACTTTCCTCAGGCATCAGGCTAGCTGTAGCTATGTTCTCCTGTGTTCCGGCTATCAGCTCTGCTGACTTCAGTACACACTTTCCCATTTCTCCGTGGGAGATCAAAACCAAACCTACCATGACTGACTGGCCTCCATTCCTTGAATCTCTAGGCTACTCATGACCGCGATGGTAAATCTATCCCTAACTCCTTCAGACGCTTCACTGCTGGCCTGCCATCTTCATCCCAGCCTCTCAATCGATAGTACTCATCGAGTGCGGGCAGTACAATTTCCGCCGTCATCCGCCTGCCTCCGCGCACGCGGGGGATCTGCAAGAACCTCTCGGGCAACTTGTCATCCTGTCTTGTCACACCGAGCTCAGTGATGAATACTCGTTTCAGGTTGAAGATTCGTTCGCCCAAGGTGTCTAGCTCCGGCGCCGTCCACTCGCGTCCGGTGACTGCCAAAAGCAGCTTCGGCACGTAATCGAGAGATACTGCCCCCGCCCACTGCGCCATAGAGAACGAACATATTATCAGGCTGTCAACCACCTCGGCAAAGTTCTGTCCGGCTATCACCCTCTCTGCTAACTGCGCGACCTCCGTCTTCATGATGCCTTCAATTGGACTTTCGCCCCCTTTGCCATGGTAAGCTCCCATGGACAAGGTTGAGTACTTCAGCCCCATCTCATGTCTGAACCTGGGATCGTGCATACACAGGGATGAGCCCTTCACGTGCATTGCGAACTCCGGAGCCCCTTTACCTATGCTCTCCGCCGCTCCGCGGACGCCCTCTGCCAGCACATCCCCAAAATCCTTGCGCTCCCCTATCATCTGTACAGCTTTCACGATACTGTCTGAGTCACCCCACTCCAGGGGCATCCCCACTTCTTCTTCTGTTAGTATCCCCTTCTCGAAGCACTCCATGGCCATAGCGATGGTGGTGCCAGCCTCGATGGTATCAATGCCGTAGCGATTGCAGAGATCGTTGGCCTTGACGATGGATTCCCAGCTATTATTGAGCAAGAGGGAACCTAAAGCTGCAACGGTTTCATACTCTGGGCCACTGCCTTCCTTGGTTGCATAAGGACCGCTACTAACGCCCACTACCTTCTCGCACCCCACGGGACAACCGTAGCAACCTACCTTAGTCTTTCTGAAGCTATCCTTGGAGACCCTGCCGGCAGAGATAGCTTGGACAGACTCTGACTCCCACTCATCTCCTGCCCAATTCCTCAAGGGAAGATTGCCTGACATAAGCATGAAATCCAGGTTTCCCCCGGTCCCATTCTTCGCCAGACTTTGCGCGCCCGCACTATCTCGCAGGTCCGCCAGCATCTCATTCCTTAAGCTTTTGAGCATCTCAGGGTGAGCCACATCAACTTTCTGGGTCCCTCGTACTGCTATAGCCTTCAACCTCTTGGAACCCATGACGGCCCCGAGCCCGCCGCGTCCTACGGCTCTACCTCCGTCGTTCATGATAGTAGCGAATTTGACCAAGTTCTCTCCGCCCTGCCCTATTGCGGCCACTCTGACTCTCTTGCCCAGTGTCGACTTTAGCGCTATACCAGTAGCCATCGAATCCATGCCCCAGAGTTCCTCTGCCGGTTTTATCTCCGCCGCATTGTCGAAAATCCAGAGATACACCGGTTGCTCTGAGATACCTTCCACGACTACGACATCAAACCCCGCTCGCTTCAGTTCATGGCCCCAGAAGCCACCAGCATCGCCTTCACCCCAGAGGCCCGTAAGCGGAGACTTGGCTATCACAACGTGCCTGCCAGACATGGGAGCCAATGTTGCTGTTAGCGGCCCGACAGCAAACACGAGTTTGTTTTCTGGCCCCAAGGGATCCGCCTGGGGATCCACTTCCGTGCAGAAGATTTTGCTGGCTATCCCAGTGCCCCCAATGAATGCGCGAACAAGATCCTCGTCCAGAGGTTCGATCGCGACAGAATGTGCAGTCAGGTTGACTCTCAGAATTCGTCCCATGTACCCTTTCATTCTTGCCACCTCAGTTGAAGCCTATGTGCAAATCAGTCAGCCTGGGTCACAGGTTTGCCTCGACTCCGTGCCAGGCATAGTGCTGATCCCAAGACATACAAGCCAGCCACTACCCACATTACATCCCGGAATCCGCCAGCCAGCCCGGTTGTCTCCCCCGCCAAGTTGCTAAGACTTGCATGGTAGGCGGTCCTGTCAGAGAAGACAGCACCGATGGCCGCAAGGCCGAGGGTAGTGCCCAGATGCCGCATCGTACCCATGAACCCACTCGCCGTACCAAACCGCTCTGGCCTGACGGACCCCATAACGGCGACGTTGTTGGGCGTCGAGAAGAAGCCGAAGCCAACACCCAGTAGTACCAGTCTCAGAACTACTGCACTGTAGGTAACGCCAGGCCCGAGAGTCCCCAGCAAGATCAGAGCCAAAGCGCTCAACGCCATCCCCAGCGAAGTCAACCATCTCGATCCTAGCCGATCCGTTAACCACCCACTCAACGGTGCAACCACGGAGTTGACGGCAGATTGGGCCATTAGCATCAATCCCAATTCAGTTACTGAGTAGCCCAGCACATTCTGTACGAAAAAGGGCAAGGCCAAACGCGATCCGGTACCTCCTACCGACATTATGAACATGCCTGCGTTACCTATCGCAAACTCTCGATTTCGCAACAGTCGCAAGTCGAGGACCGGTTGCTCTTGTCTAGTCTCTACGATGACAAACAGCAAGAAGGAGACTACCCAAATCCCTAATAGGCTCAAGACAACCGGGGAGAACCAACCCCTCTGTCGACCCTGATTGAAGGCTATGGTCAGCGAAACCAGGGTCATCGAAAGTAACAGTGCGCCTATGAAGTCAAACCTCAGGTCATCTTGCTTTGCTATGTTGGGCAGTGTGATAATGGCTAAGACGGTACCTATGAGGCTGATGAGCACGTGGGCTTGAAATACAGCACGCCACCCCAGGTTGTCGATCAACAACCCACTCAAAGCGGGGCCAACCATCATAGCCACTGATACCACGGTCGCGTTTAATCCCAGGGCGCGTCCTCGTTCTGAACTGGGGAAGATAGTGGTGATAAGGGCTGTGCTGTTCGATACCAGCATCGCCCCTCCAAATGCCTGCAATACCCGAGATGCTACCAGCGTTGCCAGGCTATTGCTGACACTGCACAGACCAGACCCTATCCCAAATACAATGAATCCACTGACGAAGATTTTCTTGCGCCCGATGACGTCTCCGAGTCGTCCAAACGCCAGCAGTAGCCCAGCCATCGTGATGGAATAGCCAAGTATCACCCACTGTACGCTAGTCAAGTCGGCGCCCAGTTGCTCAACGAGCGTAGGTAAGGAGACGCTGATCATGGAGATGATCGACACACTCTGAAAAGTCCCTACACTCACGGCGCAGAACGTCCACCACTTGTGCCGTGGCTCCTGCTGAACACTCAAAGCCTTCCCTCCTACTCAGGTTAATTTGGCAACGGTCCTGCTAAGCCTACTACTGTATGCCCAAGTGGCAACATAGGAGGAGTCACCGTTTCCGTCTTCGCCGACTCCCCCTATGCACTGATACTGGTCTGTCTACTCAACTCTTTGCCACAGGTTTGCAGCCAGCGCGTTACCAGCATAGTTGAGAGAGTCCCTCAAACGAAGGTGAAGGGTCTGAAACTATCCTGCTGTGCCATCAGTCTACTCAGGTCCGAAGCCAATCCATTGACTACATAGTAAGCACTACTCTGTAGGTATCTGGTCTTATGGCTAACTCGAAAGCTTCTTTGATCTCGCTTAGGGGCATCGTCTTCTCGATCAAGGGGCTAACATCAATTATGCGATCCGACAGCAGCTTGCTGGCCACCCGGAAGCCATGCACGTCCCCACTCACTGAACCGGTGATAACCACCTGGTCACGGTGCAGCCAGTTTGGATCCACACACAGTTCCTCCGACGGATGTGCGGCAGCGAACATCATTACTCGACCCAGGGGTGCCACTGCCTGCAGGGCCTGCTTGTTTGCTGCCCCATTGCCTATAGCAACGATGACGACCTCTGCTCCATAGCCGTGCGTCGCCTCCTTTGCTGCCTGTGGCATGTCCACCTTCCTGGGATTGAAGACCAGGTGGGCTCCCAGTTCCGCAGCTTTCTGGCATCGCTGGGGGTCCAGTTCGCTGACCATGACTCTGGCGCCGCGGGCCTTGGCGACCAGCATGTTCAAAAGGCCCATAGTTCCGGCGCCGATTACCAAGACATCTTCTGCTAGTTGTATGCCGAGCCTGCGCTGAGCGTGGACCACACAAGCGGTTGGTTCTGTTAGAGATCCCTCTACAAAGGGAAGCTCACTAGACAGTTGGTAGATCTTTTCCAGCGGGGCGACCTTATATTCGGCCAAACCCATGGGGCCCGATAGATCTCCATACTGCCTGGCAGTTGCAAACCGCAGCTTGCACAGGGTCTCCTCGCCCCTGCGGCAGTAGTAGCACTTGCCGCAACCTGCTATCCCTGCCGTCACTCTATCTCCGACCCTAAGCTCGGTATCGGTGCCTTCCCCGATCTCTTCTATTTCGCCGGAGTACTCATGCCCTCCGGCAAACGGGAAGAATCCCTTGGCAGCTCCCGTGTAGGTCCGTTGTTCCCAGGTGCAAAGCGCGCAAGCCTTTATCTTGATGAGCACCTCACCCGGACCAGGCCTAGGCTTAGCTACTTCTCGTATCTCCACCTGCCTGACACCGGGCATCACGGCTACCCTCATCGTCTCTTTCGTCATGACCTCTCTCCTTTCTTCAGCGAAGCTTCTTCAAGGCTTGGTCAACCGTGGCGCGATCGTGGATGATGCTGGCAATAGCGGCCACTATCTTATCAGGGTGCTCATGCCTCCAGATATTGTTGCCCATGGCTACCCCCTTGCCGCCTCCAGCAAGACTGTCCTTAACAACCTCCAAGAGCTCTCGGTCGCTATCCGTCTTGCCTCCTCCCAGGATGATCACCGGGACGTGGCAGTTGTCCGTCACCACCTTGAAGGTCTCTGGGCTGCCCGTGTAGAAAGTCTTGACGAAATCAGCGCCAGCTTCGGCACCGATACGAGCACCGGCAGCGATCTTCTCCGGGGTCCGGAATTTACCGTCGCCAAAGAATCCTCCCGGTATCGTCTCGACCAGGTAAGGCATTCCCCACCTGTGACACTCAGCACCCACTCGAAGTGCGTTAAGGACACTGTTCGGGTCTGAGGCCAACCACGGATAGGCCATAGTCTTGAGGCCGTCGGCTCCAATGGACAGGGCAGCCTCGACAGCGTACTCTCCCATGGGACTGCCGGTGCCAATGGAAACGATCAAGCCACACTCGGCTAGTTCCTCGGTGAAATGGGTGGCCGTGCCGAAGGTGGTCATGACCACGTCCGCGCCTCCTGCCGCAACCTTGCGAATGGTCTCCCCAGGATGGATCATCCCTGGCAAGGGCTTGTCACTGAAACCTGCGTGGTCCATTGCAACTATGAACACTCTGCCGTCTTCTCTAAACAGGTGATGCATCCTACGTTTCATGATTCTATTGCCTCCTAGTATAGACTATCTGGCTGTTCCCAAATAATATGTCTAGCATAGCACAAGAAGTGATAGCGGATTTCCATTCCATACGACCCCTTTCCTATGCTTTCTTAGCTCTACGAATAACTACGCCTCAGGAAACGAGTCTACGGGTTCTTATCTACTGAGGGCACCTCTTTTCTCCATCCCACTCGGTGGGCACTCACCGATCGGAATTGCGAAGCTGGTGACTACCCGGAAGTCGGGTTTTCGCCGCCACGCGTGATACGGTTCCCCCGGGACCCCCTCATATCTGGCGCCGGTCAACCTGTGCGGGACACCAAATCAGGGGAGCAGTGAGATGTAGGTAATCACCAGATCGATTTCTGCCATTCTGCCTGTCCAGCCTTTCATCAACTCTCCTGATGTTGGCCCTTGTGCTGGCTGTGTCCTCCTTTGTGGAGGGACCAGCTGGCTAGATCCAGGGTGAGAAGCAACTGGAAACAATCAGCGAGATAGGCACCCTTGGATAACTGCACCACTTCGCCGCTACTCAGGAAGCTCTTGCGTTCCAGGATCAGCATGGGCACGGGATGGGAGAGCTTCAAGTACTCCATCTCCCGTGGGCCGCTTAGTCCCGCCTTGACCACCTGAGTGATATTCGCAAGAGGAAGGTGATAATCATCCCGGATGATCTCCAGTGGCGCATTGTGGCTCAGGTCGTGGTCGAGATAGCCAGGACAAAGATGATGAGGGACATGAATGGTCTGAAGGCCGACAGGGACGTCTCTCAGCAAGCGCAGCCGTTCTATCCTGACCAGTTCCTCAGCCAGGGGGATGTCCAGGGCCTCGGCTAGCTCTGCTGTGGCGTGGATCAGGCGCGCACCAATAATCGTGCTGGATAGCACGCCGCGCATTGGGATTGTCTCCTCGCTGTAGCGCGTGAGCACCAAGGCAAGCTCAAATCCAGAGGGAGGTTCAGCGACGTACATGCCCTTCCCTTGCCGCGTGTAGATGAACCCCTCTTCCTTGAGCTTGCCAAGGGCCTGGCGCACGGTCATGCGACTGACGCTGAAACGCTCACAGAGCTGGCGCTCCGAAGGTATCTTGTCGTGGGGACGGAGTTTGCTATACCTGATCCAGGATGCCAGGATGCTGCGCAGTTGCTGGTAAAGAGGTTCCGGGCCTTCCGGTTGGAGACCCATGGCCAAGCTTTGTGCCCCTGTGGGATAGGACGTCTTCATTATGCCTCTCCGTTGGTATTACTTGTATATACCAGTCATTACCAGCATACCATTTCGCGCCCAGTTTGTCAAGTCAAGGTTTCTCGTGCTTCGCATCTGTCTGGACTGCCACGAAATCACGGTTAGGATTGCAGAACCAGGCTTCTCGCTGTCGGCGTCAGTCGTTTGAGTTGTCCAGGCCCTTTCTCTCAGGTGGTGCCGTGCGGAAGCCTCTGTGACAGGGGCCGAACCCTGGCGCGCATGACGCAGGCTCGAACAAGGTCTCAATGTCTTCTTTCAGTTGCCCCTGATTGTCTTTGCTTTCCGGACGTGCTCGTTCCGGCCACCATAATCTGAGCTGATAGTCTCCATTGGGCTAGCAAGTGCATTTCCCTTCATGAGCTTCCTGCGTAGATCGATCTGCTGGAGAATCTGCATCGCTGCTGCATGTCCTCCCGGCAAATGCGAGAGGTCTGAAAGCGCGCCACTGATCCGCCAGCCTGCTCAGGTCCGAAGCCAACCCACTGACTACATAGTAAGCACTACTCTGTAGGTATCTGGTCTTATGGCTAACTCGAAAGCGTCTTTGATCTCAGCGAAAGGCATCGTTTTCTCGATCAAGGGGCTAGCGTCAATTATGCGATCCGACAGCAGCTTGCTAGCCACCCGGAAGCCATGCACGTCCCCACTTACTGAACCGGTGATAACCACCTGGTCGCGATGCAGCCAGTTTGGATCAACACATAGATCTTCCGAGGGAGAAGCCGCAGCGAACATCATCACTCGACCCAGGGGTGCCACTGCCTGCAGGGCCTGCTTGTTTGCCATCCCATTGCCTATAGCAACGATGACGACCTCTGCTCCATGGCTATGTGTCGCCTCTTTCACTGCCTGTGGCATGTCCACCTGTGTGGGATTGAAGACCAAGCGGGTTCCCAGTTCCGCGGCTTTCTGGCACCGCTGGGGGTCCAGCTCGCTGACCATGACTCTGGCACCGTGGGCCTTGGCGACGAGCATGTTCAAAAGGCCCATAGTCCCGGCGCCGATCACTAAGACATCTTCCGCCAGTTGTATGCCAAGCCGGCGTTGAGCGTGGACTACACAAGCGGTTGGTTCTGTTAGGGCTCCCTCTACAAAGGGAAGTTCATTAGACAGCCGGTAGATCCTTTCCAGCGGGGCGACCTTATACTCGGCCAAACCCATGGGGCCCCACACTCCTTCATACTCCCTGCTGGTGGCGAACCGCAGCTTGCATCGGGTCTCCTCGCCTCTGCGGCAGTAGTAGCACTTGCCGCAACCTGCGAGCCCCGTAGCCACTCTATCGCCGACCCTAAGCTCGGTCTCGGTGCCTTCCCCAATCTCTTCTACTTCGCCGGAGTACTCATGTCCTCCGACGAATGGGTACGAGACCCATTTGGCAGCACCCGTCTAGGTCCGTTGCTCCAATGTACAAAGCGCGCAAGCCCTTGTCTTGATGAGCACCTCCCCCGAACCAGGCCGAGGCTTGGGAAGTTCCCACATCTCCACCTGACCGACCCCGGCCAT
>Ga0075114_10002109_pt1 | contig 10381 bp, 9 predicted proteins | sample AntAceMetag02UKM_FD_69784 | JGI IMG/M metagenome (GOLD analysis project Ga0075114, IMG submission 69784) | Saline lake microbial communities from Ace Lake, Antarctica - Antarctic Ace Lake Metagenome 02UKM | ecosystem: Environmental > Aquatic > Non-marine Saline and Alkaline > Saline | place...
GCCAGCCCGCGCTCGACCTGACCTTCTTTCTCAACGGCTTGCCCATCTTCACCGCCGAGCTAAAGAACCAGCTCACCGGCCAGAACGTCGAGGACGCCATCAAACAATACAAAAGAGACCGCCCCTCCACCGAGCCGCTGTTCAAGATGGGACGTTGCCTGGCCCACTTCGCTGTAGACGACAAAGAGGTCTACGTCACCCCCCGCCTGCAAGATGACCGGACCGAGTTCCTGCCTTTCAACCAGGGCTACAACCACGGCGCAGGCAACCCTCCCCCGCCGCGCACCTCTGGCAAGTTCGCCGCCTCCTACCTGTGGGAGGAGATGTGGGCCAAAGATAGCGTCCTCAACCTCATATATCGCTTCATTCACATGTACGACGAGCTGGACGAGGACGGCAAGAAAACGGGGAAGAAAAAGATCATCTTCCCCCGCTACCACCAACTCACCGCCGTGCGCGAGCTGGTGGCCGACGCCCGCGAGCGCGGCCCCGGCCAGCGTTATCTGATTCAACACAGCGCGGGCAGCGGCAAAACGATGACCATCTCCTGGCTGGCCCACCAGCTTTCTGTCCTGCACGACGATCAAGACGAGCCGATCTTTGATACCATCGTCGTCATTTCGGACCGGCGCGTCCTGGACCGCCAACTCCGGAACGCCGTCCGCCAGTTCGAAAAGACACGCGGCGTCGTCGAAGCGATTACCGAGGACTCCCAGCAACTCAAGAAAGCCCTGGAGGCCGGTAAGCCCATCATTGTCACCACCCTGCAAAAGTTCCCCGTCATCGCCCGCCAGGTGGGCGACCTGCCCGGTCAGCGCTTCGCCGTCATCGTGGATGAAGCCCACTCCTCCCAGTCCGGCGCATCCACCCAGGCCCTGCACCGCGCCCTGGACGTCGGCAGTCTGGAGGAAGCCGCGGCCGCCGAATCCGGCGAGATCGAGGATATGGAAGACGTGCTCGTCCGCGAGATGACCCTGCGCCGCCACCTGCCCCACGTCAGCACCTTTGCCTTCACCGCCACCCCCAAGGCCAAGACCCTGCAACTCTTTGGCGGCCCCGGCTCCGACGGCAAGCCCCGCCCCTTCAGCCTCTACCCCATGCGTCAGGCCATCGAGGAGGGCTTCATCCTGGACGTGCTGGAAAACTATACCACCTACAAATCCTACTGGCGCTTGCTCAAGACAATTGAGGACGATCCCCAATACGACCGCAAGAAGGCCCAGCGGCAACTCAAACACTTGGTCGAACTCAGCGACCACGCCATTGACCAGAAGGTCGCCTTGATGATCGAGCACTTCGCCCACCACGTCGCCCATCGCATCAATGGCCAGGCCAAGGCCATGATCGTCACCCGCTCCCGCCTCCACACCGTGCGCTACAAACTGGCCGTTGATCAATACCTGCGGGAACATCAATACCCGTTCAAGACACTGGTCGCCTTTTCCGGGGCCGTCAAAGACGGCGACAACAACTACACCGAGACCGGGATGAACACCGCCTCAACCGGCGTGCGCATACCCGAAAGCGCCACCGCCGCCACCTTCAAGAAGCCCGCCTACTGCCTGCTCGTCGTGGCCAACAAATTCCAGACCGGCTTCGACCAGCCCTTGCTGCACACCATGTACGTGGACAAGAAACTGGGCGGCGTCAACGCGGTGCAAACCCTCTGCCGCCTCAACCGCATCCATCCCCACAAGACAGAGACGATGGTGCTCGATTTCGTCAACGAGGCCGATCACATCCAGAAGTCCTTCGAACCCTACTACGAAGCCACCCTCCTGAGTGAAGAGACCGACCCCAACGTGCTCTACCAACTCCAGGCAGAGCTGGACGACTACCACTTTTGCGAAGAAGAGGAAATAGCCGCTTTCACCGAAATCTACTTCAAAGGCCGGCATCAAGAGCTGGCCACCCTCTACGCACTGCTGGACCCGGTGGCCCAGCGCGTTGCCTACGCTCCCCAAGAGGAGCGGCGCGACTTTCGCAGTCGCCTCAACGACTTTGTGCGCCTCTACGCATTCCTGGCCCAGGTGCTCCCCTTTGCCGAAACCGACTGGGAGAGACGCTTCCACTTCTACCGGTTCTTGCTGCGCCGACTTCCTGTCCCGGACAGTCATTTGCCAGCCGACATTCGCGATAAGGTTGTCGTGGACTTTTACCGCACTCAACGCACCTTTGAGGGCGACATTGCACTGCAACACGGCGACAGCGAACTAGCCCCCGTGGGTCGGGGCGGGCGCGGCGGTGAAGCCGAGGAAGAACAAGACACTCTCTCCGTCATCATCGAGGAACTCAACAGGATCTTCGGCAGTGAGGGGATCAACAGCGATGCCCCGGGCGCCATCGCCCATCTTCGCAGCAAACTGACAGAGGACATCGCCCTCAAGAAGAGCTACGAGGTCAACCCGCCCGAGACCGTCCGCCTCACCTTCGACCAGGTTGCCGAACAACTCTTTGCCAAGATGGTTGACAATTACTACGAGTTCTACAAAAAGGTCACCGACGACCCCCAGGCCAAACAGCTCTTCTTTGATTGGCTCTTCGAGCAGTACAGGCGTGATACCCAGCAGTAGGACGCAGCAGGGAAGGTCAAACCTTCCAGCACCAACGCCCCATCCTCTCCAGGACGGGGCGTTTTCGCGCTGAGCAATGCTCTGCGCTCATTCGGGAATACGCTCGAACCCCTGCTCTTCGAAGTGTCGATCAAAAGAAAACGCCGTCCGTATCCCCAGTTGTCGCATGATCTGGAAGCTCACGCAATCCACCAGGCTGAGTTGGCGGCGTGCGGCTGTGAGGACGGCTGTAACACCGGCCTGATGGCATGATTCGTCAACCCATTCGACATGCAACAGTGGTACGCCTTGTTCTTGGAGGGAGCGCACAGCGCGGATTCCCAACCTGTGCTGGACCAATGACAGCGTTTCCAGCAATATGTAGTTGCTGCTGACGAGTTGAGCCTCTTGCGCAACCAGCTCTTTCCAAAGATCCCCTGCCTTCTCGTGGTTTTCATCGTCCGTGTCCAGAATCGCGTACAGAGCTGATGTGTCCACGAACACTCTCATCGCTTGTAGACCTCGTACGCCTCCACCAGGTACCGATCATGCTCTGATGACACATCGGAGAGCCCCGAGCGAAACTGTCCTACCATAGCGATGGCACGCTGCCGTCGCTCCGCATCGTCAATAGCATACGATGACTGTATCAGCATGTCCACAGCTTGCCGCATCAACTCAGCGATTGACACGCGGCGCTCTGAAGCCCACTGTCGCAGCGTCTCCATCTGCTCCTCTCTCAACTGCACCTGCGTTCGGATCATCGTTTACCCCCCATCATGCCTACAGTTCTGCCTACATGATAACACACAGGCTATGGACTGTCAAATGAAGCTGCATCCGAGGACACGCCAGAGCATCCAATGGCCACCAGTTCGTAACGCCACACGCCATTCCGCGTGACGACCCTCACCTCACCCGCCGCCTCCATCACGTCCAAGTGCCCCAGGATTTCGGAAACAGCCAGGAAGGTGTCTATGCCTCCCAGGCGGGGGAAGAGCTCCTGCACGATGTCCCACACCGTCTGCGGGCCCCTGTTCAGCACCCCGCGGATGTCATCCAGCCTCTGCTCATAGAAGGCAAAGCGCTGCTCGATAAGCGCCCGGTGATCGTCAATGGGCTCGCCGTGTCCGGAAAGGACGAGGCCGATGTCCATCTCCGCCACCCGCCGCAGGCTGGCCCAATACTCCACCAACGGACGGCGACGCGGCGCATCCTCCCTCTCCGGCGGTTCGATGATAGCGTTGGAACTGATGTGCTTGATGAGATGGTCGCTGCCCAGGAGCAACCGCGCTTGGCGCTGGTAGAGGCAGATGAGGCCAGCAGCATGGCCGGGGGTGTGAAATACTTCCCAGGTCGCCTTCCCCAGGCGGAGGGAATCGCCTTCATCCAGCAGGTGTTCCACCTGCACAGTGGCGCTGTGGCGGTTCATGTGGCGGAAACTGCCTGCCACTCGCAGTTGAGTCGCCAGCGGCACTCCCGCGGCGCTCATCAAACCGGCGTACCAGCGCAGACGCCATCCGCGGGCTTCCCCCTCGCTCAGACGGGCCGCGCAGCAGGGATGGGCTAGCAGTTCCGCCCCGCTGCGTTCCACCAGCGTCGCCGCCAGGCCGTAGTGGTCGGCGTGGGCGTGGGTGATGACGATGCGCTGCAGGTCGCTCACGCTGTAGGCTAGCGCCGCCAGCCCCGCCTCCAGTTCCTGCAGCGCTTCCGGCGTGCGCGGGCCGGTGTCGAGCAGGGTGAGTGGTTCCCCCTCCAACAAGTAGACGTGCACCGGCCCGACGGGGAATGGGGTGGGGAGGGTGATCTGGTGTATCGAATCTGGCCAGTGGGTCATGGTTGCCTCTTCTGTCTCCTTGTCTCCGCGTCTCCCTATCTCCCCATCTCCTTGTCTCCTTGTTGTCACCTTGCCACCTTGTTACCTTGTCTCAATCGTCCGCCGGTCGGCTCTTGACCAGCACCTGCCATGTGCCCTTCTGCACCACCTCGCCCCGCTGGTTGATCACGCTGACTTCCAGGGTCACCATGCCATTGCCCAGCCGGGGCAGCGGCCGGGTCTCAGTCACCGTGGCCGTCACGTGGATGGTATCGCCGATGAAGACAGGGCCGCGGAACTTCCAGCGCAGCTCGCGGAAGGCTTCCGCCGTGCCCTCGATAACGCCCAGACGACCGATCAGCCCGCTGGCAATGGAGAGGATTAGCAGGCCATGAGCGACACGCTGGCCGAAGATCGTCGTCTTGGCGAACTCGGCATCGGTGTGTAACTGATTCCAGTCGCCGGTGAGCGCGGCGAAGTTCACCACGTCCGTCTCGGTGATGGTGCGGGCAGGGCTGGTCACCTTATGGCCCACGGTGAACTCCTCGAAGTAGAGGCCACGGGTGAGTGGCTGATCGGTGGGTGGGGTCACGGGATCAACTCCTGGTCTGGACAAGGGTGTGCCGACAAAGGCTGACGAAAGACGGAAGACGAATCCGTCCTTTGTCCTTCGTCATCAGTTATTGGTAATTCGCAGAAGGCCTTCCGCTCCTTCCACTTTTCCGCTGACAGAGATTCTCGCCGCCTCTATCCGCTGCCGGGCAGCGTTCGCTCCTCCGGTCCATCGTACTCGTGCGCCGTAGGGTGAATGCGCCGCATGGGGCGCTGGCGGCTCTGCTCCTCGTATACGTGGGCCACCAGCCCCACCGTACGGCTGATGGCGAAGAGCCCGTTGCCCAACTCCGGCGGGAAGTCCATCTCACAGAGCAGGGTGGCGATGGCCCCATCCACGTTCAGGGGCAGGTCACGGCCCAGCGCTTCCCGCATGGCTGCTCGCAGGGCGCCGGCCATCTGCACATGGTCACCGGCCACACCCAGTTCCTCGGCCAGAGCGAAGAGGCGCCGCGTACGCGGGTCGTCGGTGTGCACGCGGTGGCCGTAGCCGGGGATGCGCTTCTTCTGCGCCCGATATTCGGCAAAAAGCTGCGCCGCCACGGTCGCAGCCTCCTTGCCGCTCTCCCGTTGGCGCTTGACCGCCTCCAGCAGCACTCGCATGCAGCCCTCGATGGCTCCGCCGTGATAGCGGTTGACGGCCATGATGCCCGCGGCCACCGCTGTGGTCAGCGGGGCGCCGCCCGAGGCGACAGTGCGCGCCGCTAGCGCCGATGGCGGCGTCGCCCCATGATCCACGCTGGAGACAAGGATGGCATCCATTAGCTTGCCGTACGCTTCCGAGGGCAGTTCTCCCTTCAGTACCAGGTAGGCCACCTGGCCGAAGGAGAGGTGTCCCATGAGTTCGTCAATGCGATAGCCACGCACGGCGACCTTGTTCGCTTCGATTTTGGTGATGGCGGTGAGCCATCTCTCGTCACTCATGATTTCATACACTCCCAAGTGATCAACTCTTGTAGCACTTAACGTCTCCTTCCGCCTGACCGCTTGGGTACTAACAGTACCCAAGCGGGTAATCGTAATCTATGCATCCAATTCTACATGCACAACGCAGAGATGTCAAGCTCAGTTTTCGAGACTTGTGCAATTGACACAGAATCCTTTTTATATTACAATCTATCCGAATCGTACAATTTGGATAGTTGCTCTTTTGGAGGGGATGTGCAGATGAAATACATCAGTGCTGCCGACGCTCGTGACAAGCTTTCGCAGGTCATCAACGAAGTGGCTTATGGAGGCCAGCAGTACACCGTGCAGCGGCATGGCAAGCCTCTTGCCGTGCTGGTCAGCGTACCCAATTACCAAACGCTGATCAGTCTCTTGTCCGAAGCCGGCGTTCGCAGTGAGATTCACGGTATCCCTGTCCACATCCGCTTCGACGGCGATCGCTTCTTCATCAGCGATGATCGTTTCAATCTCCGTGGCAAGGGACCGACGCTAGATGCGGCCCGGAACGACTACTGGCTGGCCGTCCAGGACTACTACACCGACCTACAAGCTGACGACCCCCGGCTGGCACCCTACCTGGCAGCGGACCATCTGGCACAGCTCGAGCTGATTGTGACTGCCGCTCACGACGAGGCGGAATGACCACGGCTACGAGCCTGTGCAATAGACCGCTGGACGCCGCAGCAAGCTGAAGCGTCCATTGCAGACACCACCAGATGCCGCAAATCTGCTACGCGCTTCACAAGCCAAGTGGCAGTGCAGCAGTACGGGGCGACAAGTAGTCCATCACGTTGGTGTTGATGCGTGAGGGTAGCGATTCCGTCTCTGCACGACGCACCGGACTGCCGAACTTGTTCGGGACCATCGTGCCGCACCCCCAACAAGTTGGGGACTCCAGCACTCTGTACCATATCGAAACCACCCTGATCAGGTGCTAGCGTCCACCTCACCCCTGATGATGGGCTACAATGTTGCCAATACGTTTTTCATCGCCTTGGGGATATCATCAAAGGCATCCACCACCACCGCGCCAGCGCTCTGCAGCCGGGCGACCTTCCCCTCGTGCGTGCCGCGGCCACCCTCGATGATAGCCCCGGCGTGAGAGAAGCGCGTGCCACTCTTGGCCGCTTTGCCGCCGATGAAGGCCACCAGCGGCTTGGTGAACTCCCCCGCCTCCATGAGATCGGCCACCCGTTCCTCTTGTGTGCCGCCGATCTCGCCGAACATAGCTACCGCCCTGGTGTCAGGATCTCGCTCGAAGAGCCGGACGACCTCGGGCGCAGGCAAGCCCACGACGGGGTCGCCGCCCACGTGCACCAGCGTCGTGGCTCCGATGCCCTCCCGCGCCAGATAGTAGGCCATGGATGAGGTAATGCCGCCGGAGCGGGAGACGATGCCCACCGGCCCCTGGAAGAACCAGGAGCGGGCCGACACAGCGCGGCCGCCCATCATGCCCACCACCGCTTTGTCAGGACTCAGTACCCCCAGTGTGTTGGGGCCGACGAATTGCGCTCCTGCTCGCTTGGCCGCCTTGGCGATGGTCAGCACGTCATAGATGGGCACGCGGTCGGGGATGGTGACCAGCAACTTGACGCCAGCCTCGATGGCCTCCAGCGCAGCGCTCTTCACCAGCGGCGCGGGGATGAAGAGCACGCTAACATCCAACGGCCCCACGTTCTCCCACGCCTCCTGCACAGTGTCGAAGACAGGTATCCCTTCAACCTCCTGCCCGCCGCGGCCCGGCGTGACGCCGGCTACCACTTGGGTGCCATATCCCTTCATCAGAAGGGTGCGGGCCATCCCCTCCCGCCCGGTGATGCCCTGCACCAGCACGCGTTTGGTTTCGTCTATGAGAATGGACATTGAAAGCTAGCCTCCATAACCCAGTTCATCCTGCTCCTGCCGTGTTAGCTCGGTTTTCCTAAGTTCCTTCTCCTGTGGTATAATCCACGAGGAACAGGACAAGATAGGAGGAGCGAGCAATGCGGGTCATTCAAGTACGGGTCCCAGAAGTCTTTGGCGACCTATATGAGCCAGAGCAGGATCGGCTCCTGCACACAGCTTTCCGACACTACGCGCGCCAGCGCGCCCAAGAGCTACAGGCCGAGACCACCGAGGCGAAGGAACACATTCGCAAATTCGAAGCCCTGTATGGTGTCACGTTCTCAGCGTTCGAAGAACGAGTGCTCCCCGCACTCTCATCAGCTGACGCCCACGATGACTACAATGCTTGGCTCTTCTGGGAGTCAGTGTTGGAACGCCAAACTGAGACGCTGCACAAGCTTCACAATCTGGGCCTGACCAGCGATGAAGCCGCTGCTTGACCACTACACTGACCTGGTTCTAGCCATTCCTCTCTTCGAGCACATAGTCAGGGAGGACGAGGTGCTAGAGTTCCTTTCAAGCCAGATTCTTCCCTGACCCCTTACCACTCCTTCGTCTTTCGATACGCTTCGAGCCCCGGAATAGGCAACGCCACATACCCCCCACCCGCGCCGCGGAAGAAGCATTCCACCTCACAGGCCAAGCACTCCACGCAGCGCCCCTTCTTGGCTTCCTCTGGCGTGATGTTGAGCACCGGCAGCCCGTCTTCCAGCGTGAGGATGCTCCGCGCACATTCCTGCACGCATACCTTGGTCTCGCAGCGAGCGCAGACGGCGTGGTCGAAAGTCACCGTGCCGCCGGTCACCGTCTCAAAGGAATAGGGCCTCTGCGGCTCTGGCCGCGGCGGTTGTGGCGGTACGTCCAGCAACCGGCCCTCCTTGATCAACGCATCCAGTCGCTCAGCGCAGAACCAGGCCGAATCGTCTTTCTTGTACCCCTCCACCGGCGCCGGCACGCGGCCGTTGATCCGCTCCAGGATCTCCACCGCCCTGTCTTCGGCGTTGCCGCCCAGCCGGATGACCACAGGGATGTCAATCTGCTCCTCAAGGAGGGCCTTGACCAGCCCACGTGCGGAGTGGAACTGCTCCTGGCTGGCTACACCCGATCCGGAGCCGAAATAGCCGTCAATGCCCGGTTGGGAGAGGATGATCTTCGCTGCCCGGTAGACCTTGGAGGCCGGCGGGTTGCCGCTGGTATCTACGAAGTTGGCCAGCTTGTACCCCCTGCTCAGGACGGCGTCCATGCTCATCATCGAACCACCGCCGCCCGCGCCGTGGAAACCGATGTACCCCTCCCCTCTGCTGAAGCCCTGGCCCATCTGAATGAAGTAGAAGGTACCGCGGTAGTCCTTCTCCTCCACCTGCCAGGCGATCTTCTCCAGGTCCGTTGGCGGGCGGTCAAACTCGCGGGCGATCTCGATGCCCAGTTCCGGATGGCGAAACACGGCGTAGTCATCAATGGTCAGACGGCAGTCGGCGGCGTACAGTTTGCCATCGCTGGTCAAGACTAGCGGGTTGATCTCCGCTGACCGCGCCTCACAAGCGCGGGCTGCCGCGTAGAGCCGAGTCAGCAAGCCGCCCAGGTTTCTTTGCAGCCGGCCATGGATGCCAGCCTGGCGCACCAGGTTGCGAGCCTGAAAGTCGAGCAGCCCGGTCTCGATGTCCACATGCCGCTGGGCCACCTTGTCGGGGTGCTCGGAGGCGATTTGCTCGATGCCCGTGCCGCCGACGCTGGCGAACAGCACCAGCGGCGCTTGCGCCTGGTCGTCCACAATGATGCCAGCGTAGAACTCGCGGGCGACGTCGAGCCACTCCTCCACAAGCACCTGCTCTACGGTGAAGCCCTTCACCGACATACCCAGCATGTCGCGGGCGGCTGTCGCAGCCTCTTCGGGTGTGGCCGCTCGCCGGATGCCACCCACGCTAGCCCGGCCGGTGATCCAGGCCTGGGCCTTGACCACCACCTCTCCCCCGATCTCCTCAGCGAAACGGGCCGCCTCCTCGGGGATTGTCACCACGATGCCGCGGGGCACGGGGATCTTGTGCTCCCGCAGCAGCGTTTTGCCTTGATACTCATGTAAACGGGCCATGATCCTCCTCAATAATTCACAAGATGCAGGAAGCAAGATACGCAAAAAACATCAGCGGATCAAGCAGATGGAACGGATGGAGAGGATAGGTGAAATCGGCTTCATCCGCTCAATCGGCTGAATCGGCTGACGATACCAAGCCGTCACTTTCAGGCGTTGCACTCCACCACCCGTTCGTCAGGCGACTCCAGGCCCACAACCAACTCGTAGATGACGCCGGCGCCCGGCTTCACCTCGAGGAACTCTGCCACCTGATCGTCATAGAATGCTCCGATACCGCTGCAGCCCCACCCCAGGGCACGGCCGGCCAGGTAGACGAATTCCCCTCGCACTCCCGCTTCGATGTGCGCCCGACGGTAGGCCCGCTCGCCGCTCTGCGCTACCAGCCGCTCCAGGTCGGCCAGGAGGAAGATGGACGCGGCAGCATTGCCGCACAGCCGTTGCTCCAACGAGAGATAGGCAGCCCAGGTGCGCAAGTTC
>Ga0075114_10002117_pt1 | contig 10332 bp, 9 predicted proteins | sample AntAceMetag02UKM_FD_69784 | JGI IMG/M metagenome (GOLD analysis project Ga0075114, IMG submission 69784) | Saline lake microbial communities from Ace Lake, Antarctica - Antarctic Ace Lake Metagenome 02UKM | ecosystem: Environmental > Aquatic > Non-marine Saline and Alkaline > Saline | place...
TTAAATTTAAAATACCCAGAGAATCAAGATAAACTTTTGTGAAAAATATTTTATTAATTACTGATAAACTTGATGGTTTCCGACAGAATGAAAATGAATAGTATTTTTATCAATAAACTCAAAAACAATCCGATATTTATAATCAACAGAAAAAGACCAAAGGTCCTTGAATTTTCCAGTAAGTTTATGAGTATTTAATCTTTTGTCGAAAGGATTCTCAAGGAAAATTTTTTCATTATTTTCAATCAAATTCTTTATTTTATTCGGCAGTTTCTTATACTTACGAACAAAACAAGGAGAGTATAAAACTTTCATTAAATTATCCTCTATTTAGTTTGTGCTTATCTTAAATCTTTAAAAGAATGCAAAACTTTGCCCTTGCTGAATTTAAATTCTCGACGACTTTCTTTTATTTCAGCTAAAAGCTTACTTTCTTCATATTCACGCAAAAGAGCGCGAAAAAATTCACTAACACTAGCATACTTATTCTTTTTTACTTCCCGCTTAATCATTTTAACTGTTTCGGCAGGAAGGGATAGATTAACAATACTACGCATAAATTTATTTTTATTTATTAATTTTTGTTATTCGACTATGTAATAAGTTGTATTACAATATTACTAAAAATAAAAACTCTTGTCAAGAGTTATGATAAAAAATTACTTTAAAATTATATTTTGTTCTTTAATTATCACGGGAGGGTTTTTTATTTACCCATTTTTTGTTTTCGGAGCAACTAATGATGTAGTTATTAATGAAATCGCATGGATGGGAACAGATATATCATATGCTGACGAATGGATAGAGCTTTATAATAATACCAATGAAGAGATAGATTTAACTAATTGGACATTATTCGCTACCGATGGAAAACCAGAAATAAACTTATCTGGAACAATAACTGCAAATGGATATTTTTTATTAGAACGAACAAATGATGAATCTGTAATTGGAATTACTGCTGATCAAATTTATACAGGCGATTTAGGAAATAACGGAGAAAATTTAGAACTAAAAAATGCTGAAGATATTTTAATAAATTCAATTAATTGTTCTGATGAATGGACATCTGGCGACAACGATACAAAACAAACGATGGAAAAAACAGATACTGGATGGCAAACAAGTTTAAATTCTGGAGGAACACCAAAAGAACAAAATAGCATTGGAGCATCAGATGAAACAATAAACGAAGAAACAACCGAAGAAGCCTCAACAAGCACAGGATCAACCTCCTCTGTCCCCAATAGACCACCAATGGCAGAAGCTGGCACAGACATTGTCGCATTAGTAAATCAAGAATTATCTTTTGATGCTAGTCATTCACTAGATCTTGATAATGATAAATTAACTTTCTTTTGGAATTTTGGTGATGGAGCAACTGATACGGAAAAAATCTCCAAACATACATATCTCTATCCTGGACAATACATTGTTTCTCTATTGATAAGCGACGGAGAATTTTCTGATTTAGACATCATTACAGTAAATATTTATTCACAATCTATTATTATCAGCGAGTTTAGCAATGAATGGATTGAAATTTTTAATCAAAGTGACCAAGTAGCCAATTTAACTAATTGGCAGTTAAAAAATCAAAAAGCAAGCAGTTCTCCTTTTCTTTTTCCAGCAAACAGTTTAATGGCACCTAATCAATTTTTAGTTTTAAGACAAGAAATAACAAAAATTGAACTTGATAATGATTCAGATCAGATTCAATTAATTTATCCGGATGGATCAATTGGCGCTGAAGTTAGTTATTTATCTGAAGACAAAGAAATATTTTGTATTGCATTTGATAATGACAACTATTTCTGGACTAAGATTCCAACACCAGGATCTGCAAATATTATTTCAAGAGGAATAAAAAATCAAAAAGAAACCTTTTCTAGTAATAACCCAGAACCAGACATCAAACAGACACAAGAAATACCAGAAGTTTTAGCTACTAATCTTACTGAAAATCAAAATTTTGATACTCAAGAAATTTCAACTACTTCAATTAATAATTTATTAAAAGAAATTCCTAAAAATAATATTCAAAATACACAATCTGCATCTATCTCTCAAAATATTCAATCAAATCAAAAATCCAAACTAATTCTCTATCTTTCTATCATTGTTTCTTCCTCTCTAATGCTAGGCTGGGTTATAGTTTTGTTGAAAAATAGAGTTAAATTCCATTGACACTAATTCTTAAGTAATAGTATTATTAAGGTATTATGAGTGGACATAATAAATGGAGCACCATAAAACATAAGAAAGCTATCACAGATTCAAAGCGTGGTAAAATTTTTAGCAAGATATCAAGACTGATTAGTGTTGCGGCTAAAGAAAAAGGTGGTGATCCAGATTCTAATCCCAGACTAAGAACTGTGATTGATAAAGCGCGTGGAATGAATATGCCAAAAGAGAATATAGAAAGAGCGATTAAAAAAGGAACAGGACAATTAGAAGGAGTTCAAATAGAAGAGATTACCTATGAAGCATATGGACCATCTGGAATTGCATTGATTATTGAAATAATTACTGATAATCGGAATAGGGCTATTGCTGAAATCAAACATATTCTCAATAAATTTGGCGGAAAACTAGCTGAAACTGGAAGTGTTAAATATGTGTTTGATAGACAAGGTGAAGAATGGATACCTAAATATCCAATAGAAATCATTGATGAAAAAACTAAAACTCAATTAGAAAAACTATTCGAAGCATTAGATGATAATGATGATATACAAGAAATTTATTCTAATTTAAAGGAATAATTATGATAATATTAGGGGTTGATCCTGGTACCGCTATAATCGGATACGGACTCATTAAAAAATCAAATAGGGGGATAGAGATTATTGAATACGGCTGCATTGAAACTGACCCTAAATTTTCAACAGCCGAACGACTTAATATTTTAGATAAAGAATTAACTAAAATTATTAAAAAACACAAACCAAATAAAGCAGCTGTGGAAGATATCTTTTTTTTCAAAAATCTTAAAACCGTAATTAAGGTCAGTCAAGCTCGTGGTGTAATTTTAGTTAGAATGGCAAAAATGAAAATTCCTGTATTTGAATATACTCCCCTACAGATAAAACAAGCAGTTACTAGTTATGGTCGTGCAGAAAAAAAACAAGTTCAACAAATGGTAAAATTATTACTTAATTTAAAAGAGATTCCTAAACCAGATGACGCAGCTGATGCCCTGGCAACAGCTATTTGCTGCGCTCATTCTACTCATTAAATAATATGTCTCCTATAATACAATATATGATTAATCAGGGAGTACCAAAGGAAACACTTGTTTTCCTTTTAATGCTTCCTATTGTAGCTATTGTTATATCATTTGCCCGTCAAGTTATAGGTATAAAGGGCTTTGGTATTTATACTCCATTGATTATTACTTTTGCCTTCTTGGTAACTGGACTAAAATATGGATTAATATTTTTTATTACTATTATTTTAGTTGGAACTCTAACGAGATTGTTTATTAGAAAATTTCGATTACTCTATCTTCCTCGCATGGCGATTACCTTAACTATTGTTTCATTAGTTGTTTTAACGATCTTCTATTTTGGCGCATATGGTCAAAAAACTGATTTAATTACAATTTCTATTTTTGTTATTTTAATTATGATAACTTTAGTTGAAAAATTCTTAGTTGCCCAAATAGAAAGAGGAGGAAAAGGAGCAATCTTATTAACCTCAGAAACATTAATTCTTTCAATTATTTGTTATTGGATAGCCAGCTGGAGTTGGTTACAAATATTTGTCCTTAGTCATCCTTTTGCAACTATTTTCTTAGCAATAATTATTAGCATTCTTTTAGGAAAATGGACTGGCTTACGTTTAACTGAATATTTTCGTTTTAGGGAACTAATTAAAAACATTGAAATACCAAAAAAAAGACGACCGGGTAAAATCTAATTAATAACTTATGTTTGATTTCTTAAAAAAATCACATCATGTATTAGGTATGAACGCCCGTATTCTATCATATATGCGGCCCTCTAATTCTCTGAGGGCTATTCGTATTGCAGATAATAAGCTTCTATCAAAGAAAATTTTGAAAAAAAACGGCTTACCAGTACTACAAAATTACGCAATTATTAAAGAGATACAAGAACTTAAAAATTTTGATTGGAATGAATTACCAAATAGTTTTACTCTTAAACCAAATCGCGGATTAGGAGGCGAAGGAATTCTTATTGTCTATGCTCGTAAAAAAAGATCTCCCTATCCATGGGTTAAGGCAAATAGAAAAATAGTTACAATCAATGATTTGAAAAGTCATGTTTTAAACATCTTAGAAGGAAATTATTCTATGACCAACTTGCCTGATGTTGCCTTTTTTGAAGAGAGGATTAAACTATTAAGGCTCTTTAAACCATATGCCTATAGAGGTATCCCAGATATTAGAATTATTGTATATAATTCTGTCCCAGTAATGGGAGAATTGCGTTTGCCAACAAAAGATTCAAGTGGTAAAGCAAATCTACACCTAGGAGGAGTTGGAGTGGGCATTGATATGGGAACAGGAGTCACTACTACTGCTATTCACAAAGATAAAGTAATTGAATATATACCAAATACAAAATTAGCTTTACGCGGGATTCAAATTCCCGGATGGGAAGAAATTTTAAGATTAGCAATTTATGCGCAACGAATAACAAAGGTTGGATTTTTAGGTATTGATATAGCAATTGATAGAGAAAAAGGACCTGTTATTTTAGAACTCAACACTAGGCCCGGTTTATCTATTCAGATTGCCAATCTAAGCCCCCTTGGAGAACGACTTAAAAGAGTTAAGGGATTAAAGGTTAAAACGATTAACAAGGGAATAAAGATTGCTAAAGACCTATTTGGCGGCGAAATAGAAGAAGAATTAGAAGAAATCTCAGGTCGCAAAGTTATTGGCATTAATGAACAAATTGAAATTCTTGATATTGATAGAAATAAACATTCTATTATGGCAAAAGTAGATACAGGAGCATACAGAACAACAATCTGTTCTATTTTAGCTAAAGAATTAAATCTTGATAAAATAATTAACCAAAAAAAAGTTCGTGGTGCACTAGGAGTAGAAGAAAGACCAATTATTAATTTTTCTTTCTATATGGACAAGCGCCTAGTTTCCACCGAAGCGTTTATGGCCGACCGCAGCGAAATGAAATACGATATAATCATAGGTCGTCGTGATTTAAAACGATTTTTAGTTGATCCAGCTAAAAATGTTTTTATGAGACGACCACGTTCTGCTTAAATGATTATTAATAATTTAGAAACACTTAAACAATTTTTTAAACAAATTAAAACTCCAGTTTTTGGCGCTGGAGTTTATGCGTTTGATAGATTAGGATTAGAAAATATTATTCCTAATTATAGGATTATTGCATTACGCTATAGCTTAGACACAAAATTAATTGAAAAAGATATTGAAATGCTATCTTTAGAAAAAGGAATGGGCGTAAAACACATTCAAAAACCACGCAACTCAACAACCATTATTAGACATCCAGAAACAAAAAAATATATAGAAAAATTTAATATCCCAAATGAAAAACCAGCTATTTTAGTTCTTAAAACGTCTACTAAAATGGAACGGTTTTGTGAAAAAAATAATTGGCAATTAATAGCAAATCCCACTTCTTTTGGTAAAGAAACATTTGAGAATAAAATAAAGTTCAGAAGAATTCTTAAAGAAATTGATATACCGGTTCCTCCAGGCAAAATAGCTTCGGTTGATAAATTACACTATGGACACTTAATTAATAAATATGGAATACCTTTTGTGATACAACACCCAACCAAAGGAGGAGGTAAGGGAACATTTTTTATTAACAACCAAGATGATTTTAATGTAGCTGTTAAAAAATTAAAAGGCAAATGGAAAGAAGAAGATGAAGAAACAATATTTACGCCTACACCAGAAGCAATTGTAGCTAAATTTATTCAAGGATCCTCCCCTAGTATTACTGGATGCGTTACTAAACACGGAATTCTTTCAACAAATCTTCAACATCAAATTTTAGACATACCAGAACTCTTTAATCCAGAAAGAGGGTCTGGTCTTTTTTGTGGTCATGATTGGACTGTTTCAAATTTTGACGAAGATATTTCCAAACAAGCATACGATGCTGTAGAAAAAATAGGTCAATATTTTAAAGAAATGGGATATAAAGGAATCTTTGGATTAGACTTTGTTCTTGATGAAAAAACTAATAAACTTTATATCATTGAATGCAACCCTCGCCTATTAGGATCTTTTCCTACTTTAAATATGGTCCAATTATTAAATAATGAACCATTAATTTTAGCTTTTCATATATTAGAATTTCTTAATATTGATTATGAAATTGATTTAGAAGAAATAAATCGCTTAATGCGTCAAAAAAAAGTTGGCGCACAAATGATAACGCATAATCTTACTGGCAGATGGACAAGAAACCATAAACAAATTAAAGCAGGGGTTTATAATATTGAAGAAAATAAATTAAATTATCTTAGACCTGGTTATGATTTAAAACATCTCAAAAATAAAGAAGAATTTGTTTTAGTAGACGGTGTCCAAATAAAAAAATCTCCTTTTAGTCCAAATCGGAGATTATGTCGTATTTTAACGCTTAATAAAACTCTAGATGATTCATATAAACAATTAACTCCATTCGCAAAAAGGGTTACCGAAATTGTTTACAAAGCATTTGATTTAAAACCAGTTAGATGGTTAAGGCTTAAAAGAAAATTTAATCCCAATATATTAGCTAAGGGATAAATAACTAAATCTTTGTTTTAATAAATTTTCTCTTCCCTACCTGAATAATCATTTCATTCTTTATTTCTAACTCTTTCTGCCAATCTTTAATTTTTTTATCATCTATTTTAACTCCACCTTGCTCAACTAATCTTTTGGCTTCACTTTTACTGGAAGCTAATTTTATTTCTAACAATAAATCTAAAATATTATATTTTTTCTTTGATAATTTAATTATAGGAATATCAGATGGGCTTTTTTTATCTTTAAAAATCTTTTCAAATTCTTTTTCTGCTTCTTTCGCTTCTTTTTCACTAAAATAAATACTTACAATTTCACAAGCTAATTTGGCCTTAGCGTCACGAGGATTATCTTTTTTCATTATTTTACTTATTTCCTCTAATGAAATTAAGGTACAATTAATAAATAATGTTTCTATCATTTCATCTGGCTGAGCCATTATTTGCCCAAACATGTCTTGTGAATTTGTATCTAAAAAAACTCCAGTTCCATTGCTTTTGGACATCAACTCTCCTGTTTTTGGATTTTCCATTAAAGTAACAGCAACAACAAATTTATCTTTTCCTTTCATTTTTTTCAAAAGGTTGCGTCCTAATAATGCATTAAAAATTTGATCTGTTCCACAAACCTCAACGTCAACATCCATTGCCACTGAATCATATCCTTGCATTAATGGATATAAAAATTCATGTAAATATATTGGCTTTTTCTCTTTTAATCTTTTACTAAACATATCACGCTCTATCATTTGTTGAACAGTAAAATTACTAGCCAAATTAATTAAATCTTCAATTGTTAATTTTGATAGCCAATCATGATTATATCTTATCCTTGGTGGATTTTTTTTATCATCAAAGTCCATCAATGGTTTAATAAGCCTTTCCCATTCTTTCACATTGTAAAGAACCTCTTCACGCGTTAATTGATTACGAGACGAACTTTCTCCTGTCGGGTCACCTATCCTTGCAGTAAAATCACCAAATAAAATAATAACCTCATGTCCAAGTTTACGAAACTTCTCCATCAACATAAAGTTTTTCGCATGACTCAAATGAAGAGTAGGAGCAGTAGCGTCAAAACCAATATAAAATCTAAGCTTTCTACCGCTAAGAAGTTTTTCTCTAAATTCTTTTTTAGTTGGAAAAATTTCAATAATAGTACCTCGGTTTAATACTTCATCTATTTTATTTGAGTCTATTATTACTTTAGTCATATTAATATGATATCACTCTTGATAAAAATAATCAATTCTGTCAAAATAAAAACATGATTAAAAAAAGTAAAAAAATAATAAAGACAATTATTAAAATTGTTGTTTTTTGTTTTATCATTGGTTCTCTTTTTAGCATTGGTGTTTTAGCATATTTTGCTAAAGATTTACCAGACCCAACTAAAATAGATGAACGAGAAGTGATAGAATCAACAAAAATTTATGACAGAACCGGACAAATAATTCTTTATGATATTCATGGTGAAGAAAAAAGAACAATTATTCAATTTGAAGAAATTTCTCAATTTATTAAAAATTCAACAATAATAGCTGAAGATGATAATTTTTATCATCATATTGGATTAGATTGGAAGGGAATCACAAGAGCTTTTATAGCTAATTTTAGAGGTAAAAAAATAGCCCAAGGAGGATCAACAATCACACAACAATTTATTAAGAATGCTTATCTTGGTGGCCCACAATCAGAGAGAACATATACTAGAAAAATCAAAGAAGCAATTTTGTCATTACTATTAGAAAGAAAATATTCTAAAGATAAAATTCTTGGTTTTTATCTCAACCAAGTTCCCTATGGTTCTAATGCTTATGGAATTGAAGCAGCTTCTCAAACATTTTTTAACAAAACCTCTAAGGACCTGACACTAGGAGAAGCAACTTTATTGTCTTCATTGCCAAAAGCACCAAGTTATTATTCTCCATATGGTTCCCATCCAAAAGAGCTCAAAGAAAGACAAGAATATATTTTAGATAGAATGGTTAAATTTGGCTATATTACAGAAGAACAAGCAAAAGAAGGCAAACAAGAAGAATTAAAATATGCCCTAAAGGGAGACCTCAAGGCTCATCACTTCGTTACTATGATTCAAGAATATTTAGAAGAAGAATATGGCAGAAACTATAATGATATTAATATGGCTGGACTAAAAGTATATACAACACTTGATTGGGATTTACAACAATTAGCGCAAGAAGTTATCACCACTGGTGTAGAAAAAAATGAGAAAACATATAATGCTACTAATGCAGCGTTAGTAGCAATTGATCCTAAGACAGGACAAGTATTAGCATTAATTGGTTCTAAAGACTATGGTGAAGATCAATTTAATGTAGCAACTAGTCCTAATCGACAACCTGGCTCTTCCTTTAAGCCATTTGCCTATGCAGCGGCATTCAGTAAAGGATACAGTCCTGAAACTATTTTATTCGATTTAGAAACAAGCTTTGGAGAATTTGGTCCAGTCGGAGAAGAAAAAGAGTATAAGCCAAATAATTATGATTTAAAATTTAGAGGACCAATTAGCATGAGAGATTCTTTAGCTCAATCAATTAATCTACCATCAGTTAAAACTCTTTATCTAGCAGGTGTTAATGACACAATAACCTTAGCTCAAGACATGGGAATTACAACATTAAAAGACCGCAGTCGCTATAGCTTATCTTTGGTTTTGGGTGGTGGCGAAGTAAAACTTATTGACGAAACAGCCGCCTATGGTGTTTTTGCAAGTGAAGGCATTAAACATCCAGTTAGTTTAATATTGAAAATAGAGGATAGTAAAAAAAATATACTAGAAGAATATAAAGATGATCCAATTAAAGTATTAGATAAGCAAATAGCTCGTCAAATTAATGATATTCTTTCTGATGAAACAGCAAGAATACCAATGTTCGGTCCTAATTCAAAATTATATTTACCAGAGATACCAGTTGCTGCTAAAACTGGGACAACTCAAGATTATACAGATGGATGGACGATTGGATATACGCCAAGCTTATCTGTTGGCGTATGGGCTGGGAATAATGATTTCACAGAAAAAATGAAAAAAGGAGCAGCCGGACTTTATGTTGCATCGCCTATTTGGAATGAATTTATGACAAAAGCCTATGAAATTAAAAGTAATAATAACAACACTATTTTTAGTAATGAAGAAAATATAATAGAGAATGAATTTTTTCTTCCTAAGGAAACAGAGTTGTTCACGTCACCAGAAAAAACACCAACAAGCACAACTCCAATGATAAATGGTGAATTGGCTTATAAAAATATTATAAAAATTGATAGAATCTCTAATAAAATTGCAACGGAATTAACTCCACCAGAATTAATCAATGAGAAAATATATCGAGAAATTCATTCTATTCTTTATTATATCAATAAAGAAGATGATCAGTTTAAAAACTGGGAATCTTCTGTTGAAAAATGGGAAACTAATCAAGAAAATCCACCAACAGAATATGATGATATACACACAATAGAAAACCAACCTAGTGTTAAAATAATTTCACCACTAAATAATAGTTCTATTAATGATTATAGTTTAACAATTCAAGCTCAAGC
>Ga0075114_10002120_pt1 | contig 10326 bp, 13 predicted proteins | sample AntAceMetag02UKM_FD_69784 | JGI IMG/M metagenome (GOLD analysis project Ga0075114, IMG submission 69784) | Saline lake microbial communities from Ace Lake, Antarctica - Antarctic Ace Lake Metagenome 02UKM | ecosystem: Environmental > Aquatic > Non-marine Saline and Alkaline > Saline | place...
CTCCTATTATACTTGATAGAAATAAATTAGCAAGGGTATTGAAAGAAGTTTTAGAAACTCGGTATCTTAATAATCTAACTCCAAGACCAAGAAGCGTATTAGATGAAATAATAAAACATTATGAGATTACAAACAAGGCTCTTGCAGATAAATTAGACCTTCCGAGGTCGAATATCTCTACTTATATAAAAGATTTAGAAAGTGCTGGTTGTGTATATCTAAGGAGAAAGAATGGTAAGGATAAGTTTTGGAAAGCTGACCCCAAGATTAAATGGTCTCTCCTTAAAGAAAATTCTCAGCAATCGCTTTCCTCATTTGCAGATAAAAATATATCTAATAGCACCCGTTAATTATACAGAGTAGTATTGGGGTATTACCTAGCCTTTACAAGATAAGAACTTATGCATCTATTCTTTAACTTTTTCAGGTTTATTGGCAATGCCTCATCCACTTTTTTTATTAAATCTTCTCTATCCTTATCATTAAATCTAACTACTTTGTTATAAAGAATTCGTCCATGTTTGCAGGAGTATATTGTTGTCAAGTCTTCTACAGATGGTACAGATTTTTGTATGGCTGATATAAATTGAAATATTTCTTCCTCGGTTTTTAGTGGTGAATCTTTTGGGATGTGTGATCTTAGTAAGCCATATTTCATAATTGTTTGTTGGGCTTCTGAGTGTAATTGTCTTATGTTTTCATTTCTAAAGGAGGTTCTATCATCAAAGAAATATTCTGGGCAAAGGTCACTTGGGCAATCTCCTGCCATATAGATAAAATCAACTTTATTTACCATAGAATAGGTGACAATCTGGCACTTTTAAGAGTTTCGAGTTAGTATTCCTTTCTTTGTCGGGCAAATGTTTCGAGTAATTCTGGGTCCAATGCCTTTCTCATTGCATGAGCTGCTAGCATTGAAGACTCGCCACTTGCTCGGCAGGCATCCCACCTGTCATAAATATCGGATTTTCGCTCACTTATCTTAATGGTTTTGTAAGGCTTGGAACTTTCATTTTTTTCGTAAAGAATTGGTTCTTTTGTCATGATAAATAATCGTCTTTATAGCATTTAAAAATTGTAGGGGTTGATCATGTTAATTACGTGACTCTGCTCTCTTGTGTAGATAGTTGTCCATTTCTATCGAATCTCCGCCTGAATCAGACCCTTCTAGTTGCATTAGTCCTCTGGTCGCATATATTTCGCGAGAAGAACTTCCACTTTCATAAGGGACATTTCTATCATTTGTCATGTTAAATTAGGTATAATGTACTTTATAGGGATTGTTGTCTTGCAATGCAATAATTTTATAGAAGTTCTCTAAGAACATCGCTTACTTCTTTACCTGAAACTTGGCCTTTGAACTTGCCCATTAAAAGGCCCATATATGCGCCTTGACTCAATCCTGACTTTTCTTTGATTAGCTTTTCTGCTTCCCCTTTTAGATCTACGTCAGATTTTTCAGAAGCTTCTTTTAGAGATTTACCTTCACTTAATTTTTGCATTATTGTTTTAACATCATTCTCAGATATCTTTTTCTTTTCTATTCCCTCTAGGATTTCTTCTAATTTGTCTACTTCAATTCCTTTCTCTGGCTGGAATAGTGTTAGCATCTTTGCGACAAGGTTCGGATTGTTGTGCTCTTGAACAAGTGTTTTGAAATCACCGATTTTGTTTTGTTTTAATAGAAGTTTTACTAGTTCTGGGTTTAATCCGAATTTATCTAGGAAGGATTTGTGCTCTGATGCAAGTTTAGGTAAGTCTTTCTTTGTTTCGTCCATCAGTTGTTTAGATATTTTTAGTAATGGGACGTCTGTCTCTGGATACATTCTTGCTGCGCCTGGCATTGGTCTCAAAAATTCTGTTGTTCCGTCCGGTAAAGCGTTTCTAACTTCTTGTTGGCAGGACTTTTCTTTTACGCAAATTTCTTGCCTTGTTATTTCTAGGTCGATAGTTTTCTTCATCATCTTTGTATCTTGGAAGCCTTTGATTTCTACTCTCTCGCTTCCTTTGATCGAGATGTTTACGTCTTGACGAATTGTTCCGATTCCTCGTTTTACTTTACAGGCTCTTAGAATTTCACCGAGTTTTAATGCAGCCTCTTTGATTTCTTCTGGTGTGTGCATGTGCGGGCCCGTTGCGATTTCAACTAATGGAATTCCTAACCGATCTAGTTTGTAAGTTTTTAAGGTTTCAGTCTCGGACACTTTTCTTGCCGAATCTTCTTCTAACATTAGTGCATCAATTGCGATTTTACCTGTTGAGATTTCGATGTAACCGTCATGGGCGATTAGTGCTGTTCGCTGGAAACCGGTTGTGTTTGATCCGTCGATAACTGTTTTTCGCATTACTTGTGCGACTGGGAAAATTTTACAATTTAGTAAGTGTGCGATTTGGAGTGCGATTTTTAGGGCTTCTTGGTTTATCGCGTGTGGCGGCTCTTCGTCTTGTTCAACTAGGCAGTTTGTGTCGTAGACTTGGTATGTGAAATTTTTATTTTGTGCGGCTTCGTGTTTTGCTGCGACGTCTACGATTCCAGTTTCACCAACGACTGGATTTAGAGTTCTGTGAATTTCTTTTAGGGGTTCGTCGTTTCTAAGTAGGCTTGGGCAATCGCAGAATAATTTGTGAGTGTCGAGCTGTTGGTGGATTTCTAGACCCGATGTTAGTCCTATTTTTTTATAGTCGTGTTCCATGTAATGATTTGTGTGATAAGGTTTAAATAATCTTTCTTCTGTGAATTATTAAGGAGGTGAAAATGAAATTAACAAAAATTAATTATGTGTCGGCGGTTTATTTTGCTGCTATTACTTTGATAATGTATGAGGTTTTGGCTGTTTTACAGTGGAGCTTGCGGAGCGTTTTGGCTGCACAGGGAATTAGTATAACATTGGTAAATACTTTTATTACTGCTCCTATTATTGGTGCTGTGGTTGGATATTTAGCTGTGATAGTAATGATTTTGGTTTACAACTTGGTTGCTAAGAAGTATCCTATCAGTTGGGAAATCAAGAAATAAGCCAATTTTTTATTTTTTTATTATATATTTTTTTATACACATTTCTTTATAACTGAAAGTCTGTCTTAATTCGGATGGATGATTTTGATAGGTATCTTTTTCAGGAGGCATTTAAATATGCTGCGGATAATTCTGATGATGATTTTATAAGAGTTGGCGCAGTTCTTGTGAGAGATAATAAAATTATTTCTTACGGGACCAATAGGATGTTGGATGGGGTTGAGAAAAGGCCTGAAAGAATGAAAATGCCGGAGTTTCTTGATTGGGTTTATCATGCTGAACGGGATGCTTTGTCTAATGCTCGAAGGGATTTGGTATCTATTGTTGGTGCCAAAATGTATTGTCCATGGAAACCTTGTATTGATTGTGCCAAGGAGGTTATTAGTGCGGGTGTTTCGGAAATGATTTTTCATCAAGAGACTAATGATTATGCTGATGCAAGATGTGATGAGGATTGGGGCCAGAATAAAGCTGTGGAAATATTAGATGCCTGTAAAACTATTACTCACAGAACTGTTTCTGGTAATGTTTTTGAACATGATTTTTATGTTCAATTTTTCGAAAGTGATTTTAACCCTTAGAGTTTTTCTTTAGGGTTCCAAGATTTGTGACCGAGTATCCAGCCGAGTTTTACTAAAGCTGTTTCTGAAGTTGTGTCTTCTAAGAAAATGATTCCGGTTTTTTGGAGGTCTCGTCCTGCGGAGTATACGTTTGGGTTTAACCTTCCGTAAATTGTTTGTGCTGTTGCGACGAGTGTCATCCCGTTATCGATTGCTTTTTTTATTTTCGGTAGCCAGTTGAATTCGGATTGTTTTCCAGGTACTTGTCCAAGTCCAGTTACTTCTAAGACGATTCCTTTGTAGCCTTGCTTTTCATAATATTCTAGAATTGATGGATCCTGATTGGGATGAACTTTTATTGATGTTACTTGTGAAAGGAATTTTGTATCTAGTTTTACTTTTCTTGCTTTGTCTTTTGCGTTGAATGTTTTTAGAATTTTAATTTCATCTGGATTTATCCTTGCAATTGGTTCGGTGTTGATTGGTTTAAACGCGTCTCGTTTTGATGAGTGCATTTTTCTTGTTTTGTCCCCTGGTATTGCGAGGCATGAATTATCGTTTGTGTTTTCGTGGCCAACTAAAGCTACTTCCGCGACATCACTGGTTGCATATCTTGCTGCGCACATTAAGTTTAAGGCAGCGTCGGTAGATGCTCGGTCAACGGATCTTTGAGAATATGTCAGGGCGATTGGTTTGTTTAAATCTTGGATAAAGAAAGATAGAGCTGCGGATGTGTAGTGTAATGTATCTGTTCCGTGAGTTAGGATTATTCCATCAATGGATTCGTCGTTCAAATGTTTTTCACAAACCTCTGCGATTTTCTTCCAGTCTTTAGGGCCCATATCTTCTGAGAATTTCATGAAAGGTGACTCAATTTTTAGGTTGCAGATATTTTTTATTTCTGGTGCGATGTTTAAAATTTCTTCTGAGTCTGTCGAAATTACTCCACCTGATTTTGGGTCAAGTCTTGAGGAGATTGTTCCGCCCGTGATAATTAGTGCGACTGTTGGTAGGGCCTTATTTTCCTTTGATTCAAATTTTTTCTTTTCTATTAGGGTTGCTTTTTCTAATATTGTTGCGTTTAGAATTTCATTTTCTCGGATTCCTATGTTATAACCCGACTTTAATTTTAATAGGATTATTTCTGGGTCATGTGACTGGAGTGCGTGGCCTTCCCATGTCTTGGACTTGGTTTGGACTTTTACTTTGTCGCCTGGGTTGAAAGTTTTTATTTCCATATAAGGAGGGGTTTGAGGAGATATAAAAACGTTTAGGATAACTAATTTTAAATACTCGTTAATATTGTTAACAACATGGTGATATTTGTAAAGTGCTACAAGGGAGGTTTATTATGAAGAAAAATTTTATTTTTGTAGGTTTATTAGTTGGAGTTTTAATGATATCTTTTGTTAGTGCTGGTTGGTTTGGAATAACTGGCAATGCTGTAAAGAAGTCTGAGCTAGAGTGGGGTAGAAACTATTGCACTATTGATGATAAATGTCCTATTAATATGGGGGATTGCGATTCTAACAAGGGAGTTAAGCGAGTTATCGATTCTAATAAAAATAAGTGGGTAGAGTCTGATGAGTGTCAAACTGGCTGGTGTCAGTTAAATGCTGGTAAGCAGCAAGATCCTAAACAGAGAAATAGTGTTGATGTTTGTGGTTGTCCAGAAGGTACTGGTATGAATATTCTGGATGGAAAGTGTTATGGTGAATTTAACAAATCTGACAAACAAGTAAAGAGGGATGATAAAGTAGAGAAAAAAGTTGAAAATAAGGCTGAAAAAGAAGCGAAAAAAACAGAAGCATTAGTTTGTAAAAAGAGGATATGTAGATATCGTGTAGGAACAAGTAGGGTGAATGCTTATCTGGGTGAAAGATTTGACGTGAATGTTACAAGCACCAATAAGAAGAACAAGTCTATTATAGTTAGTATAGATGATCAGTCTATTACTCTTTCTGAGGGACGTGAAAGCCAATCTGTTCCTGGTACTAATTTATTGCTTGTCCATAGAGGATTTTGGGACACAACAAGAAAATATGCTAGGATTGAGATTAGAAATGGATTGATTGATTATCCAGACTTAGATGGTTATCTTACCGGAGTAGAGGTTGATGAGATGATAAATGAGGCTCTTGATCAAGTTGATACCGGGATAGCAATTACTGATGTTTTAACGATGTTAGGAAACGCAACATCAACAGGACAGATAACAGTTAGTGCTGATGGAAATGTTGGAGCTGATGGAAATGCGGCATGCGAGCCAAAATCTTGTATTTTTGGTTTTGGAGGAATTGTGGTGCCAGATACAGAATATTTCAATCAAGATGAAACAGCATTAGTTTCTTGTGGAACTACTTACGATTTAAACGAAATGTCAGGACATGCTGATTGGGTAGAAGGTTCTGCCTTTAGGGTACAATACTTGTGTGTTGACGCTTAAGGGTTATAAACCAAATTTTTATTTTTTTATTTTTTTTCTTTGTGACGGGAGTATCGATAATCTTTTATATCAACTTGACTATGTTTTTATATGATTAACAAGGATGGTGATTACTTTTGTCGTGTATCTAGGAAGATTTACTGGAAAGTTTATTTGTTTCTTTTAGTTTGCACGGGTTTTATCATCGCTGGTTATGTTTATGATAATCCTCCTGGGAAATTTGTGCTTATTGGTTTTGGAATTACTTTGGTTGTTGGGATGAGGGCGTCGGAGGCTCATCGGCTCAAAGATTCTTATGTGATAACTCATCACCATTTGTTGCATCATCACGGAATAATTTCCAAAAGGGTTAAGAAAATTCTTTTGTCTTCTGTTGGAGATTTCGAGGTTAATCAGACTTTTATACAGAGGATTTTCAATGTGGGAGATATACAGATTTATCATTACGGGAATGAGCATATTATAAAGATCTCTAATATTCCCAAACCGACGGAGTTCGGCGATTTTCTACAGGACAAGTTGTTTCTATCTAAGGACGCTCTTAGTGGCCATTAGTTCAATAGTTTTTTATATGTTAGATTCTAGTTCTTATTATGGTAGATGAAGAAAAAGCGTATCCTGTGAAGATTGGGCTTGAAGTGCATGGTTATCTTGATACTCGAGAGAAGCTGTTTTGTATGTGTAAGACTGGGGCCGATGACGATTTAGCTAATGATAAGATTTGTCCGATTTGTACTGGGCAGCCTGGTTCGAAGCCGATGGCGGTGAATGAGGAGGCGGTTCGGAAGGTTGTGGAGATTGCGACGATTTTTGGTTCTAGGATTAATACTAGTGGTTTGATTTGGCAGAGGAAGCATTACAATTGGGCGGATAATCCTAAGGGGTATCAGACGACTCTCTCGGGGGCGCACGCGACAACTAATGCGGTTGGCGGTAAGTTTAGAGGGATTGATATTACAGAGCTTCATTTAGAGGAGGATCCGGCGCAGTGGAATCCTGAGACGGGGCGGATTAATTATAATAGGTCTGGTTTGCCGTTGGTTGAGATTGTGACAGAGCCGCAGTTTAGTGATAGTGATCATGTTGTTGATTGGTTGAAGGCTTTGGTTTTGACTTTGAGTTATGTTTCGGCTGTTCGGAAGAATGCTGGGATTAAGGTTGATGTGAATGTTTCTACTTATGGTGAAAGGGTTGAGATGAAGAATTTGAATTCGCTTGAGAAGATTAAGAAGGCGATTAATTACGAGATTGCTCGGCAGGTTGAGGTTCGGGCGGATAATCCGGATGCGAAGATTGAAGATTTGTTTAAGCGGGAGAGTTTGGCGTTTGATGAGAAGACTGGGAAGACAATTAAGATGAGGTCTAAGGAGGACGCTGCTGATTATCGGTTTATTACTGATCCTGATTTGCCGGAGATTCTTATTAGTGATAAGATGATTGCTGACGTTAAGGCTGGATTACCTGAGATGCCGGATGCGAAGTTGGATAAGTTGTTGAAGAAGTTTAAGGTTTCTGAAGGGGATGCTAAGATATTGACTAAGAATTTGGAGCTTGTTGAGTTCTTTGAGGAATTGGCTAAAGCGGGTGTGGATGCTAAGAGTAATGTTTCTTGGATTACTGTTGAGTTGCTTCGTGTTTTGAATTATAATAAGAAGACTTTGGAGGATGCGGATGTTGATGTTAAGCCTGCGCATTTGGCTGAGTTGATTAAGGTGGTTGATTCGGGGAAGATTACGAAGCTTAAGGGGAAGCAGATAATGAATGAGTTTATTCCTAAGTCGTTTGCATTGAGTGAGCATAAGGCTGAGATTTCTAGTATTGATGAGGCGGCTGTTGAGAATCTTTGTAAGCAAGTAATTAGTGAGAATGGGAAGGTAGTTGATGAGTATAAAGGTGGGAAAGATGCGAGTTTGAATTTCTTGATTGGGCAGGTTATGAGGTTGTCAGAGAGAAGAGCAGATTTTAAGGTTGCTGGGGATTGTTTGAAGAGGTTGATTGGATGAAGGGGATTAATGTTTTTTGGAGTTTAATTTACGGATTGGCTGCTTTATCTTTTTTTTATCTTCTTTCCGTATTGGATTTTTCTAAGTTTTTTAACATGGAAGGATATAATGGTCTTGTAGTTGTGGCATTTCTTCTGGCTTTATTAGCAATAGGGTTTGTTATATTTTCTATTTTTCGAGCGCATGAGGCTGTGAAAAGAAGTAATTCTGTTGCTTAAGTTACATAAGAACCATTGCATAAGGATTGTTGGGGCGGGGCGGTCGTGACGGACGGACTACGGAAAACAGGGCGAAAAAGGGCAAAATGCACACCCTCGAATTGCGCATGTAATCTCATACTTTACGACGACGAAATCATCGAAATATGCAAATAAGTCACTCGGCATAATAGAATATATATGAGTGGTGACTTATTTGAGGAGGAAGGTGAAATGGTTGAAATTCGTGGAAAATGGCAAAAATTAGACATAGACTTTTTGGCATGTTATGGGTCATCTGTCGTCGATAAAATTCTTAAAATATGCAAAATAGTCACTCGACTTAATAGGTATGTATAGCAGTGGTGACTCTTTTGATAAAGATGAGGACTTGTTGCCCAATTTACATAAGAACCATTGCATAAGGATTGTTGGGGCGGTACGACGGACTACGGGGGAACGACGGCGACGGCGCGGGGTTAGGTTTAAATAATTTAATTTGGTGATGATTGGATGAAAAAGGTATTAGGATTTTTTGTGTTATTGTTTCTAGTTTTTTCGGTGGGTTTTGTTGCAGCCGATACAGGGCCAAAGCCAAGTGCTTTTGTTGAAGTCAATTATGAAGGTCTTCTGGTTGAGGATGGGTCTCGTGCCTTAATGCTTTGGTGCTGGAAAGAAAGCCGTGTTGGCGACAGAGATCTTTATAGGTTGGACGATAGTATTCGTACTTCCTTTGTGAATTTTTCAGAATATGATTCCGTTAAAAATTGCTATTGGGAGATGTCTTATTCCTGGCCTGATGAAAATTGTGAGAAAGGAGTTTGTAGTTTTCATTACATGATTCCTAGCGAGTTTAAATTGGCAGTTTTCATTCCATCGCTAAATGAGACGTTTATTTCGAATTCAATTTTAAGGAATAATTTTGATTCAACATATGAGATGAATATTTATTCTGACGGTAGTGCTATCATCGAGGAGACGACGCCGTTTTTTAATTTGTTTATAGTAAGGTCTTTTCTCCTCGCTATATCTGCCACTTTGTTGTCTGAGCTTCTCGTTTGGCTTATTTTTCTTAAGAGAAGAGGTTTGTCTTTGAAAATTTTATGGAAGGTCGCGCTTGCGAATATTTTATCCATTTCTATACTTTGGTTTGTTCTTGCGGTTGCAATTAATGCAATTCTGAATGACACTTTTATGATATGGTTTATTCTGGGAGAATTGCTTGTAATAATTTTTGAGATGTTTCTGATTCGTTATTGGAGCGGTAAACAATTTTCTTTACTTGCTTCAGGGATTGTTTGTTTAATTGCTAATATCCTCAGTATTTTTTTAGGCTATGTTATTCTTATGATTAGATTTATGTATGGATAGTAGCGATACTTTGCGGATTACACGAGCGTAGCGATAATAATTGCATAAGGATTGTTGGGGCGGGGCGGTCGACGGACGACTGGGGAACTACGGCGTCGCGGTGATAAGGTATAAAAAGATTGGTGGGTAAAGAATAGGATGAAGAGGTTGATAGGATGAAATTATTACTAAGTTCTTGTGGGTTTGAAAATCCAAAAGTGCGTGAGGAATTTTTGACGCTTTTCGATGATGATGTTAGCAAGAAGAAAGTTATTTTTTTACATACTTCTAGGGGTTTTAGGAAAGAATTTATTACGGGTATGGAAAAAGATTGGACAAGTATGGGCTTTGAGTTAAAGAACTTAAATTTTGTAAATATGGATGAAAGTGTTTCTAGTTTGGATTTTGATGTGGTTTGTGTGTGTGGCGGAAATACTTTTTATATTTTAGACAAGATGAGAAAAATTGGAGCGTGTGATGTCATTAAAGAAGCTGTCATTAATGGGGCAGTTTATGTAGGAATAAGTGCGGGAAGTATTATTGCTGGTCCGAGTATTGGAATCGCTGGGATAGGAGACGGAGATGTAAACGATATAGAATTGAAAGATTTGACAGGTCTTGGATTGATGGAGAAGATAATAAGTCCTCATTATATTGAAGAAGAAAGAGAAGAGATAAAAGTATATGAAGAAGAAAATGATAAGAAAGTGATTCCGTTAAAAGATTGCGAAGCCTTATTGATTGATGGAGAAGA
>Ga0075114_10002131_pt1 | contig 10289 bp, 9 predicted proteins | sample AntAceMetag02UKM_FD_69784 | JGI IMG/M metagenome (GOLD analysis project Ga0075114, IMG submission 69784) | Saline lake microbial communities from Ace Lake, Antarctica - Antarctic Ace Lake Metagenome 02UKM | ecosystem: Environmental > Aquatic > Non-marine Saline and Alkaline > Saline | place...
GAAAAGAGCGGTATGGGAGCTGTAGGAGATCTGGATAAAGTCATGAAATTCAAGACAGCCAAGGCTATGGGCGATGCAGCAAAACAGCAAAGTGATGGCGGTTCTGCTGGCACAGGAATGGGTCTCGGTCTTGGTGCCGGACTGGGTATGATGATGCCAGGCATCCTTCAGCAATCTATGCAGGCAACAGCAACGGGTAAGGCTCCAACCATAAGTTGCCCGAAATGCCAGGCACAGATTGATCCTAATGTGCGTTTCTGTCCCCAGTGTGGTCACCAGATCATCAGGGAAAATACCTGCCCCAAGTGTGGTAAAAATCTTCCTACTAAGGCAAAATTCTGTATGTTCTGTGGCACAAAGGTAGAAAAGATTAAAGCACAATGCCCCCACTGCGGGCATGAGATTCTTCCTGGTTCCATATTTTGTAATAATTGTGGAGAGAAGATTACTTAAGAAATGTCAGTAGTTCGTTGTTCGTGGTCTTTTGTATATCTGGCAACAGTCAACGGACATTATCAAATAGTATCCTATGAACATCACTATTACGTGCCCTCAATGCGGCGCTGAGGTTGAACTTGCCGAGGAGGATACCGTTTTTAAGTGCCTCTACTGCGGCTCAACACTGAAACCTACAGGTCGAAACCGAGTTCAGTCCTTTTTTATCTCACCCAAGGAGACTGCTCATACGGTAGGCATAGCTCTTCTTCGTGCCTTAAAAGCTGACAGCTCAAAGGATCTGCACATAGGAGAGCACTACCTTCTTTATGCCCCCTACTGGCGGGTAAATGGTATGCTTTTTCAGTGGGTCTTTGGGAGAAAGTATTTTAAAAGTCCTGGTGGACAAAAGGCGTGGGAAAATTTTAAAAAATTGAGGGCTGCACCGTGGTTTCGTACATTTCCCGCCTTTGATTCTTCAAAATGGGGCCTTTTCTCACTTGGTCTCAGGGTTCAAGTAGTTAAGGTGATGCCCTTTAATAAACAAAAAATGGGCATCGATTCCCTGCTTGTTAAACAAACTGTTTCCTTTAAGGAAGCTATTGAGCATGCGCAAGACTCCATTATACGCCAAAGAAGTGGTGGCTCGACCGAAGTGGAGATGCTTAACTCAGCGCTGATAGGTGAGCGCTATTCTTTGCTCTTTTTTCCATTTTACTGCTACATCCTCAGAAATAATGGGCAGAAATCCTTGCTCATCGTCGATGCCCTTTCTCACAAGGTTATCAAAGGCAGCCTGGCTATAGACGAACTTACGAAAAACTCATCTGGAAATACAATTCCCTATAAACCGTTAAATTTCATCCCCTTCAAATGCCCGAATTGCGGCTGGAACTTCCCCTACACGCCTCATGCACTCATTCATGTCTGTAAAACATGTGGTCGCGCCTGGCAGGAAAAGGAAGGTACCTACGTACCTGTACCATACAAAATATGTTTGAAAAATAAATCCATTCAGACACAGTGGAAATATCTGGCCTTCTGGCGACTGACAGGGATTATAAAATCACGGAACCGGGATTACAAAACACTCAAGGAGTTTTATGAACTCTTTCCCCTTCCCAGGGTCTTGGACGAAGAGACAATAAAAAAGAGAACTATATCCTTTTATATACCTGCTTTTAGGATTAAAAATGTAAGAATAGTTGATAGATTTTCATCCCAGCTAACCCAATCGCAGCCTCAATTTTTAGAAAGTGATATCGACACCATTGAAGGCCTTGATCTATCCGATGTATGGCTTCCTTTAAAAGAGGCAAAAGAGATGGCCCATGTTCTTCTGTTCTCAATGACAAAAAAAGAGCATAAAACAACAAAGAATGTGATAAAAGATGCCCAGATACATTTTACAAATGCAAGACTTTTATGGATCCCTTTTATGGAGAAAGGTATTTATCTAAGGGAATCTCACACAGATTTTGCCATTCAAAAGAACGCCCTTGATCTCACGTAGTTGTTCAGAAAACTGCCATTACAAATAAAGGTGCGTCTTATGAGATCAGTGTAACAAACTGGTCTTTTATGCAAAGCAACACAACGGGCGTAAGATATATGAGGAGGCATTTATGCCGAAAAAAGGGTTTTTACCGCTTACAAATTATCGTGAATATCCCGTTGATGAAATGAAACAACGCGCATCAGAATTTTATGCAGAAATGAAGCGACGACAAACAGTTCGTCAGTTTTCGGATCGGCCTGTGCCTCGCGATATTATCGAAGACTGCCTATGCACAGCTTCCACAGCACCCAGCGGTGCCAACATGCAGCCATGGAGTTTTGTTATTGTGTCTGACGATATTGTCAAGCGACAGATCCGTGAAGCTGCTGAGAAAGTTGAGCACGAGTTTTATGAAAGTGATTCGACTCAGACGTGGGTCAAGGCCCTTGATCATTTGGGCACTGATCAAAACAAACCCTTCTTAAAGACTGCTCCCTACTTGATTGTCATTTTTTCACAGATCTATAGCTTTTTATCGGATGGAAGAAAAAAGAAACACTACTATGTGACTGAATCAGTAGGTATTGCCACAGGTATGCTTATTGCGGCAGTACACCATGCGGGTCTTGCTTCATTGACTTATACACCCAGCAAGATGAGATTTTTGAACAAAATTTTGTCCCGACCTTCAAATGAAAAACCCTTTATGATCCTTGTTGTCGGGTATCCAGCCGAAGATACGGTTGTTCCAGCAATTCGTAAGAAAGCGCTGGAAGATAGTGCCATATTTATTTAGGCAAATGATATTTTTTAGTGTCCAGTATTAATATTAAGAAAGACATTCAATACGTCATGTCTTTCATACAGTCGTTAGATAACAAATAAATGTAACATAAGGAGACATTATGGAAAACAATAGCCCTCCATTAAAACCTATGGCTCTTAGCAGTTTCAAAGGCATTGATTCAGCACTTGGAAAAATTACTGGAAACTTCTGGAAGTTGGTTTGGGGGAACAAAAAACCTGCAATTGACCAAAAAACCAAATACTTGTTATCTCTTGCTAATGCTGTGGGAGCTCGTCGATTCCGTCAGGCAACAAGAGAATTAATAAAAGGGTATGTAATAGGTGTCACAGTTGATGAAATGGATGAATTGTTTACTCTTTTTGTGTGGAATCAAGGAATAGGACATTTTGCATCAGAAATAGTTTCTTCTCCATTATTCATTGTTTACCAATTAATAAAATCGGAAGAAGCGAAGGGCATCCCCAAAAAAGAAATAATACACAAATTAATGGAAAAGTTTGGTGAAGACAATCCTGATATCACCACTAAGTTACAATCGTTTGATGATATAGAATAGTTACTGATGTATTTCCCTGCAAGAGTATGACTTTGTGGAACTCAGATATGTCTCCATCGAATTCCGGCATTTTTACTCACCAGTCACACTTTGTAATACCCAGGATACTCAAATAGTTGCCATTTCACTCGCATCAACCACAACAAACGGTTATAGTAAGAAGTTGCCTTTTTTTGCCTCATGCTTCATGTGAGTATTTTACTGAATACATATCGTGGTTGTGAAACGGATAATTTTCTGGAGATAATTAAAAAAAATCAAGACACAGATTAAAGGGCCCCTCAAGTAATACGTTCAAGTATTTCGAATATGAGGCCTATTGACAGTCACTGGAATATGATAATGCCTCTTGTGTCACGACAATAAAAGGATAAATGGTTTTCCAACAATCAAAGGATCTGGCTCAAAAATAATTTAGTTCTCTCATGAATGGGATTGGTGAAAAAGTGTTCTGCGGTTCCCTCCTCAACAATCTTGCCGCCATCCATAAATACAACGCGGTCGGAGACCTCTCGAGCAAATCCCATTTCATGTGTTACAACCGCCATAGTCATGCCCTCTCGGGCAAGTTTTTTCATCACGTCTAAGACCTCACCGATCATTTCAGGGTCCAGCGCCGATGTAGCCTCATCGAACATCATAATTTTGGGGTGCATGGCCAGTGCCCTGGCTATTGCAACGCGTTGTTGCTGGCCGCCTGAAAGTTGGGATGGATAGTTTTTTTCTTTTTCCAGAATTCCTACCTTATTCAGCAAATCTCTTGCTATTTCAAGTGCCTCTTCCCTGTTTCTCTTTCGTACAATCTTTTGTGCAAGGGTAATGTTTTCTATAACGGTCTTGTGTGGAAACAGGTTAAAAAGCTGAAAAACCATGCCTATATCTTCCCGAACCTTGTTAATGTTTACCTTTTTGCCATATATATCAACGCCATTAATAAGGATCTCGCCGCTGTCTATCTCTTCAAGCCGGTTAAGGCATCTTAGGAAAGTACTTTTTCCTGACCCGCTGGGGCCTATGATTACCACAACCTCACCTTTTTTAATATGTGTTGAAAAGTCAACCAGGGCCTTTACCTCCCTACGGTCATGGGTACTGTAGGTTTTGTATGCATTGTTAACTTTAATCACTTATCGCCATCCTCCTTTCAATATATTGGGTGGCCATCGAGAGAGAGAAAGTCATGATTAGATAGAGGAAAGCCACGGTAAAGTATATCTCAAAAGTATAGTAGGTTCTGGCCACGGCCTGCTGCCCTTGAAACATGATATCGGCCAGGGCAATGACGGATACCAGTGAGGAATCCTTTATTAAAGAGATGAATTGGCCTGCCAGGGGAGGTATAATGCGTTTAAGGGCCTGCGGAAGGATAACATGGCGCATGGCCTGGGTATATGACATGCCAAGGGACCGGGACGCCTCCATCTGTCCCTTGTGTATGGATTGAATCCCAGCGCGAACAATCTCACCTACATAGGCCCCCGCAAATATAGATAGAGCGGCCGTACCAGCCACAAATGCAGAAAGCCTCAGCATGGATCCCACAAAGAAGTAGATGATAAAGATTTGAACAAGAAGAGGTGTGTTTCTGATAAGTTCCACGTAGGCCAGGGAAATTCCTCGTGTCACAGGTTCTTTGGAAAGTCTTGCAATACCCACAATGATTCCAATGATGATGCCGAAGATAGTGGAAACAATAGAAATTTTTAATGTCAACACAAAGCCCATCATCAGGACGCCCATATGAAGGCCAGGGATAGGATCATCAGCTGATCTGGAGCCATAATAGAACAGCATTTCAGGGACTTTTTCCCAGTGCCATATGTAAGTGATCCCCTTGGTTACGAAAAAGTAATAAGCAGTTGCTATGATGCCGGCCAGAATTGCCAAAGTAATCAGTGATCTTTTATTGAAGGTCAAACCGTGCCTCCTTATTTTAAACAAAAGGGGGATGCAAATGCTCTCCCCCTTTTGCCCCTGATTTACTGCTTTTTAGCCATTTCCTCTATATAGTCCACAAACCACTTTTGTTTGATTTTTTCCCAACGCCCGTCACCGCGAGTTTGCGCCAGAAAATTATTGAGGAAGTTAAGAAAGTCCGGATCTCCCTTGCGGATGGCCCAGGCGAGAGGCTCATAGGTCAGCGGTTCGAAAAGTCCCATAGTAGTTTTCTTATACTTGGCAGCAAAGACCCGAACCTGAGGCTCATCATAGATGAAAGCATCTGCCAGGCCGTTTGCGACCTGAAGGGCACCTTCCGCCTCTGTCTTAAATAGTTTGAGTTCGGCCTTGGGCATCAACCTCTCAGCAGTAAAGCCCCCGGTTACTCCAAGCTTGCTGGTGACAATGATACCTTTTTTGTTGAGATCCTTGTAGCTTTTGTATTTACCCTTATCCTTTTTGTTGATCAACAGGCACTGGCCAATGTAGTAGACAGGATCACAGAAGTTGACCTTGACATTCCGGCTTTGGAGAACCGTCATGCCTGACATGAGGATGTCAAATTTGTGTGTCATCAGGGACGGGATGATTCCATCCCAGGCAGTATTCATAAGCTTAACCTTTTTTTCTCCTCCCTTGCCAAAAATGGCCTTGCCCATTTCATAGGCCATATCCACATCAAAACCAACGATGTTTCCCTTCGCATCCTGCATCTCAAAGGGTTGATAGCCTGCCTCCATTCCTACGAGCAGTTTTCCGCGCTTTAAGATTTCCTCAAGGGCAGATGCCTTAGCGATATCTTCTGATGATAAGGCCATTGCAGACCCTACCCCAAACGATCCAATAAGTATTGCAATAAGAAGTACGAACAGTAACTTTTTCATCCTAACCTCCTTTTTTTATTAATTTTAGTAAAAAACAAGAAAGCGATCACGGACTTTGCCATTGCCCATTCTGATAAAAATTGTTATCTGCCACCTCCTTTCTTTCTCGATTGATAAAAAATGCTTTCTTTCCCCACTTATACCCTGTCTGTGTTTGTGTGTATCACATGTTTCTTCCGTAAACCAGAAAACTGTCCTCTATCTCTATAAAGAATCTTCTATTCATGTCAACGAATTTATTTAAGTGGATGTGTTGCCTTTCAAAATCGGTTCGATTCTCTCCAGTGCCCAATCGATCTCATCTCTGGTAATTATCAGCGGTGGCATAAAGCGAACGACATTTTCGTGGGTATCCTTGCACAGGAGTCCCTGTGCCATCAGTTGCTCACAAAAACCCCGGGCCCCGCCAGCTTCGGGGACAAGTTCGACACCAATCATAAGACCTTTTCCCCGGACTTCTTTGATGGAGGGGCTCTTGATTCCTCTCAATTGAGTCAAAAAATAATCCCCAAGCTTGCTCGCATTTTCTATCATCTTCTCTTCAATTAAGACCTTGATGGCCGTGCGAGCCACAGCACAGGCCAGAGGGTTACCGCCAAAGGTACTTCCGTGCTCACCGGGCATAAAGACGCCCAGGACTTCAGTATTGGATAAAATTGCCGAAATGGGATAAAATCCTCCAGAAAGAGCTTTGCCAATAAGTGTCACGTCAGCCTCGATGTCATCGTGCTCTTCAGCCAGAAGTTTTCCTGTCCGTCCCAGTCCAGTTTGTATCTCGTCAAGAATCAAGACCACGTCATTTTGCTTACAAATAGATTTAACCTCCCTTAGATACCCTGACGGCGGAACAATTACTCCTGCCTCCCCTTGGATCGGTTCGACCAAAAAGGCCACAGTGTTTGGCGTGATAGCCTCTTCCAGGGCCCTCGCTTCGCCAAAAGGAATGATTTTGAAGCCAGGGGGATAGGGTCCAAAGCCTTCCCTGTACTGCCTTTCACTACTAAATCCAATAATTGCTATGGTTCTGCCATGGAAGTTGTTCTCGCAAACAATTACTTCAGCCTGGTTCTGTGGGACACCTTTGAGTTTGTATCCCCATTTACGAACAGCCTTGATTACCGTTTCTACTGCTTCAGCCCCGCTATTCATGGGAAGAACCATGTGCGAATTGGTCAAATTACAGATATCTTCATAAAAAAGGCCCAATTGGTCATTGCGAAAGGCCCGGGAAGTAAGGCACAGCTTTTGGGCCTGTTCTATCATGGTTTTCATGATTTTAGGATGGCAATGTCCCTGGTTGACTGCTGAATAGGACGAAAGGAAATCCAGGTATCTCTTACCTTCCACATCCCAGACCCATATACCTTCACCACGGTTTAAAACTACATCCAGAGGTTTGTAATTTTGGGCACCATATCTATTTTCTAAATTTATGAAGTGCTGAGTATCCATTCATATTCCTCCTTTTCATGCCCTGGCATATATATTCACCTATTCTGGAAACCCGATTGAAATCTGGAGGATTGTAGAGAAAAATAATAAAAGAAATTGGACATAACCTCCAGAGTGTAAAGAACCATTTAGTGATGCATACTTGTAAAATTGTATAGGATAAAGTCACGTGTGTGTCAATGGTAAAGGTATTACTATGGTAATATCAACGTCAATGGATGGTGTAATGATTCGCCGTGACATTGATCTGTCATTACAAAAACACATCGGCTAAACTGTTATGGTTCCTTTGTAACATTTTCGCTCTTTGAAATTACCTGGTCCCTTTCTTTAAGTATCGCTGGGTATTATCAAAGAGTCTTTCTTTCGTGAGTTGCTTCTCTGGATGCTTGATTATCAATGTATCAGCCACCTCGGCTATCCATGCTGGATTGGAGGCTTTCCCGTTAAAGGGTACAGGCGTATCAGTTTCTACTAAAATGAGTTTGGGATCTATGGCAAAGGCACAATTCAAGGCCTCCTCCGAAAAAAGTATGGAAGGGCCAACAGAGACAAAAATGCCTTCTTCATTGGTTCGCCTCAAGAGTTTCTGTGAATGGGCAAACCAGTGAAGGAGGGCTGAAAGCCCGGTTTTCTTATGAAACGTAATGGCTTCTTCCATGGTCTGTCTGAGTGCCCTTCGGGAGTGAAGGTTGATGGGTAAGTGATTTTCGGCCGCCACCTCCATCTGAGCATGAAGGGCTCCACGTTGCCTTTCTTTCTCTTTTTCCGTGGTAGCATACTTATAATCCAGACCAATTTCTCCAATGCATGCAGCCTCATGCGCATGGATTTTCAAAAAAGAAAGGGATTTTTCCCATTCATTGTGTGACATAGAGAGAACATCAACAGGATGAATGCCCAGCCCAGGAAGAACAAATTCTGGAAAAGCATCTCTGAGTTTTAGGGTTTGTTCCATTGTCTGCAGGTTTTCACTTACCACAACTGCCTTTGTGATGCCAGCATCGCAAGCCTGAATAATAGCATCTTTCACGTTAGAAAGAGAATAGAGATGGCAGTGAGAATCGATGAGGTTCATAGGTTTTTCAATTCCCTCCATAAGACTTTGCCACACGTACTTTTCCCCCTTTTCTGGAGGCAATTATAATGGCCAGGAAGATTAAAATAATCCCAACAGATTGACAAGATTGTATCGTCTCCTGAAAAATGATATAGGCCAAAATGGATGCTCCAATGGGCTCCCCTAAGATAGTGACAGCAACCATACTGGCTTTGAGATGTTTTAGCGCCCAATTAAAGGCCGTATGGCCAATGAGCTGCGGGACGATAGCAAGAAGAACCATATAGAAATAAGAACTTTGCTTATATCCAGTAAAAGATACTCCTAAGGATAGAGAGGCGATCAACAGGAACAATGCCGAGAACGTATAAACCATGGATATGTAAGGCAAGATATCCATCTCCTCCCTCAATTTTGAACCCACCATTAGGTAACCACTTGCCATGATGGCACCCAGTAAGGCAAGAATATCGCCCAGAAGAAATAATGGGTTTTGGGCAGTCAAGCCTTGAAAACTCGAATCGCCAACTGCAAGGATGACACTCCCTAAAAAGGAGAGAATGATGCCAAGGATGAGTTCAACAGGCTGTTTTTCTTTGAATAGGAGATATGAGAATACTCCCACAAAAATGGGGTTTGTCGTGACAAGAACCACACTGCTTGCCACGGATGTGAATTTCAGGGAGCTTATCCAAAAGGAAAAGTGGAGTGAGAGAAAAAATCCCCCCAGTATCCCCATGAGGATATGCCTCTTTTTATATGAAGAGAGGCGTATGCCCTTACTTTTTGCAATGATTAACAAGATGGCCGAGGAAAGGGTAAGCCGGTAGGTGGCAATCATAATGGAAGGGACATCATCGCAGAATCGTATAAATATCGAGGCAAATGAGATGGCTATGATACCAACTGATATACATAGAAAGGTCTTAACCAAAGGTTGCCTCTCTCTTCATTTTCACATATGTTCCAGCTTCTGTAAACACCATGGCTAACAGAATGAAGGATGTGCCGACGTACTGTTTGGCAGTCAAAAGCTCTCCTCCGATCCAGTAGCTGAAAAAGGCAGAAGATACGGGTTCCATAATAAAAATGATAGCGGCTTTGGTGGGTGTGGTGTGTTTTTGCATGCTCGTTTGTATAACAAATGCCACAACAGTAGCAAAAACGCTGTTGATAATTAAAGAGAAAATGAGTTGGTTATTAAAATGTATGGGGATGACACAAGGGTCCAAAAAAAGAGAGAAAATGAGAGAAAAAAGCGCCACCATATTTACCTGCACCATTGTGAGCAGGCCGAAGTCGTTTCTTCTGGAGAGTTTATCTGTCAAAATGATATGTATAGCAATGAAAAAAGCACAAACAAATGCCAAAAGTTCACCAAAAGATACAAGAAATTTACCCTGTAATGTGATGAATGCAAGCCCGATCGTTGCAAGCACTACCCCTATCATAGCTTCTTGACGCGGCAATTTTTTCAAGAAAATACTTGATAGCACTGGAACGAAGACAACGAAAAGGCCTGTAATGAAAGCTGTAATAGAGGCAGAGGTAACTGTTAACGCAAAGGTTTGAAATGCATAGGCTAAGAAAAGAGCTATGCCAAGCATTATGCCATCCGTAAGAACACCTTTATCAATTGCTTTCAATTTAGGGGCATT
>Ga0075114_10002134_pt1 | contig 10285 bp, 12 predicted proteins | sample AntAceMetag02UKM_FD_69784 | JGI IMG/M metagenome (GOLD analysis project Ga0075114, IMG submission 69784) | Saline lake microbial communities from Ace Lake, Antarctica - Antarctic Ace Lake Metagenome 02UKM | ecosystem: Environmental > Aquatic > Non-marine Saline and Alkaline > Saline | place...
TTCTCGACATGGACCACGCAACTGGCGCAGGTCATGCCGGCGATGGGCAGGGCCTGCTTCTCCGTTGCCACATCGTACCCCGCGTCGCGCACCGCTTCGTCCAGCGTTTCGGGCGAAACCAGGGCCGGTATGAAACTCACCGTGGCCTGTTCCGTCGCCAGGTTGACCATTGCCTCTGTCACGCCCTCCACGTTGTCGAGGGCGCGCTGGACGTGGCTCACGCACGAGGCGCAGGTCATACCCTTGATGGGCAGAGTGATGGTTTGCTGTTGTTCGGTCACTGCAACTACCTCCAAGCGAGTTCTAAGTTCGGTGTTCGGTGTTCGATGTTGTCGGGTTCGAGTGGCAACTCCGAACCCCGAACGCCGAACCCCGAACCCCTGCCATACGGCGCAATCGCATGCCGTTCAGGATCACGGCCACCGATGCGCCCACGTCGGCAGCGATGGCCATCCACAACGTGGCCAGGCCCGCCGCTGCCAGGACGAAGATGACCACCTTGACAGCCAGCGCAAAGGCGATGTTGGCGGTCACAATTCCCCTCGTCTTGTGGCTGAGCCACACTACGAAGGGCAGTTGTGAAAGATCATCGCCCATCAGTATCACGTCGGCGGTCTCCATTGCCTGAGCGGAGCCCGCGCCCCCCATGGCGATGCCCACATCCGCCCGAGCCAGCGCTGGAGCGTCATTCACACCATCGCCGACCATGGCCACGAGAGGGCGACCGCCAGAGTCGCCCCTCCGCTCCGCCAGCGCGGCGACGGCGGCTACCTTCTCCTCCGGCAGCAGCCCGGCACGCACTTCATCTATGCCCACTTGGCGACCGATCTCCGCGGCCACAGTGGGGTTGTCGCCGGTCAGCATGACCGTGTGCATGCCCCTGGCCTTCAGATCGGCGATCGCTTGGCGGCTGCTAGGGCGCGGCGTGTCGGCCACACCGAACAGCGCGCATACCTCGTCGTCGTGCCGCACCATGATCACCGTCTTGCCCTGGGCGGCCAGTTCGTCGGCCAGCCGGCACACAGACGGTTGATGTGGGATGGACTCGTCGAAATGGGCGTGGCTGGCGACTGTGACCAGCGCGCCGTTGACGGTGCCTTCCACTCCGCGCCCGCTCAGTATGGTTACGTCCTGAGCGCTGGGCACTACTACCCCTCTGGCCTGTGCCTCCGCCAGGAGCGCCTGAGCCAGCGGATGGGACGACTGCGCTTCCAGCGCCGCCGCGTGTTGCAGGCCGCAATCCTCGGGACACTCCCCGCAGGTGCAGACCTCCACCACGTCGGTTGCCACCGGACGCCCTTCGGTCAACGTGCCGGTCTTGTCGAAGGCGAAGACCTTCACCCGACTCAGAGCTTCCAGGTAGCGCCCGCCCTTGATCAACACTCCGTGCGAGGCGGCGTTGGTCATAGCGCTCACCAGCGTCACCGGTGTGGAGATCACCAGAGCGCAGGGACAGGCGATGACCAGCATCTGCAGCGCCCGCATCAGCCAGCCCTGCTCGCCCCAGAACGGTTGGCTGAAGAGCAAGGGAGGGACAATGGCCACCAGCGCGGCCACCGCGGTGACCGCTGGCGTGTAGACGCGGGCGAAGCGGTCAATGAATCTCTGCGCCGGCGACTGCCGCGATTGCGCTTGCTGCACCAACCTCACCATGCGGCTCAGCGTGTTGGCAGCGGCCAGGCGGGTTACCTCCACTTCCAACGCGGCGGTGGTGTTGATAGTGCCGGCGAAGACATCGTCGCCGGGCTTCTTGTCCACCGCCACACTCTCGCCGGTGATCGGGGCCTGATCCACACCGCTCTGCCCGGCCCGCACGATGCCATCCACGCTGACCCTGTCGCCGGGTCGCACCAGCACGCGGTCGCCGATGGCGACTTGCTCCACCGGCACCTCTCGCGTTTCGCCGTTGGGCAGTTTCTTCAAGGCCATCGGCGGCGCCAGGTCGTGCAGGCCCTCCAGCGCACTGCGAGATTGGTCGGCGGCGTATCCTTCCAGTGCTTCCCCCAACGAGAAGAGCACGACCACAATGGCTGCCTCAGCCCACTCGCCGATGAGCGCCGCACCGACGACGGCGATAACCATCAGCGTGTTGATCCCCAGGCTGCGAGCCAGCCACACCTCCTGCCAGGCGTGGCGCGCCACGGGGATTCCACCGACAACGATGGCCGACGCCGCGAAGAAGACGAGGGCCGTCTGGCTCCACGGAGGCGCGCCTGCACCCGCCAGGCTTGCCGTGAACAAAGCCGAAAGGGCCAGTCCCAATAGCGTCAGCAGTGCAGCGACGGCGGTCAGTCTCGTTTCACGTTTCGACAGGACGAAGCGGAGGAAGCCGAGAATGGGCCGACTCTCTGAGCGGCGCTCGGTGACCAGCGTATAGCCTGTCGAACTTACGGCCCTGGCAATCTCCTCGCTTGGCAGGTCTGGCATCGTCATTGTGTAACATGAAACCGTCAGCGTGCCGGCGGCGTGGTCAACCTGGCAGCCGCTGACGCCTTCCACCTGGCTGACAGCCGCCTGGACCCTTGCCGCGCAATCTATGCAGGTTAGCCCTGCCACGGTGAACGTCTTAGTTGGCATGTGCCGTTGTGCTTTTTCAGATGAACAACGTGATCGCCGACCGGCGCGCCTCTCGGACGTAGGTCCCCACGGCCCCATACTCGTCAATCAGATCCTCACGCAAGTCCTTGCGACCGATGTCCATGATCTCCATGGTCATCTCGCAGGCGATGATCTTGCCGCCCAGTTCCTTGAAGTCGGCCAGCAATCTTTCCAGCGAGGCTACGTTGGCTTTCTTCATGCGCTGCTTGATCATCCACTTGCCCAACCCCAGCATGTGCATCTTGGAGAGCGGCCCCTTCTCCAGGCCGCCCTTCTGCAACCGCTGCAGCCCCCAGAAGGTGAAGTAGATGGACACCTCCATGCCCATGGCCAGGGCGCCGTTGGCGACGATCAGCGCGCTGTACACCTTGTCCATGTCGCCGCTGTGCAGGATGATGGTCGCCCGTTCGGTCGTTGTATCGTTTGGGTTCATTACTCTACCCTCCACTTCCATCACAGCCAAGTCCCAGGATTGAGGTGGCGGGCCACCTCAGCGGCCCGCCACTCCAAAGATAGACTTAATGCTCGTGCTTGGTCTCTTTCTCACCCTTGGTGTATTTCTCAGGGTCCTTGTCGAAGGAAACCTTGCATCCTCGCGCACAGAAATAGTAGGTCTGCCCCTCGTACTCCGAGGTAGCCGCCGCCGTCCTGGGATCAATCGTCATCCCACAAACCAGGTCTTTCACCTTTTCCATTTTCGTCTCCTTTTTGATCTCTGTCATCTTTGTTCCTTGCGTTAACGCTCTAACTCATCCAACACGCCGCGCAACACTGCGGCGGACTTGCGCAGGGCCTCCGTCTCCTGTTCATTCAAAGGCAAGTTCAGCACGCGCTCCACACCACCCCGGCCGATCACCGCCGGCAGACTGAGGTAGAGGTCCACGATTCTCAGCCATGTTCATTCTCTCCATCTACCTCCTACTGTGCCACGCTCAGAGTACTACAACCGCACTTTGCCATTCTTTCTAACGAGCGAAGCGACGAAGAATCTCGTTGTGGCGGCGAAGAACCGCCTGCCAGGGCGGATCATGGTAGTTCTCCTTTCGGGAATTCTTGGATTCTGAATAGTGTGGACCGGTCCTACCATAATTGACGCAATAGCCTGCCCGAATCTTACCTCTTCGCTATCCTGCTAGTGCTTCAACACATACACCATGTTCAGCAGCTTTTCGCTTCCTGCCGGGGACAAGCCCAGGTCGCACATCTCTGTTTCCAGGTCTGCAAACGTGCCATAGCCGCCGAGGTACCCGTTCACACGCGCCGCAGCCGTGGAGTTTGTGAAATCGTCGGTGGCGGGGTACATGGTATCGAACTCTCTCATGAGGTCTGGTGCCTGTCGCAGTTGATGCTTCTGATGGTAGGCCTCGGCCAGGTAGAACTCAGTGGCGGGGACGATCTCGGTGTAGATCTGGCGGTTGATCCGGGCCGCTTCGCGATCCCTCGTTTCTATGGCCAGCCTTTTCTGCTCGTCATTGTGGAAAAACACGATAGACATGTATTGCCGCGACAAGGCCGGCCCCGTGGGGTTGTGACTGTCCCAGAAAACATCCAGCAGCTCCTGATACGAAATCTGAGCCGGGTCGTAGTCTATCTGGATTGTCTCGGTGTGATCGCCTAGCTGGTGATAGGTGGGATTCTTGGTCTCGCCACCGGCGTACCCGACGCGGGTGCGAACCACGCCGCGAATGCTCCCGAACCGGGAGTCTGGGCCCCAGAATCAGCCCAACGCAAAGGTCGCCGTTTGCGTGTTGATGGGCGCGGCGGCGTCTATGGGTGGTATCGCAGCCTGGGCCGCACCGCTCTCTGTCAGATCCATCGTTTCCCTCTCCTTCACCGAATCGAGAAAAGCCGAGCCAAGAAAAACAAGACCTACAAGACACGCAGCGATCACCACAATTAGGAAGACTGGTGTGGTTGCTTTGCTCAGGTTTGCCATTGCTTCATACCTCTACTTACGTTTCAACTGATCGGCGGCCGCAGCCTCTGCCAGCCAGGTGAGTTGCCCATCCGTGGGGCACATTCGCTGTGCCGGGGATTGTGCTTTGGGGTCTTCCAACACCGCCCGCACGATCTCGGCTTTGGCAACTCCGGTCACCAGGAAAAGAACCAGCCGGGCGGCGTTGATGGCCGGAGGAGTGAGGGTCACCCGGTACGCCGGACGGTCTTGATGGTAAGCTGTCACCGCGACGACCGGTCGCTCTATCTCGTGCAGCGCGGCCAACCCAGGGAAGGCAGGAGGCGCTCGGCGTTGACCCGCCCGGAACTGCTACGGTGAACCGTCCCCGAGATGCCATCGCTTCCGCTGCCAGGGTGACGAAACGCTCCGTCGCCGCCCGTGCCAGGCTATCAGTATCTGGATAGATCTCGACCTGACTCATCAGGCACCCTCGTGCCCGCCGCAGCCGTGGAGCCGTGCCCGGCCGTCCCGAGTCAGCAAGTCACCCGCCACCGATCAGTCGCGCGCGCAGAGCGGCCAGGAGCGCCTCAAATTCCTCGCGGCAATCGCGACAGCGTTCCAGGTGATCTTGCACCAAAGGCATCGCCTCAGCAGCGTTCTTGCCGGCCAGGGTCATCTCGACGAAACGGTCCAATTGCTCGAAGCATTCGTCGCAGCCGATCTCGTCCGGGCGGGTGGTGATAATCCCATGTACCATTCGCTTGAGGGTGTCCAAATCAAGGGTCATCATCGTCAACCTATACATCCTTTTAGACGCAGTGGATTGCTGAGATCTTACTCCCGCCTACGGCTCGAAGGCGGCCAGCATATCCTTGGGGGATAACCCTTCGGCCATCATTCGCTTCAGGAGCCTCTGCCGCGCGTCATGCAAGAGCTTGTAGAGAGCGTTGCGGTTGGTGCTCATCCGGCGGGCTACTTCCTCCAATGGCATACCCTGAATCCGAAGGGCGACCAGCGCCTGACGCTGCCTATCGGTCAATTCTTCGGTGATGATCCGGCGCAAGGTGCTCAAAAACACGCGCTGTATGGCTTGCTGTTCCGGCCCGGCCGAGGGGTCTACCAATGTGCTGGGGATGAAATCGCTGTCTGGGTTGCCGGTCATCTCGTCCAGCGAGACGTCGCGCCAGCGACGGTGGCGCAGTTCGGTGAAAGCTACGCGCACGGCGATCTTCTGCGCCCAGGTGATGAAACGACTCTCCCCCCGGAAAGAATCCAGCCCGGCGAGGATTTTCAGCAGCGCCTCTTGCGCAAAGTCTTCCAGGGCCGAGTCGTCAAGGTCAGAACGTCCGGCCAGCGCGTAGCCCAGGCCGCGCACCAGAAGCGCACGCAGGTCAACCAGGGCTTCGTCGCGCCCCGGGCCACGCAACGCGGTCAGCCATTCCTGGTTCGTGCGCTCGGTCATCGCGCCAGTCTCCTTCCGATGAATGGCATTACTACAGCACCAATCGCGTCCCAAAGAGCAAAGCGTTCAATCTCTCTCTGTCGAAGCCGACTACTACCTCGTCGTCTATCAGCGTAACTGGGGTAGTCATCACACCCAGTTGCTCCAGTTCGGCCAAGGCAGTCTCGTCCTCGGCTATGTCGCGCTCAACGAACGGCACGTTCCGCTGTGAGGAAGGAACTCTTTCACTCGCCCGCAGAACAGTCAACCGCCTTGAGTGTAGACGATCACTTGTCGGTTCATTGCCGTGACCTCACTGGGAACTGCTCACCGACCCGTATCCGGCGGCTTCCCAGGCACCGAGCCCGCCCAGAAGGGCTGCGACGTCGGTGAATCCCAACTGATACAGATTCAACGCCGCCCGGGCGCTGGTTTCTTCAGCCGGTCAAGTACAGTAGAAGACGATCTTCATCCCCTTGGATAGCTCGCCGTGAAGCTCTTCGGTCTCGGAGAGCGGTATGGAAAGGGCATCCGGGATGTGACTGTGCTCGTAGGACTCGCGGATCCGAGTGTCAACGACGACTACGCCCTCGCTGGCATCCAGCATCTCCTTCAGTCTCTGCGGTGTGATGCGTGGTACCTGAGAAACAGTGCTGGGACGTGACCCCGACGGGTTCTGGCAACTCACCAGCACGAGCATGACCACCAATGCGCTCGTGATGGCCATTCTTCGCAGTGGGTCAGATGTCATGCATCTCCCTCGTTAGCTGCATTACGCGTAACTACTCGACTCATGTCATTGCGAGGAGCGTTTCTTGCGACGAAGCAATCCCCATGCGCGTCGGAGAGACTGCTTCGTCAGTCCGCCACGCTCCGTTCCTCGCAATCACAGAGGGAGGCTGAGTAGTTCCACTACACTTCTTCACGACCGTGTGCGACGATCTAGGCTCGTGACGAGGCTGTGCGAGTCGCCGTTCGCGTGCTGTGCCAGCTCACCAGTCCAACCGCTGCACTGTAGGCGGCGTAGCTCGCCACCTCCAGCAGCGATGGGTTGCCGTTGTACCCGAGCAGCGACTTCAGGATGGAGCCCAGGGTTGATTTCTCATCCAGGATGGGGTTGGTGTCCCATACGTGCTCGATGATGATCGGCACTACGCCGGCCTCCTGCAACTCGTGCACCCCACCGGCTACCAGTCCGGCGGAGACGAAGAGGAGCAGCAACCCCGTGACCCGGAAGAAGCCGCTCACATTCAGCCGCAGGCTGGCGGCAAAGATCAGCCAGCCCACAGCCACGGCGACCGTCAAGCCCAGCACTCCGCCAAGCAGTGTCTGTTCCGGCGAGGAAGCGAAAACAGCAGCACTGAGGAACAGCACGGTCTCAATCCCCTCCCGCACCACGGCCAGGAAGGCCAGGCCGAACAGACCCCAGCCCACACCGCCTGCGACAGCCTGTTGCACATCCGCTTCCAGTTGCCCTCGGATGCGCCGGCCCTGGGCCTGCATCCAGAAGATCATCCAGGTGAGCACCCCTGCGGCCAGGAGCATCGTGACGCCCTCGAACAATTCCTCACCCTGGCCCTCAAGGCGAGCGCCGACTGCCTGGAGTCCCAGTGCCGCAGCCAAGCTGACAGCCACAGCGGCTATCACCCCCCACCACACACTCCGCTGCTGGCCCATCTGTCCCATCTTCCTCAGATAGCCCAGGACGATACCTATGATGAGAGCTGCTTCTAACCCCTCGCGGAACGTAATCAATGCAGAGGCCAGCATACTTGTCTCCTTGTCACCGGCCGCGTCATACTCAGCATGCCCAAGCTAGGCAGCGGAACCGTGACCACGCTATCAAACCCTCTGCCGCAACGGACGATGTCATATGCTCCTACCTTTGAATGCGGATCAGCCAGTCGGTGTCCGTACCCTCGACGCACAGGAGTTCCAGCCCCAGGGCCTCGACGGCCATAGGGATCTCTTTCTTCGAGACGGGATGCGTGCCCATGATCTCGATCACGTCCCCCGGCGCAGCCTTGCGTAGTGCCTTACGCATCTCCACCAGCGGCACGGGGCAGGTCTCGTTTCGGCAGTCCACTGTAATGGTTGCCTCTGTCACCGGGCATTTCGCTTCCCGGGTGTCTACTCTGATTGCTTCCATATCGTTTACCTCAGTCCGTGAACTCGACCACTACCTTGTCCACATCCCACAGGGGCTCGATCTTCTCCCTGACGTCTTCGTGGATGCTGTTGGCAAACTGGTGGTCAGCAGGCAGGTCAATCACCAGACTCACCATCCCGTCTGCAACCTCGATGTCCCTGACCAGCTTGGTGCGCACCAGATCAAGCCCGACCACAGGGTTCATCACCCGCTTCAGCCGCTTGCGCACGATCTCGACTGTTGTCGGCACCCGCTCTTTGACCAGCCCGTGACGCTCCTCGTAGTTCTGGATCGCTGCGCGCAATCCGTCCACGGCCAGCACGGAGCAATGCGTCTTGATCGGCGGCAGTCCGCCCAACGCCTCCGAAGCCTGCTTCCAAGAGATAGCCTTGGCTTCCTCCAGCGTTTTGCCTTTGGCCAGCTCGGTGATGATAGAGCCGGTGGCAATGTTGGAAGCGCAGCCGTAGGATTCGAACTTGATGTCATTGATGCGCAGGCCTTCGGGGTCTACCTTCAGGTAGACGGCCACCATGTCGCCGCAAGCGGGACTGCCCTCGATTGACTTGGCATCGGCATCCTCGATCCGCCCCACGTTGCGCGGGTGGCGGAAGTGTTCCATCACAAGTTCACTGTATGGCATCGGCATCTTCTCGTCTCCTTAACCCGGCCAAGCCGGAATCAAACCATGGCAAGAAATCTATGTCTTCTGCGTTTGCTGCTGGGCAGCTTTGAGTTGCCCCTTGGCTTTTCCTCTGTGTACTCCGTGTCTCCGTGGCTGAATGGCTTCTCTTCAGGGGAGTCATCTATATGATCTGCGAGATCTGTGGTTTACTAGGCCCCTCGCTTGGCCAGCCCCTTGTCCACCATGATCAGAGCGTTCCCCTTGTCGCCGGCCATCTTCAGCGTCTCGACGATCTGAGCAGCGTTGGCTTCTTCCTCGACCTGCTCCTCGATGAACCAGTGGAGCAGTACCTGGGTGGCGTAGTCGTTCTCCTTGACCGCAAGCTCGTAGAGATCGTTGATCAACCCGGTCACGAGCTGCTCGTGTTCGAGTACCTTCTTGAACAGATCGACTGGGGACCCAAACTCCAGCGGCGGCTGGTCAAGGGGTTTGAGCACGACACGCCCGCCGCGCTCGTTCACGTAATTGAAGAACTTCATGGCGTGCTCAGTCTCTTCCTGGCTCTGCGCCTTCATCCAATGGGCGAAGCCCGGCAGATTGGCTGCTGCGCTGTAGGCCGCCATCGAAAGGTACAGATAGGCAGAGTAGAGTTCGGCCTGGATTTGTTCGTTGATCGCGCGTTCCACCGTCTTGTTCAACATGCTGTTTTCCTCCCAGAGTCAGATGATTATGATCTCGATCACCGCTTGTGCTTCATGCCTTGCCAAGCGGACTGATCTTCCGTAACAGAGTGACTACCTCGGCCACGGCATCCACCACGGCGTCCACGTCTTCCATCGTGTTGTAGCGGCCGAAGGTAAAGCGCACCGAGCCGTGGGCCCGTTCGTGGTTGCCGCCGATGCCCATGATGACGTGGCTGGCTTCCAGCGAGCGGCTGAAACAGGCGGAGCCAGTGCTGACGGCAAAGCCTCGCATGTCCAGATGCAAGGTGATGGACTCGCCCTCCACGAAGTGGAAGGTGATGTTACCGTTCTGCGGCAGACGCTGCCAGCGGTGCCCGTTCAACGTAGTGTGTGGTATCTCTCGGAGCACCCTGTCAATGAGGTGATCCCGCAGGGCCTGGAGCCGCTCGTTCTCCTCCGGCGTCACCAGTTCCACCGCTTTGGCGAAGCCCACCGCGCCGGGGATGTTCTCCAACCCAGCCCGCCGGTTGAACTCCTGGAAGCCGCCATCCATCCACCTGGTAATGGGTGTGCCCTTGCGCATGTAGAGGCCGCCCATGCCCCTGGGGCCGTGAATGGTGTGGGCCGAGACGGTGACCAGATCCACTGGCGCCTGGCTCACATCCAGGCCCACTCGGCCGAAAGTGTGTGTGGCATCGGTGTGGAAAAGCACTCCCTTCTCCCGGCACATCTGGCCGATGGTCTCAATGTCCTGCATGGTGCCGATTTCCTGGTTGGCGTGCTGGATGGAAACCAGGATGGTCTCCTCGCTGATAGCTTCCCGAAGTTGATCCAAGTCCACCAAGCCCTCAGCATCCACATCCAGGTAGGTCACCTGGTAGCCCTGCTTCTCCAG
>Ga0075114_10002136_pt1 | contig 10275 bp, 10 predicted proteins | sample AntAceMetag02UKM_FD_69784 | JGI IMG/M metagenome (GOLD analysis project Ga0075114, IMG submission 69784) | Saline lake microbial communities from Ace Lake, Antarctica - Antarctic Ace Lake Metagenome 02UKM | ecosystem: Environmental > Aquatic > Non-marine Saline and Alkaline > Saline | place...
AAGTTAAAGAAGAATTGGCAAAAATAAAGCGTCCAATCTTGGTAGAATCAAATTACACTGGTCAGATGGCAGGGCTGATTGCTGAGCATACTGGAATTATTATTGATGAAAAAATTCTGCGATATGATGGTCGTCCGATGACCGCAAAATACGTAATTGATCGAATTAAATAATGACAAATCTACAAGACTTACAAACAAAATGTAGCCCCAACTGGTGTCCTGGATGCGGAGATTTTGGGATTCAAGCGGCGGTGAAGAATGCCATTGTGGAAATGGATCTTGATCCCGCTGACGTTGCAATTTCTACTGGAATTGGATGCGGATCAAAATTAAATCAGTGGGTGAATACCTATGGGTTTGCTGGATTGCATGGTCGAAGTGTGCCGGTTGCAATGGGAATAAAATTAGCTAACCCAGAGCTTACTGTTTTGGACGTTGGTGGAGATGGGGATGGATATGGAATTGGAATGGGACACTTTATAAATACGATGCGTAGAAACTTGAATATCACCTATATTGTTCAGGACAATCAGGTTTATGGACTAACTCTTGGTCAAACTTCTCCAACCTCTGAGAAGGGCTCTAAAGGGCCTTCAACGCCTCAAGGAATCATTGAAGAGCCAGTTAATCCAATCCGTTTGGCTCTTTCGTCTGACGCGACATTTATTGCTCGTGGATTTGCTGGAGATATTCAACATTTAACTTCTTTAATTGTTCAAGCGGTAAAACATAAAGGATTTTCATTAATTGATGTTTTGCAGCCATGTGCGAGTTTCAATAAAGTAAATACTTTTAAATTTTTTAGAGATAGAGTTTATAAATTAGAGGAATTAGAAGGATATGATCGAACGGATTTGGTTAAAGCCTTTGAAGTCGCTGGAGAATGGGGAGAAAAGATCCCAATTGGTGTGTTTTATCAGGTTGAAAAACCAATTTATGAAGATAGCGATCCAGGATTGCGCAGCGGTAATCCGGTAAAGGCTAATATTTCAAACGTAGATATTGGAGAAATTTGCGAGAGCTTTATGTAGGAAGATGGAAATTACAAGGGCTTTTGCTTTTACCTGAGCGAACTTTCTCCTAGAATCAAGGACAAGCTGCCCATCAACGATAAGCTAAATCTTCCATTAAAAGTTGTTTCTTGTAATCGTGGGGAAGTGGCTATTGTTGAGATAGCCGAGGAGACGTTCTTGGCGAATAAAGTAAGCATTTAGTTGTAGATATATATTTGGCAAAACAATTCTCTCCTGAACTATTGACTTTATTCTGTAACTTATGTAACACACTTATGTAAGTAATTTGTTTTATATGTCTAGAGTTGCAAACATTGATTTTCAGAGGACTACATTTTCTTTACCAAAAAAGACGATAACTCTTTTACGAGAGAAAATTGAAAAAAACAGCATGAGCAAGTATGTGGCAAACTTGATCGAAAAGGACTTGAGAAAAGAGGATTATCATGACGTGGATGAGTTCATTGAAGATTTGAAGAATTTTAGAAAAAATGCTGTCCAAAAAGACAAACGTAATTCATTAGAAATTTTAAGAGAAATTAGATATGGCGAAGATGCATAAATTTAAAGTTGAAAATTATTTAGAAAAGGTAATCATCCTTGATAATTCTGTTTTGGTAAAAGCTTTTATTGAGGAGGATGGATCGGATATTGTTGATAAGCTATTTGCGCTGTCTTATACAAGACAACTTACCTTGATGGCGCCAGTTTTAATTATTTTTGAATTTTTAAATGTTCTTTCAAAAGCCTTTAAAGACGAAGATATGGTTAAAAATGCTTACGCAAAATTTAAAAAACTTCAAATGACCCTTATAAATCCTGACGACACTTATGTTTTAGAAACCTTAGAGGATGTGTGTAATAGGAAAATTTCCTATTACGACGCTTCATATCATGCTTTAGCGAAAGATTTTGATACGGTTTTCCTTACTGCAGATCGTAAATATTATGAGGCGATGAAGGATCGTGGAAATGTGGAGCTATTTGAGTAGTAATTTTAGTAAGACTATTTAACAATTATTTAATCTTTGGGATTAGGATAATCCCTTGTTTCGGGATTGTTGGAATTGATATGTGCCCCTTCGGGGCATGTTGAAAGTTTTGCGGGGATGTATTACAATTGTAATACAAAACCTAATCCAACTATATATGAGAGCAATTTTATCAATTTCTATGCCAGAAACTAAAAAAAAGGAAGTAGAAAAAAGGGCTGCTAAGCTGGGTCTCGGTGTAAGTAAGTACATCTTGCACTGCGTTGAGCTTGAAAAGGATGTTATTAGCGAAGATGAGCTTGTGCGCTTAATTAAGTCTGCCAAAAAAGAATATAAAAAAGGAGACACGAAGGAGTTTAAAACTCTTCCTGACCTAACGCTTGAATAATGATTGTTAAGAATGTTGAATATAGTAGTGCTTTTAAACATCAGTTTAATCGTTTGCCAAAAACTATAAGAGGTAGGTCTGCTTCTACGATTAAAATGTTAAAAGAAAATGCCTTTTATCCTGCATTAAGGCTTCATAAGCTTAAAGGAAAATTAAAAGGGGCCTGGAGCGTCTCTGTAGGAAAAAGTTATAGAATTATATTCGTTCTTGAAGGTGATGGAAAAATTCTTCTAACGAGCATTGGTACTCACGGAATCTATGAAGATTGAGCCTAAAAACGCTCCTCAATTATTTGAGTATTTGTCAAAAAAATGGTAAAATAGTAAAAACATTTATTATTTTATGTCTTGTAAAAACCCACATTGCAAAGGATTTAAAGAGTTTGAATTAACCGACCAAGAAAAGCGGTTACTTGGGGATTTTGATGTGGAGCTAGACCATATAGAGTTTTGTCCACAATGTAGAGAATTGCGCAGGCTTGCTATGCGTAACGAGCGAGTTCTTTTCAAAAGAAATTGTAACTAAACGGAAAAAGAAATATGGACTACATATCATAAAAATTCACCATTTAAAGTTTTCGATAAAGACGTCTGGTGGGGAGATGGATGGGACGGAGTTAAAAATGGTCGTGCATTCGATTTTGAACGACCATTTTTCCAACAATACTACGAACTAATGCTGGATGTTCCAAGGCCTTCTTTAGTTCAGGCAAAAAATCAGAATTCAGAATATTCAAATGATTCAAATAATAATAATGACTGTTATCAGCTTTTCACCGCTGATGATAACGTGAATTGTCATTACGGAAGCATGATCCAATCTAAGGATTCAATGGACTCGGAGGAACTGCTTCAATGTGAGCTCTGCTATGATTCGATATTTTGTAATACCTGTCATGCAGCTGTTGGATGTGATTCATGTGTAAATTGTTCTAACACTTATTTCTCATCAAACTTAGTTAACTGTCATAATTGTGTTTTCTGTTTTGGATTACGAGATAAGAGAAACGCGATTTTTAATACTGAGGTAAGTCCTGACGTTTTCATGACCTTCATGCTTCAACGTCAACTTTTCCGAAGAAGAAATTATGAAAAAGCGAAGGAGATGTTCCGTATGTTTATGGAAACAGCTCCACAGAGATATATGTATTTATTGAAGGCTGAAAACTGTACAGGTGATCGTGTTATTGACTATAGGGACTGCGAAAATTGTTATTCTGCAAACGATGCGGTTGGCTGTTCAAATCTTGGTGGTTCGTCTGGAATAGGAATTAAAGACTGCATGGATTGTTGGGCAACTGCATATGGAGTGGAAAAGAGTTTCGAGAATCAAACCTGTCTTCGTGGAGGGATGTATTTTGTGGCGAATTTCTCAAATGATTGTTCAAATTGTTCTTATATAGATAATTGTCAGAACTGCCAAAATTGTTTTGGATGTGTTGGTCTTAAGAATAAAAAAAACTGTATTTTGAATAAACAATATGGACCGGAGGAATATCAACAGTTGCTTCCACAGATAAAGGCACACTTAAAGAAACACAACGAATGGGGACAGTTTTTCCCTATGTGGATGTCACCATATGCCTATAATACGACGATTGCTCATCTTTTCCATCCTCTTAATAAGGAGGAGTATTTGGAGCTGCTAGAGGTATCAGAAAAGCTTTGGCCACCACCTGAGAGGTATAAACGTAATCATCTTTGGTTAGACCCTGAGGATGAAGCAGAAAAAGAACACCGCAAGGTTGTATCACCTCCAGATTCTTTGTTTGAAGCAAAAAATGAGGATGTTTTAAATACAACATATTACGATATTAAAACTAAAGATCCATTCAAAATAACCGGTCGTGAATTGGCGCTATACCAAATGATGAAGCTGCCTCTGCCTGATAAATGTTTCCGCACACGTTATACAGAAAGGTTCCATGAAAGATTTAATCCACGTAAATTGCATGACCGAACTTGTCAGAAATGTGGCAAGGCCGTTAAAACTACATTCGATCCAGAATCACCATATATTGTCTTTTGTAGTGAGTGTTTCCAAGACTCATTACAATAATTTAATTAAATGAATAAATATCTCTACATAAAGACTCCTCCAACTGAGAAACACGATCATGCAACGATCGAAAACTTCGGAAGATTGATTGATACTCTAAGAAAAGTTTTGGATGGGGGAGAGAAGGTTTCATTTGAATTATTTGGATATAAGGGAATCGTTTATTTCTTTGTGTGTATTGATGAGAAACTTCTTACTAAATTTAACGTACTTGTTTATTCAATTTTCCCATCATGTGAAATTTTAGAGTCAAATGTTGATCCGTTAAATATCAAGAAAGATGTTGAGGTCACTGTTTACACTATGAAGATGCGCAAATCTTTTGTTGTGCCAATAAAAACTTTCAATACATTAAGGATGGATTCCGTGCCAGATAAGGTAAAAGAAACTTCAGCTGCTATCGAATTTTACAAAGATTCGCTTTCTCCAATTGCCAGCTTTTTGGCTGAGCTTCGCGGAGAACAAAAAGGATGGATGCAATTGGTGTTAACTAGTCAGAAGGAGCATTTCTTTTATCTAATTATGAAGAAGATTGCTAAATATCTTCATGGCCTGCACAAGAAAATAAGGTTTAGAGATAAAAGAAAAGAGGGTCTTTTTGAAAAAGAAAAAGAGTTAATGGAGCACAAGGACAAGACTGATCATATTCGTGTTAGAACTAGTATTGGAGTAGCTTCAAGTGATCGGAATTCTGGAGATTTGTGTGAAATGTTCTTCCGATCTGTACAGGCATACTACTCTGATGATTCCACAAATAAGTTTCTTGTTGAAAAAAAACTAAAAGGAGAGGCCGCAATTTTGGAGGCGAGAAAAAGAAAAAGAGGGCCTTATTCACTTTTTAATGTAGATGAATTAATCACGCTTCTTCATCTTCCAAACCCTAAAGACATTCCGCATTTTTCAGCGGTTATCTCTAAAAAAGCGGAACCACCAGCAGATCTTCCACCAACTGATGCAGAAGGAAACTGTATGTTTGGAATGACAAATTATCATGGAAGCCACAGAAATTTTGGAATTTTGCGCAAGGATAGAATCCGTCATTCATATATTCTTGGAAAATCTGGTTCAGGTAAATCTAAATTATTTGAGCTCCTTATTAAGAACGATCTTGAGACGGGACAGGGAATTGGAATTATCGATCCGCATGGAGATTTGATCGACAACATCATGACATATATACCTGAAAATAGAATTAAAGATGTGGTTTTGGTGAATCCTTTGGATACGGAGCGTCCGGTTCCGTTTAATCCTCTGGAAAAAGTGGAGCCAAAATTGAAGATGCAGGTTACGAATGGTTTTGTGAATATTTTTAAGAAGGCGTTTGGCTCAAACTGGAATGCTAGGTTGGAGCACGTGCTTCGTTATAGCGTACTTGCACTTTTAGATGCAGGAAATGCGACGGTTTTCTCTATTAAACAGATGATTTCTGAGAGAGAGTTTAGACAAAAAGTTATTCGTAAAATTAAGGATGAAAGTGTAGCTAATTTTTGGACAAATGAGTTCCCAGCATGGACGGAAAAATACAGTTCTGAAGCCATTAATCCGCTGTTGAACAAGCTTGGACAGCTGGCGGGAAATACTATGATTAAGAATGTGATTTCGGTTGAAAAAAACACCTTCAATATTCGTGAAATGATGGATAACCAGAAAATTCTTTTGGTTAAATTACCGAAGGGAATTTTGGGAGAGGAAAATATCCAGCTTCTTGGTGCGATGTTCATTACAAAGATTTATCAGGCGGCCATGTCGCGTCAGGATATTCCTGAAGAACAACGAAAAGACTTTTATTTATATGTAGATGAGTTCCAGAACTTTACCACTGACTCGTTTGGTGAAATTTTATCTGAGGCTCGTAAATATCGTCTTGTTTTGAATATGGCCCATCAGTTCCTGGGGCAGCTCTCTGAGCAAATGAAGAAGACTGTGTTTGGTAATGTGGGGTCCTTAGTTACCTTTAGAATGGGTGGAGAAGATGCTCAGCATTTTGTGAAGGAGTATACGCCTGTGTTTATTGAGAGGGATTTGATTAATCTGGGTGTGCGAGAATTTTATTGTAAAGTTACGATTAATGGGGAAATCCATAAAGCGTTCTCTGGAAAAACAATGTTCCTGGAAAAAAGTGAGAAAAATTTTTCAGATCAGATTGTAGAAAATAGTCGTCAGGTCTTTGGTGTAAATTTAGAAGAGGAAGCGCGCAAGCTTGCTAAACAGCAGATTATTGATAGTGGGGGAGTGATTGAGGATGATATACAGATAGATAAAAAACTTCTAGAGATGCCGTTCCCTGAACCGTTTGAGATATATTAAGGGGAATTAGGGTAATCCCTTATTTCGGGATTGTTAGGTTGATATGTAGTCCTATCGGACTATGTTAGCATTCCGCTGAAGGCCTTTTCGTTTTGCGCGCATTAAGGGTGAGCCGGCGAAGGTTTTTAAATAGGCGTCGTCTGTTTTGAGTTCTTGGATTTTTTTGAGATCGAGTTGGTCGCCGGCGATTTTGGGATCGCTTAATTCGGGGTGAGAGTGAGGTTTTTGTCGGCAATTATGTGGACAAACTTCTTGGCAAATGTCGCAGCCGTAAAGGCAGCGGGTCTTGGCGATCTTTTTTGCTAATTTGGCTGGAATTTTTTCTTTGTTCTCTATGGTTAAATAAGAAATGCATAGCCGTGAATCAATGACTCCGGGCGCTATGATTGCGCCAGTGGGGCAAGCGTCTATACATTTTGTACAGGTGCCACAAATACCTTGCGTAATTTTGGGTGTTTTTGTGGAATTCTCTTGATCAATTTGCTCAAGACTTAAGAGATCAAGAGTCGTAATGATCTCTGAAAGAAATACCCAAGACCCAAATTCTTTGGTTATAAAGCAGGAATTTTTGCCGATTGATCCAATTCCGGACTGCTCGGCCAAGGCGCGTTCTATTACTGGACCAGTATCTACATACCTTTTATTTTTTGAATCTGGCTCATTTTCTTCAATAAATTTTTGAAGTTCTTTAAGCTTTTTCGTAATAATTTTGTGATAATCACGCCCATAGGCATAACGCGCAACGCGCGCCTGGCCTTCCTTAAGAGGCTCTTGCTCATAATAATAATTCATCGCCAAAACTATTACGCTTTTTGCGCCTGGAAGTATTTTTGTTAAATCTGCGCGCTCTTTAATCTTTTTCATATATTCCATTTCCCCCTCATTTCCATCTTCAATCCAGTCCTTAAAAGCTTCAACATAATGTTGCTGAATTTTTGCAGGAGAAAACCCCACAAGGTCAAAACCCAGTTCTTTTGCGTATTTTTCTATTTTTTGACGTGTCAAAGTATTCACACGTATATGCTCCAACATTAGAACTAATTTTGCAATTGTTTTTAGGTATATTGGGTTTTCTTCGCCCAAAAAAGGTTTAGAGTTCCATCTTCAAAATACAAACATGCAAAACGTTCCCGACTATTTACAACTAGAGTTTCAAAAAACAAAAACTGCACTACTTAATGCGCAGCGAATTGTTATAGTTTCGCATAGAAGCCCAGATGGGGATGCGGTTGGTTCAAATTTGGGGCTTAAGCTTGCGCTTGAAGCTCTGGGTAAAGAGGTTGTAAGTGCATGCGTGGACGAAGTTCCTAATTACTGCAAATTTCTTCCTAAATCAGAGACTTTTGTTGACGACTTTAATTATGATGACTTTGATGCGATCGTAGCCGTGGACTGTGGAGCGCTTCATCTTTTTAGATTTCACGAAACAAAGCCTGAAATTTTATCTGGAGAAAAACCTTTTATTAATTTTGATCACCATGAATCAAACGATAATTTTGGAACAATTAACCCCGTAAATCCTGATGGATGCGCGACGGCCTGCATTCTTCATTGTTTTTTCGATTATTGTGGATGGAAAATTTCAATCGATATTGCTAACTGTTTATTAACTGGAATTTATTTTGATACAGGAAATTTGATGCATAGTAATGCGACTGCAGATGTTTTTAAAATGGCTGGAGACTTGATGGCAAAAGGGGCAAAAGTTCAAAAAATTTCAAAAGAATTATTTCATACAACAGAGGTTAAAAAATTGCGTCTATGGGGGCGGATCATGGAACGTGCCTATGTAAACGAAGATGGCGTAACGGTTTCTGCAGTAAGCTGGAATGATTATGAGGCTACAGATACAACCCCTCAAGACACTGGTGGCGTGATTGATTACTTAAATGCCGTGCCCAACAGTAATTATTGCGTACTTTTAAGCGAAGACCACAATAGAAGGGTAAAAGGCTCTCTTCGAACTCAGCGTAATGACGTGAATCTTTCAGATATCGCTTCACAATGGGGTGGAGGAGGCCACCCAAAAGCTAGTGGATTTGGAGTTGAGGGCGTTTTAAAGCCTGTTTTAAGTTGGAAAATCGTCTCAGATAATGACGGAGAGGAACATGCCAAGGAGGTGAAGTTTTAAAGTCTTGATTCTCTTGATTTTTGTGCCTATCTCGAATAAAATTCTTTCGAAGTATTCAGCATTCGATCATTAAATTTAATGTCACCTACAAAACCTAAAACCTCGAAAAAAATCTTCGGCGGAAAAATCGCCGGTATAAAGAAGGTTTTGGTATTGGGGAGTGGGGCTCTTAAGATTGGGGAAGCTGGCGAGTTTGATTACTCTGGATCTCAGGCAATTAAGGCTCTTAAGGAAGAGGGGATTGAGTCGGTTTTGATCAATCCAAATATTGCAACAATTCAAACTTCTAAAGGGCTAGCGGATAAGATTTATTTCTTACCGGTTAATGCCTTTTTTGTAGAAAAGGTAATTAGAGAAGAGAAGCCAGATGGGATTTTCTTAGCCTTTGGAGGGCAGACAGCCTTGAATTGCGGAGTTGATTTGTGGAAAAAAGGATTACTTAAAAAATATAACCTAAAAGTTCTTGGAACTCCGGTTAACGTGATTGATCTTACCGAAGATAGAGAAAAATTTAATCAGGAACTAACTAAGATTGATGTAAAGATGCCGACGAGTTTTGCCTGTACTACAAAAAAATCCTCAATGGCTGCGGCAAAAAAAATTGGATTTCCATTAATTATCCGAGCGGCTTTTACTCTTGGAGGAAAGGGGAGTGGCTTTGCGCATAACGAAGAAGAACTGGATGAGATGCTTGATACGGCTTTTGCATATAGTCCACAGGTTTTAGTTGAGGAAAATTTAAAGGGATGGAAAGAGGTTGAGTACGAGGTAGTTCGTGATGCGGCAGATAATTGTATTACGGTTTGTAATATGGAAAATTTTGACCCGCTCGGGATTCATACTGGGGAAAGTATTGTTGTGGCTCCATCTCAAACATTAACAAATAGTGAATATCATAAACTTAGGGAACTCGCGATAAAGGTGATTCGTCATCTTGGAATTGTTGGTGAATGTAATATCCAATATGCATTAGACCCAAAATCAGAGGATTATCGTGTGATTGAGGTGAATGCGAGATTAAGTAGGTCTTCTGCTTTAGCCTCTAAGGCAACAGGTTATCCGCTTGCTCATGTGGCTGCAAAGTTGGCGCTTGGATATAATTTACCAGAGTTAAAAAATGCCGTTACAAAAACTACGACTGCTTGTTTTGAGCCAGCATTAGATTATATTGCTTTGAAAATTCCACGCTGGGATTTGAATAAATTTCGAATGGTTTCTAAAAAAATTACTAGTGAAATGAAATCCGTTGGAGAGATTATGGCACTCGGTCGAAGCTATGAAGAAGTTACTCAAAAAGGACTCCGTATGCTCCAAGTTGGCCTCCACGGTCTTGTCGCAAACGAGGATGTAAAAATCAAAAGCGAAAAGATGGAGGAAGACATTA
>Ga0075114_10002137_pt1 | contig 10274 bp, 7 predicted proteins | sample AntAceMetag02UKM_FD_69784 | JGI IMG/M metagenome (GOLD analysis project Ga0075114, IMG submission 69784) | Saline lake microbial communities from Ace Lake, Antarctica - Antarctic Ace Lake Metagenome 02UKM | ecosystem: Environmental > Aquatic > Non-marine Saline and Alkaline > Saline | place...
GATCGGCAACAGCGGCGACGGCTGGTGCGAGCACCTCGGGATCGTCGCACAGAAGCAGGATGTGACGTTCTGTACAGCTGGCAATTTTGTTCACGACGCTGCCATAGACATCGGTAGAGACGCCGTCATGGGCAATGGCGATCGCATTGATCCCAATCGTTTCGCCCACACGCTCGAATTGAAGGGCCTCGATAGCCGCAAGGCGTTGACTAATGTCCTCGGCTGATAGCTCGGATGAGATGCGGATGACGAGTAGTGGTTCATGTTGGAACCGTTCCTCATGCCGATACATGACCGTTTCCCCACCCAGTGTCCAGTCCGAGTCGCCTGCTCCAAGGGTTATTGTGGCCATCGGTGGCGTTTGGGCATCGCCGAGCACGGCGCGGGCTTCGTCAGACACATGCGGACAGCCATCGAGAGCGAGCTTCTTGGAGGCCACCTGCATGGCAAACGCCATACACGTGGGCAGGCCACAGTCGCCACAATTGGTGCGTGGCAGGTTCTTGTAGACTTCGATTCCGCTCAGTTTGGCCATCAACGTCTCCTCGTCTGTTCAATCCGCAATACCTTAGAAGGAAGGCTCAACTGCCTATCCAACGCATTCACCATGAAGGACATGAAGTAGAGATAAGCACGACTCCTGTGCTCCCGATCTTGAGGAGTTCCCTTCAAGAACTTCATGCTCTTCATGGTAATGAGCCGTTGCATGCCGATCGTGTATCCCGATCCCAGGATGAAATGAACCAAACTAGCTTCCTCCTCCCAACAGCAGTTCTCTCCCTTGGCATTCTAAAACAGTGAATCCATGGTCAGCGCAGGATGGCTGACTGACTCAAGGAAGACTACCAACTCATCGGCTGTTGTTGCATTCAGTTCGGTGGCAATCCGATCAAGCAGATCGGGGATACCCGCATCGTCTACCCGTGCCTGCAATCGATCACGCAGCTCTTCTTTCAGCGCAGACGGCATCCATACGACGCGGCTAAGGCCGCCTTCAGCAGAGATGAATTTCTTGCTGCCAATATATAGCTTGCCGACACCGAGAAATCCTGGCGTTTGAATGCCACCACCAATTTCGCCGGCCATGGTGGAGAACGTCATGCCAATCGGCGTCATGCCGCTGAATTCGCGATCGACAATCATCACACCATTGGCTTCAGGAACGATGGCGGTGATGCATTCGAAGCATCCGCAGCTGGTCATAGGATCGTCCATGATCGAATAGGCATTGAACCGTTCCAAAGCTCCGTTCGATGCCCCGGCAAGGAACTGATTAACGCCCTGCCATTGACCCTTCACGGGGTCGAGGGTGTCTCCCTTGGGTACGGGTTGGTTGGGGCCATGCGGATTCATTTCGAAGCTGGCTGCGCAATCGAGCCACGTATAGGCCCCACACAAGCCCGGACGTTCCGGTGTGACGATGCAGACATGATTGGGTGCATAGGATTGGCACAGCGTGCACGAGTAGTAGGTGGCTGTATCTTCGTCCTGCATCCCCTGAATGCGCTCATCTCGCTCCTGATACACGGCCTTGGCTTCAGCCAGATGGGCGGCAACTGCTGCCTCTTCTGTGAGAATGGTCACTTGGATTTTGTCGAGGATGGCGCCGAATTCTCCCCTTAGCTTGGCGATCAGTAGTTCGCCGTAATGGGTAAGCCGAAAGCCACTGGCATAGGCTTCGTGGCTGATGCGTGCCCACACAATGGCCCGTTGCCCCATGTGAAACACGCCATTGGCCCACGAAGCAAATTCGTGAATGCGGCGTTCGAGCACGCTCTCAAAGGCTTCTTTGAATTCGCGTCCTGCGACATCGACTAGCACGCCGAAGGGAAGGGCATCCCCGGGTGTGATGCTGTCGATATCCGGGCCGACAACCTTGATCTGGCCATCGACGACCTCGCCCATCGGTTTCCCGCGCAACAGCTCGAAGGCCTCGGTTCGATTGCCGCCAAACTCCACGTGCATCTGTGCCTTGCGCACGCGCTCGCCCTCAAATCCAGCCCCATAGGCGACGGGAATGGGGATCTCTGTGACTTCCAATTTGAGGCCGCGTACCTCGATGGCTCGTTGAACGATACGATCGAGCGGCACGTCACTGACCACGGCTTCGTAGGTACAGATGCCATGCTCGAGAATCTCAGGAATGGCCGCGTCGGTAAGGGTTGGGAAGCCAAAATTGAGCGCTCCGGCTGCTGTGGCCAGTTTTCGACACGCCTGACCTAGGCCTTCTTCTGAGGACAGATCATCGGAACCCAGTGCGAGCACGAACGCGAACACACGTTCCTTGCAGTAGCCGAGAATTCGCTGTGTCGCGCCCTCACTTCCTGGCTTGATGCCGCCAAACATCATCGCGGCCCGAGCGGCAAACCCAAGCGCGTGAACCGTCGAAGATGTGCGATCTCCCAGTGGGACAAGGAACGTGTCCCAGTTCGTCTCGATATCGGCGTCAGTCAACTGCTCCGTCATCGTCTCTCCACCTGTACTTGAGGCAAGGAAGGTGAGGATGTTGCGTCCCTGCAGCCCGCGGGCAATGGCAACAGCTTGTTCACGGGTCGGAGGTGCGCCGACACACGCGGCTACGCCAGGCATACGGCCATCGACAAGTTTTATCCCTTGGGATCGCAACACAGCATCGCTTGGGAATCCGCCAACCGCGCCCGGCTTGGGTGGGGTGTCCTTGGAAGCTAACAACAGGAGGGCTTCAAGGATTTCTTCAGCAATCAGCGCGGCTTGGCCAGCGTCTAGTACGGGCAGCAAGTTGACGGGTTCTTCCCCGACTACCTCTGTTGGAAGCAGTGCCTCTGCCTGGTCAAGGGCTTCGGCTGCAGAGGCAAGAGAGGAAACCGCCAGGCCGGTGAGACCCAGGGTTAGGGGCAAGGCATAGGCTGTATCGGGAAAGCCTAGGGCATGGGATTCCCCGTACTGTGCGATGGCTGTCGTGAGGCGACTGCGGGATTGCTCAACCAGATCGCTAGCTCCACGGATCGCCAATTCAGCAATGATCTTTGACATTCAGACTCCTTCGTTCTCGCTTCCAGCATCTATTGTACGATCCATACCACGCTTTTCGTTGGCTGAGGTGACCAATCCTCGACACAGCAGTCTTCCCAAGGCGGCCATGCCATCGATGGGCAAGGCGTTTGCGGCCGTGCGGTCGAACAAGACGTTGGCTTGGGCTGGGAACTCGTCATCGCCTGCCCACCAAACCACAGCCAGTTCGACGGTTGGGAGGGCACGAAAGGATGCTGCCGCATCTCCCAAGGAGAAGGACTGACCACGGAACCGTTCACAGGCATGGCGAAAACGATCTGTGTCTCCATTGAGCTCAGTCACAAGAGCATGGGATGTATAGGATCGAAAGGCCACCACATAGAACGCGCCATCAGGCAGTTCCTGGAAGCCGATCCAGCGATTCGACGCCTGCACCCCATCGGATGACCTCTCACTTTTTGCCCGGGTTAGGTAATCGAGGATGAGAATTTGCGTCTCCTCGTGGCAACGGACGCCAGTAACTGTCTGTACCTCAAAGCCAGGTAGGGTAATCAGTAATGGCGTGGAGAACAGCGAGAGCTCAAGCACATTGTCACACAGACGCACGCCACTGCGACGTGCGAGATCGGCAACGTCCATGGTCTGGAGCGTTTGCTGGGCCGCGTCAATGCGGGGACGGATGGAATCACGCCATTGATCCTTGATGGGCATGCTAGATCTCTTTCTCCTTACCGTTTTCCAATCCGAGTTCACGATGCAGAAAGCGGACGGTCTCGGCCACATCCTCTGCGGGGATGCAGAAGGTCACGCTATCTTCTGTGGCTTCTTGTGCCACGGCAACGACGCGCACGCCCTGCTTACCTAAGGCGGAAAAGGCTTGAGAGGCGATGTTCCCGGAGCCATTGTCTGCCAATCCGATGACAGAGACTGTGGCCACCTGTTCGATCGTATTCAAGGCATAGCGGCTAGGCCCGGACGGTGATGAGAATCCTGGGTTTCGCGACAACAGGCGGGCACTGTGTTCGGCATCCTGTGCACTGACGACGAGGTTGATCCCCTGCTCAGAGAAGGATTGGCTGAACATCTGAACAATGATACCGGCATCATCCAGCTGCGAGAGAGCGGCTGTGGCCGAGCGTAAATGCCACGGGCCCTCTTCGTTTTGAAGGCGCAGCAATTGCAGTCCCGTGGCTGAGACGATGGCTGGCCACAGATCGCGCGTCGTTGAGGGAGACTCGACGATGCATGTGCCCGGATCCTCGGGATTGAAGCTATTGACGATACATAAGGGAATCGCCTTTTCGATGATGGGGCCAATGGTTCGTGGATGCAGCACCTCGGCACCAAATCGCGCCAGCCGTGTGGCCTCGGCATAGGAGAGTTCGCGCAGCACGCGGGCGCTGGGAACGACATTGGGATCTGCGGTCAGAATGCCATCGACGTCTGTCCAGATGCGAAGCTCATCACATGCCAGACATCCGGCAATAATGGCGGCAGAGAAATCGCTTCCACTGCGTCCGAGGGTGGTGGGAATCCCGTCTTCAGTCGCCCCGATATAACCGGTAATGATAGGCACCACGCCGTCTTCGATCAGGGGGAGAATGCGATGGCGGACTTGTTTTTCGGTCTCCGCCATCCGTGGGTCTGCAGATCCAAACCGATTGTTGGTCATGATGAGCTCGGTTGAATGAATAGCGATGGCTTCGATGCCGCGACAACGTAGTGTGGCGGCAACAATGGCAGCAGACAGCTTTTCTCCGAAACAGGCGACGGCATCATGGCCGCGTGCCGTTAGTTCGCCAAGCACAGCCATGCTATCGAGAAATCGGCCCAGATGCTCAAGATGTTCGTCGATGATCCGATGCGCGTCACTGCATTCGGGTGATGAGGCGAGAAGCGCGTCGACGACGCTGTGATGGGTGTTGGCGATCCAATCTCGTGCGGTTTGACAGGATGCATGATCGCCCAACGCGGCAGCACGGGCAGCCGAAATGAGGTGATCAGTGGTCCCGCTCAGTGCAGAGACAATGACGACGGGCTGTTGACTCTGACCGGCTTCGATGATGTCTGCAACAGATGCAATCCGCTTGGCTGTGCCCAGGGAGGTTCCTCCAAATTTGTGGACGATCATTCGGTTTCCTCCCCTGACGGCGTGATTGTATTCAATGCTTGATCCAAATCGGTGATCAGGTCGTCTGCATCCTCGATGCCTGCGGCATAGCGGATGAGACTGTCAGAGATGCCGTAGCTGGCCCGTTTGACGGGATCTCGGGAGATGAACACAGCCTGCTGTTGAGCAATGGCTTCCACACCACCCAGCGTGGGGCCAATGAAGGGAATCTGTAGATTGTCGATGACTTGGCTTGTCTGATGGATATCGCCATCGACTTCGAAACTGATGACGCTGCCAAATCCCGTCATCTGTTTTGTGGCGATGGCATAGTCAGGATGCGACGGCAGTCCCGGATAGTGGACGACGCGAACGCGAGGATGGGCCTCGAGAAACGTGGCGATCTTCTGGCCGGTTTTATTTTGTTTGGCGACGCGTAGTTCGAGGGTCTTCATCCCTCGCAACAGGCCATAGGCATCGTGCGGGCTGCCCACACAACCCAAGATGCCACGCAGCGATTCTAGGCGGGATAGGAGCTCCCGAGAGCCAACGACAATGCCCGCGAGTAAATCGTTGTGTCCGCCCAAGTATTTGGTAGCGCTGTGGATGACCAGATCGATGCCATGCTCAATGGGGCGCACATTCACTGGCGTGGCAAACGTACTATCAATGGCTGTGAGGACGCCGTGCTGTCGAGCAATGGCGCTGACTTGGGCCAGATCGATCACTCGTAAGTAGGGATTGGTCGGCACTTCACAGAAGATGAGCTTAGTGTTGGGGCGCAGGCTGCTTTCGAGCTTGTGAACCTCGCCATCCTTCAAGAAAGTTACCTCAATCCCAAAGCGCGAGAGGTGATCGTTGACGAAGTTGCGTGTTTGGCGATAGGTACTGGATGCGATCACCAGATGGTCTCCCCGATTGAGGAAGGCGAGAAGGACGGTGGTGATCGCACCCATCCCACTGGAGAACAGCAGGGCACGCTCTCCGCCTTCTAGTGCAGCGACTTTCTCTTCGACGGCCGTTTGCGTCGGATTGCCGTAGCGTCCGTACTCACCGCGCAAATTCGATTCGCCGGATTCCTTCTTGGCGACGAAATCGAGAATCTCTTGCGTGTTGGCAAACGCATAGGTCGACGTTTGCACAATGGGCATGGTTACGGCGTCGTATGGTTTGCCCTTTCCTTCGCCTGCATGAACCGCCTTCGTTGAGAACCCAGTACCCATGTTGTTCCTCCATAGTCCCTTGCTGCCCTGATAACCGCCCATTTCTCTTGAAAAGTGCCAATAGAAAAGACCCCAGGGAGAATCCCTGCGGTCCTTGTCGCCACTTCGTCCCAACCGAAAAGGCTATGGGGACAAAGTGGTGCTTTGCATGACCATGCCAGAAACAAAACCATAGAACGCGCGGGCAGCGTGTCGATCGTCTGCACTCGCGAACCGGGTTGTCCTATTCATGGTGATTTGATCTTACTCAAACTTTCTTTGGGTGCAAGAAGAAGCGAGCCCAAGCAGACTGGAAGGAAGCTATTTGCATGGGAGAAGAACGTCTGTACAATGCCGGCCAGTTGGCGATTCGCATATCAATCGGAGGTTTTACTGATGAGTGAAGCAGCGAGCTACGAAGAGCGGGGCAAAGCGATTTTCGGCGAGCGAGATTGCGCTCTCCCCCTCGCTTACAGGCGTCATCCCTGCAGGTAGCGTCACAGTGTCGCCCACTGTCGTTCGACAGGGTCTATCCACCAAGCTGTCACACACTCAGTGGGAGAGGGATCAGATAGTCGCTGAAGCGCTCTACGAGATCGGGAACCGACTATCGACGATTGACGTGTTCACCGGAATCCAGATATCGGACAGGTGAGGCTCGAAGGATCCTCGCTGGCAAACAGACCCTACTTCATGCGAATCAGCGGGAGCAGAGCGTGTTCTTATCTGACTGTGACGTCGTTTGGGAACAGCTTCCCTGGATTGAGAATGCCGTTGGGGTCGAGTGCGTCTTTGATAGCTTTCATGGCGCGTAGTTCGTCACGCTTCGATTGCGCGAGGATGTCGATTTTCAAGAAACCGATACCGTGTTCGCCACTGACTGCGCCGCCCAACTCAACAGCCTTGAGAGCAATCTCGCTAAGCAACTCGTGTCGCTGGGTAGTCCATTCCTCAAGGGAGCGATCGTCTGGCTTCAGAGGATGAGGGTGGATGTTGCCATCGGCCACGTGGCCAATGCACGGAATTTCGGCGTGATATTTCTCGGACAACTCATGGATGAATGCCATCATTGTCGGAATCTCGGTGGAGGGAACGACGAAATCCCCTCCTTCCAGCGTAGGATCAATGACGCGAAGCGCCTCCAGGCAATTGCGGCGTATCGACCAGATTTTCTCTGACGCCCAGGGATTGTCAGCGACATAGACTTCCAAGGCTCCCGCCTTCATGCATGCCTCGCCGACAGGTCGATAGGCGGCAAGTAGCGTGTCCTTGCTGGAAGCCTCCACTTGAATAATCAGGAACGCCTTAGCTTCCTTCATCAGGCCCAAGTCATTGCCCGTGTACTCGCTGGCGTGCTGCATGGACAGCTTGTCCATGAATTCCACAGCCACAGGCATGTCCAGCGATGCCATAATGGCTCGCGGAACCGCAGCCACCGCATCTTCTGTGCTGAGAAACGGAACAAGCAGATCGGCCGTGGGGCCAGGTTGGGGAATCAGTCGAAGGGTGATCTTGGTGATGAGGCCGAGTGTGCCTTCAGATCCCACCATCAGCCGGAGCAGGCTGTACCCGCTGGAGTCCTTACGCCGCTTTCCGCCCAGTTGTAGGATTTCGCCGGAAGCTAGGACAACTTCCAGTCCAAGCACATGAGCCGCTGTAGCACCGTACTTGATAACCTTGGCTCCGCCTGCGTTACAGGCCACATTCCCTCCAATGAAACTCGACTGGACGCTCATCGGGTACCCGGCATAGAACAGGCCATCCTCGGCTACACGGAGGCAAAGATCGTTGGTCACCACACCCGGCTCAACAACAGCCACCATGTTCTCAGTGTCAACCTCGAGAATGACGGACATCTTCTCGAACGACACCACCACGCCGCCAAACAGCGGGATCGCACCGCCAGCCAATCCACTGCCTGCGCCACGGGCGGTGATGGGAATGCATCGCTTGCTGCAGTACTCGACAACGCGGCTGACTTGATTCGCATCCTGTGGTTTGACGACGACCTCTGGCGCGGCCGCATGTCCAAGCCCTGATTCGTCGCTGCTATAGGGGGCCAATCGATCGGGATCATCAAATAGGACGTTGTTATCGCCAACGAACCCTCGAAGAGCGACGGCGTCTTCCTGAGTCACGGGATTGAATCGATTCGTCATTGCGCCCTCTCTTGCTTCTGATCTTGTGCACGCAAACGCTCCAGCCAGGCGGGCAGGAAGTCGGCCAAATCAGCGAGAATGCCGACATCAGCCACCTGGAAAATGGCGGCATCCGGATCGTTGTTCACAGCAATAATACGCTCAGCCGACGACATGCCTGCCAAGTGATTGGGCGATCCGGAGATGCCCAAGGCGATATAGGTTGTTGGGGAAACCGACTTGCCACTCAACCCCACTTGATGAGCGTGGGCTGCCCATCCTTGGTCTACGGCGCATCGTGATGCTCCCACTACGCCGCCCAAGCGCTCGGCAATTTCGAACACGTCGGCAAATCGTTTCGACGTACGGAGGCCGCGTCCGCCAGCAACAATCAGCTCTGCATCCTGGATTGAGGATCCCATGGTTAGATCGTCTTCGAACCTGATGCGCGAAACGCGCGAATGTAGCAACTGTTCCTCAATGGGGACAATCACAATCTCTCCTGCTCGTGAGCTATCTGCAGGCAACGGGCGGCGTGCCTTCGGGTGAACCGTCGCCATTTGAGGCCGATGCAAAGGCGTCTTGATGGTGGCCAACACATTACCTCCAATAGCAGGTCGCGTTTGCAGCAGCAGACGCTCTGATGGGTCAATGCTCAATCCCGTGCAGTCGGCAGTTAGTCCGGTATGAAGGGTTGCCGCTAAGACAGGCATCAGTGTGCGCCCCATCGTTGTGGCTGAGGCCAACAGGATGTCAGGTTGGTGCTCGCGAATGAGCTGCTCAATCAGCTGCGCGTAGGGATCGACCCGGAAGATTTCCAGGTTTCGGTGGTCGAGGCAGAACACGCAGTCTGCACCCTGTGCAATCAGGTCATCCGCGCTTGCTGCGACCCCGTGGCCGACAATGACGCACTCGAGTGAAACGCCAAGATCGTCAGCCAATGATCGTCCCCAAGCCAGTAGCTCATAAGAGACGGGATGGATAGTGCCGTTTCGTTGCTCGCCTAGGATCCAGACGGCTCGGTTGTCCGTCATAAGGTTTTCCTCAAGGCGACTTCCATGTGATCCAAGGCAGCCGTCAACCCTTCATCTGCTACGTTGAACAACTCTGTTGCCCGCTGGAATGACGGATACACGACCTTCACCACTCGTGTGGGAGATCCACCCAGCCCGAGCAAGGCGGCATCAGCATTGATTGCCTCGCCATCCAGAATCTTGATGTCCGCATCCTGTGCAGTTACCTTGCCGGCCAAGGTGGGCAACCGAGGTTCGTTCAGTTCGCGAAGAACACACACCACGGCTGGAAGAGAACAAGATGCGGTTTCAGTCCCGCCCTCAATGGCTCGATTGACCACGACGCGTTCACCCTCCCACGTTAGCTTGCTGACGTAGGTGAGTAGAGGCACCCCCCACATGGCAGCCACCATCGGGCCGACTTGCCCGGTCTCGCCGTCAGTGGCTCGCTCGCCACACAAGACAAGGTCAAACGGCTTCAATGTGCGCATGCCCTGCACGAGTGTGTAGGCTGTGGCCCACGTATCGGCGCCTGCAAGCTCACGTCCGCTTAGCAGGACTCCTTCATCACACCCCATGGCCATCGCTTCTCGAATGGCCGCTTGCGCCTGTGGCGGCCCCATGGATAGGACCGTGATGTGAACCTTGTCAGGGGAGGACTCTCTCACTCGGACAGCTTCTTCGACGGCATGCAGGTCAAGAGGATTGATTGCAGCATCCGATCCCGCACGAATCATCGTGCCCGTTTCTTCGTTCAGACGAACGGACTCCGTGGTCGGCACCTGCTTCACGAGTACCAGAATTCGTTTCAGGGTCACTC
>Ga0075114_10002142_pt1 | contig 10242 bp, 9 predicted proteins | sample AntAceMetag02UKM_FD_69784 | JGI IMG/M metagenome (GOLD analysis project Ga0075114, IMG submission 69784) | Saline lake microbial communities from Ace Lake, Antarctica - Antarctic Ace Lake Metagenome 02UKM | ecosystem: Environmental > Aquatic > Non-marine Saline and Alkaline > Saline | place...
CAGGTTCACGATATTCTCCCGCTGCCGTCTGTGAAAAATTGAACTGGATTGAAAAAGCCAAATCAAATTGCGTATTTATTGGCAAACCTTGCGACATAGCCGCACTGCGTAAATCACAAGCAGTAAAGCCCGCGCTTGATAACAAGGTTGGTTTAGCTATTAGCATTTTTTGTGCGGGGACACCGACCAGCAAAGGAACTCTCGCCGTTCTTAAGGCCCTTAAAGTGGAACCCGAAGAGGTGAAGGAGTTCAGGTATCGTGGCTGCGGATGGCCCGGCATTACAACGGTAGAGATTAAAGGCGGTAATGGTCACGAATACCAGATGAACTATGAGGAATCCTGGGGAGGAATATTGAGCAATTACGTACAACTGAGATGTCGTCTATGTCCGGATTCTACGGGTGAATTTGCAGATATTTCCTGTGGCGATCCATGGTATCGAGAGATCGAACCTGATGAGCCGGGGTGGTCGCTGGTGTTAGTCAGAACGGAACGGGGGTGGAGAATTCTGCACGGTGCCATGGAAGCCGGATACATCGAACTAGAAACAACCAGACCAGAAGTGTTACCTGCATCACAAAAACCGTTGATTAAGAAAAGACAGAATCTGTTCGGGCGATTGCTGGCGATGCGCATTATGCGGATTCCGGTGCCGCATTTCGAGGGATTTTCTTTGCTCTCCAACTGGCGTGACCTATCGGTGAGTGGCAAAATTCGCTCGATTGCGGGAACCTTTAGACGTGTTTTCCAACGGAATTGGAGGAGACCTTTGAAGGTTCTAAACACAATCGATTTTTCGGTTAGCCGGAAGAATAAGAAGTAGATGCCCTAACCAATGCAAAACATAACTTTAATAATTGCAGCTATTTTCTCGCTATTGGTTCTAACGTTGCGCCCTGCATACGCGATGGCCGCATTTATTACATCCCTGTTGTGGTATCCCAGTTGGTTGAGAGTCAGTATAGGTACTATCGACATTTCCGCCGGCCGGATTGTGGTTTCGGTCCTGCTGCTGCGTTGCTTGTGTGACAAGCGAATTGTCAGCAAGTTCACATGGTCCCGATTGGATACGTGGGTTACGTTAGGTATGGTGGTATATGTAGGTGTACATCTTATTACACTGCCGTTATCATATGCCCTGGAGAACCGGTCCGGCTATGTGATGGACACCTGGTTTGCCTACATGGCTGCCCGCCTGATAATTACCGATAAGGCTGAGATAATATCTATGCTCAAGTTTGTAAGTATTGCTTTGATACCGCTTGCAGTTTTAGGTATGGTTGAATCCGTTACCGGCTGGCAGCCTTTCGCTGTCCTGAAGCAGTTTCGTCCCTGGTCGCCATTGATGGATATAGAGGATAAGTACTCAGTAGTCCGTTTGGGGCTCTACCGCGCTATGGGACCGATTACTCATCCGATAAAGTTCGGCTGTGTTCAGGCGATGTTTATTCCTCTGGTTTTTTGTCTGCGACATCAAAGAAGGTGGCGTCTCTTTGCTTACGTATCTACTGGGCTCGTATTGCTCGGTACGCTGAGCAGTATGTCCAGTGGTCCGTGGCTTATGGTAGTAATGGTAATCTTCTGTTTGATAATGGAGAGGTACAAGGCCTGGGTCAAGCCAATGATAATATTCTTTATCATTTCCTGTGGAATTGTTCAAGTCATCAGTAACAGAAATATCCATCACGTCGTCGCTTACTATGGAGATTTTATAGGAAGTGGCGGAGGCGCCCACCGTGCCAACCTCATTGACCTGGCGATAGAGCATTTTGATGAATGGTGGGAGCTTGGGTATAAGGGAAAAGATCCCGGCTGGGGACCCAGGCTGGGAATGGGACATACCGATGTCACCAACAAGTTTATCTTGCACGGAGTGTACTATGGTATTCTTGGTGTCATCGTTCTGTGTGGGGCCCTGGTTGTAGGCCTGCGCATTGTGGTTCGGCTGCACAATTGTTCAGATGACCCCCAATTGAAGTCATGGGCCTGGGCTTTGGGCAGTTGGCTTGTTGTGGTCGTAGCTGGTTTTATGAGTGTTAATTTTGGCGGGCAGGTTGAATCACTGTTTTATGTAATTCTCGGAATGCTCGGTTCATCTGCAAATTTGATGGAAGCGTCTCCGAAAATAGCGCTAAGCAAAGCACAATAAGTGTATTGTTTTGTGGCGGCACATAAGATTATTACCGGATCAATAGTATGAAAAGAAATCCCCCGACACATTTCCCCGATGGATATGAAGTCAGTATTGCCAGAAGCGTCGCTGAAGTTGAGGGGATTCGCAGTACCTGGGAACAAATACAGAGTCGTGAAACCTATCCTGTTGTTAATGCAGATGTTGAGAGATTCCTTTCTGTAATTGAAGCGAGAGATGTCAGCCAGTAAGCCAGTTCCAATTGGTGGCTGGGCGAATTACTGAGTTTCTAAACGAAGTCAGCGTGTTTTTAGAAGCAGGGCAACGATGGGGCTATTTTCAAAGCTATCTTATATAAGCCGAAAGCGAAAGCTTGAGTTGTTTTACAAAATGATAGGGCCATCAGAGCAAACAAAAGTATTAGACGTTGGAGGTGAAGTGAATCCGCATAGAGCCAGTGACCTCCAACTCATCGATTCGTATCCGTGGAAGAAGAATATTTCAGCCGTTAATCTTTCTTGTGAGCACGTTTCACGCATAAAGAAACACTGTCCGGAAGTTGATGCAAGAGTTGGGGATGCTCTCAGTTTGCCTTGGCCGGACAAGTATTTCGATGCCGTTTACAGCAATGCTGTGATCGAGCACGTGGGTGATTTGGTGAAGCAAAAACAGATGGCCACGGAGATTATGCGAGTGGGCAAACGGTGGTTTGTCACAACTCCAAATCGCTGGTACCCGTTTGAGTTTCATATGCGACTTCCGCTGGTCACTTGGCTTCCCGGACACGGCTATCTTTGGGTTGGCAGGCTTGTCTGCTACAATCATGTGCGACAGAAGTATGTATTCGGTGCAAAGCAATCTGGCACAAGGCTTATGACTGCAAAAGAATTGAAACAGTGCTTTCCGGGCTCCAAGATAATCAAGCAGCGGGTGACGTTTATGGCGGAGACGGTTATTGCCGTCGGCGGAGATGTGTGAACTGAGAGGAATAATGTTAGCGGATAGGACGACAGGCTGGGCTGGTTGGTTCAAACGACGCTGGCGTAATTTTTTGCAAAATGGCCGCAGAGGTTAGACTGGAGTAAAACATAATTACGACTATATCTGTTCTATCTGTTCTTACATTTGTTTGTTTGTACATTTGCGTCCCATGGTTCCACGGCAGATGTTCAAGGTGGTTTCTCAAGCGCAGAGCCGTTAACGCCAGGGCTCTGGTAATGACCTTCGATGATGGCCCCGGCAGCAGGTTAACGCCAGTTATTCTGAATGTGTTGGCCCGGAATAATGCAAAGGCCACGTTTTTCCTGGCCGGCAGAAAGATCGCAGGCCGAGAAGAAATTGTCCGAGAAATAGCCGCTACTGGCCATGAAATCTGTTCACATGGATATGACCATTTGCATCAGTGGAAGGTTTCGCCAATTCGTGCAATCAAAGACATCAAGCAGGGTTGGCAGGCAATCGATAACGCAATGGGGACCAATCGCAGCAAATACCCCTTTCGGCCGCCATATGGTAAGCTTAATCTTATATGCCTGATATATCTGCTGCTTTGCCGTGTCCCGATTATCTATTGGACACTCAATACAGGAGATACATGGCCACCTGCTTGCCGCGGTCAGAATAGAATAGCTTCAGTTATCAAGAGGGTAGGCGGTGCTGTTACATTGGCCCACGATTTTGACCGCTCCGACAGCAGTGCAGATGACATGGTTATTGAGTCAATTCGGTTGGGCCTTAATGCGGCAGCGAAAGTAGGTATGAAAACACTCACCGTATCACAGTTGCTTCACTATCAAGATGAATAACCTCTGACTATTAATGGGAGTAAGCGGTATGAGAATTGCACTTGTATATCCAGGTAAGCGGGCCGATACGCAACAAATGCCTTTGGGGATCGGATATCTGGCTTCATACGTTTTGAGCAAAAATGACGATATTGAAGTTAAAGCTTTAGATACTGGGATCGCAACCGAAGAAGAGACCAGAGCTTTCTTTTACAACAGTAACTATGATGTAGTGGGGATATCGGTAACGAGCCGAGGGTATCACGAGGCCGTCGAGATAGCCAGAACCTTCAAAGAGAACTGCAAAGATACCCTGGTAGTTTTTGGTGGTCCGCATGTATCGCTCATGATGCAGGAAATAATGCAAGAACAACTAATAGATGTTGCGGTGTACGGAGAGGGAGAGGTAACCTTTGACACTTTCTTGAAAGCACTAAGAGAAGCAGGCCAACAACTTGATGCGAAACTTTTATTTGAGATCAACGGCTTGATTTACAGGAACAACGGCAAGACCGTAGTAAACCCCCGAAGAGAGTTTATTAAGACACTCGACACGCTACCTTTCCCTGCATTTCATCTGTTTCCTATGGAACGATATCCTGGAAAGTATCCGATGATCACAAGCCGGGGCTGCCCATTTGCTTGTGTGTTTTGTGCTGCATCACGTATTTGGCAGAAAAAGTGGAGGGCCAGAAGCCCTGAAAATGTTATTGAGGAAGTGGAGTATTTGACAAAATGCTTTAAGGTAAGACCCATAGACTTTCATGACGCTATTTTTAATACGAATCTTAAAAGAGTGAACAAAATATGCGACTTGTTTATCAATAAGAAAATTAAAATACCATGGGGCGTAAGAGGTTTTCGGGCCGACATCATAGACGCCGATACGGCAAAAAAGATGTCAGAGGCCGGTTGCACTCACGTAGCCATAGGCATAGAATCCGCCAATCCGGAAATGCTGGTTCGTATAGGGAAAAAAGAAACTATCGAACAAATAGATGAAGGGATTAACATTTTGCGCAGCAGTGGGATTGATGTCCTCGGGCAATTCATGATTGGAAATCCCGGAGAGACCCTCGAAACGGCTAGAGAGTCCATTGCATACGCCAAAAAGAGTAATCTCAGCCAGGTTGGCTTCGGAGCGGCGGCTCCCTTCCCCAATACGGAACTGTGGGATTACGTCCAGGAGCATGGCAAATTCTTAGTGGAACCTGATTGTACAGGATTTGAAGAAGTATTTCCGAGGGTGATCTTTGAGACTCCCGAGTTTGGCAAAGAGGATAGATTAGAGGCCGCCAGGCTTGCACGCGAAGCTGGATTCTTAAATGAGAAAGACCCAAAACCACGCTTGGCTCGGAGCCTATATACTGCTGTTTTGAACATATGGTTTAGACATGTGTACAAATATCTGCCGCGTTCAATATCCTATCGGATATACTTCTTTCTGAGAAAGCTTAAAAGGTATCTGAAAGGTAAAGGATATTAGTTGGAGCGCTATTGCTTCTTCGTCATAGGTTGCCTCTATGAAGAGGTGGATACATGCAAGCATACTGTTGGCAAGCGCTCAGAGGAGTCTGGAGCAATGCAGGGGTGGGGCGTCAGTAAGACTTACTTCGCAGATAATACGGCCGAGCAAGAGATGAGATAGATTATGATCAAGAAGGACGGCTGTAGATTGAAGAGTTTCTCCCAAATATGATGGACACACAGAATAGACTGAGCGTATCGATAATCGTTGTTAGTTGGAAAACACGTGATATTCTGCGGGACTGTCTGCAATCTGTATATGAGGAGACGATGACGTTAATTTCGAGGTGATCGTCACAAATAATGTTCCAATGACAATTATGGATTTGCAAAGGTAAGAACTAAGTTTAATAACATAATTGGAGCCATGATAAGACGATGAGGTTCGCCAGTCTGCTTATAGACCGCCTGACAGAAAACGTAAAGTTCTTCATGTCAGTAATATATGCAATGTTTCTTTCATTAATCTACAAGAAACCTCGTCGGGTAATTATATGTTACCATAGTGTTGGGAAGCAAGATGTCAATGCCTTTGAAAAACAAATAGCACATTTGGCAAAGGAGTGCCGAGTTGTCAAAGCTTCCGAAATCAAGAAAGTAAAGGCATGTGAGCGATATGTGGTAGCAATAACGTTTGATGATGCATTTACAAGTTTTGTTGAAAATGCTGTGCCTATTTTAAGAAAGCATGGCTTAGCAGCGGCAGTATCTGTACCCACTGCAAATCTAGGAGAACAGCCCAAGTGGCCTTTAGACGCGGAGGCCTCCGATGTAAGTGAAATTGTTATGACAGACCAACAGATAGTAGAACTTGATCAGAGTGGTTTTGAAATATTCTCACATACTGCTTCTCATCCTGTGCTCACAGAAATTGAGGATAGCAGATTAGAAGCTGAACTCAACAGTTCGAAGCGTGCCTTAGAAGAAATAGTTGGACATGAAGTTGTTGGCATAAGTTATCCACATGGTGCTTATGATCATAGAGTTTGTAAAGCGGCCCAAAAAGCGGGTTATAAATTGGGTTTTACAATATACCCGAGTATGATCGATGGCACCACTGATTATCTGGCAATTGGACGATTCTTAGTGTCACCAAGTGATAGCTTAATAAAATTCAAACTTAAAGTGGCCGGAGCATATCAAGTAACTAAGTACATAAGGGTATTCAAACAACTAATAGCCTCTTTTAAGGGTGTGGTGTGCAGATAAATGATATATATTGTTATTATTGATGATACAAATAAAAGCGAGTAGGAGCGTTGTATCAATGGCACCACTTGGAAGCAATAAACCCAAAGTCTCCATCGTGATTGTGAATTGGAATACTTGCGACTTATTGAAAAGCTGTCTTCAGTCAGTTTACTTAGAAACTAAACTTGACTTAATGGAAGTAATTGTCGTTGATAATGATTCGACTGATAATTCCTGCGAAATGGTCCAAAGTCAATTTCCACATGTTAAACTTATTAGAAATGCTACCAATGTCGGTTTTGCCAAAGCCACAAACCAAGGATTTGAAGCTTCTCGAGGCGAATATGTACTCATGCTCAATAGCGATACAATTATTTTAGAACAAGCTATAGAAAAGACCTTAAACTTCGCAGACAATAATCCCGATGCCGCTGTTGTTGGCTGTAAACTTCTATGCCCAGATGGGACTTTTCAAAATAGCTGTTTTAGATTTCCGGGTTTGTTGAAAATCTTTCTAACCTCAATCTATGTATCACAACTGTTTAAAAAGAACTATATACTCAATTGGGGAAGATATGGATGCCATGATTGGTCAACCCCGCAAGAAGTTGACTGTGTTATGGGAAGTTTCGCGCTTATACGCCATTCTGTACTGAGGGAAATAGGCGCGCTTGATACCGATTATTTTATGTATGGCGAAGAAACAGACCTTTGCTATCGCCTTAAGAAAGCCGGCTGGAAGGTTCTCTATTACCCAGACGCTCATGTAATCCACATCCAGGAGGGTAGTCAAAAAAGCTGGGCAGATATCGCATGGTCATACAGAGCCAAACAGCGAGCAATCCTTTTTTTCCTCTGTAAATGGCGGCATATGGTTATTGCGTACATAGGTAATGTTCTCATCGTCTGTTTCATGATTCCACGGTTGCTTGTGTGGGCCCTATTAGATGTTCTTACTGTCGTAACTCATCGGAGCTCCTTACGGAAACAACGTGTTTTAAAAGGTGCAGGCTTTTGCTTCCATCTTAGAGCTTTGTTTCAACCAAGATTACTTCGTCAAGAATGGAGTAAGACATAATGAGAATCATATTGCTCACTAGAAACGATTATCAACATTGCTACGTTGCAAATAAGCTGGCAGCAGCATACACATTGAGTGCTATCGTGGTAGACCGAGGAAAGCCTAAGTCAATGTTAGCACGGGTGCGCACATTACTTCGGCGATATACTCTATGTCAGTTATTATCTCGTCTCGTTAGCAAAGCCATATCCACTTTATGCCGAGTCAAAAAACACGAGCGTATTGAGATGTTCCGTGTATTGGGGAGGGAAAACTGCGAGAGACATCTACACAAAGATATCATTAAATATGTTAATGGCTTGAACACCATGGCTGGCTTTGAAACAATCAAAGCTCTTAACCCCGATGTTATTTTTGTTTTCGGGACGGCCGTTGTGAGCGACAAGATACTATCACTTGCCCATAGAGTGGCCATTAACATGCATACCGGTATTTCTCCTTATTATCGGGGAGCGGGCTGTACGTTTTGGCCTTTATATAATGAGGAGCTCCATATGTTAGGCGCAACAATCCACGAATGTACTTCTAAAATCGATGGTGGCATGATCTATGAGATCGGACGAGTGACATTGGAGCTTAATGACAATCTTTCAACGGTTTTCGCTCGCTGTGTAAAACTTGGTACAGAACTCTACACTAAGGTTATTGGAGAATTATTGGCAGGAGAACTCCACGGGACACAGCAGCAATTCGAACTAGGGCATGAATACAAGGCCGCAATGAAAGGCTGGTGGCAGGAACGGACCGTTCGACGGAAGATAAAAAAGGGATTAATCAAAGATTATGTAACCCGACAGTCCAGTACTGAATCGGACGAAGGTTCCGAATCAGGCTGTCTCCGAACATAACTGATGTGCACATGCAAGGGATAGACATCCTTTTCCTCTGGCCGTAAAGATTGTATAGTGGGGATGAACACGCTGTTATTTACAGAGTATATTGCGTCATCGCATGGCTCTGAATTTGAAAAGCTGTTTTTTGGCACGTACCAATCAGCTTGATTATGTAAAGCTGCGAGAAAGTATTCAGTTGTTGCAGTTCAAGCTGGTCTTAATAGCACAGGCAAAGCATTTCCAACATGGAAAATCGTGGTCTCATGGAGAAATAATATGGGTTTCAAGACATTAAAGACGGGAATAGCTCATCTAATTGTGAAGCGATACGTGGGCCCGTTCTGGGCAAGAAGAAAATGGCTTAATAAAACACAATGGTTCAACGAAGAGGAGCTGCAGAAAATACAATTGAATCTTCTTAGACGACTCATCCATCACTGCTATTCTTCGGTTCCATACTATAGACAATTGATGGATGAACGGGGGATTGGGGTTAATGACATAATGACCGTTGACGATTTGAAGAAATTTCCCATTCTAACCAAGAATGATGTGCTTCAGGCAGGTACATCAATAATTTCAACCAAGTATCCAAAGTGGACTTTAGGGAAGGCACGTACGGGCGGAAGCACAGGCACTCCCATGATTATTTACAGGAACCTGTTCTCGATAGGGAACGAGCATGCTTTCGTACGACGACAGTGGGATTGGGCAGGCATAAGTCTCAGAGATAAATGTGCATATCTGTCTGGTAGAGTGGTTGCACCACCAAAGAAGAAAGGGGCTCGCTTGTATGCTTACGATCCAATGATGAGGGAATTAATACTTTCCACATACCATCTTTCCACCAATACAGCTAAGGATTATGCCAAGCTTATGAAAGAGTACGAAGTCAAGGCTATCGTGGGCTATCCATCTGCAATCCATCAGCTGGCGAAAACATGTTTAGATTCAGGTTTTAAGATTAGACTAAGAGCTACATTGACTACATGTGAGGCTCTGAACGATTCAATGCGTGACACTATTTCCGAAGCATTTGGTTGCAGAGTCTACGATTTCTACGGAGCGGCGGAGCGAGTTTGCTATATTCACACGTGTGAACATTCTTCTTATCACATTATACCCGAATACGGACTTACAGAACTGGTCCCGATAGATGAATACGGAAAGGGCTATTATAAAGTTGTTTCAACCGGATTTTGGAATAAGGCGATGCCCCTGATTAGATATGATACTGGTGACATTGTTTACAAATCAGGTGACTCTTGCACCTGTGGCAGACACTTCCCAGTAATTAAATCTATAATCGGAAGAGAAGGCGACGTAATAGAAACTCCGTCTGGAAAACGGTTAGGTGTAACAATTGTAGTACACTTAATGTATGTTGTATGCGGTATAAACAACATACTTGAAACGCAGTTCGTTCAGGACGCAACCAATCATATCACGATAGAATATGTCCCTGGGGATAAATTCTCTGAAGATGATCTAGTAAATATCAGAGCCCGTCTTGCAGAGTATTTGCCCAGCGATCTGAAGTTCAGCCTAAAAGTTGTGGATGCAGTTCGAAGAACGCAGAGCGGCAAGATCAAGCCCATTATATCTCTAATAAAAAGCTAAGCTTCGCAAAGTATTTTACGGTTGAGTAATTAGTCTCGTGACATCCATTGCTAGTGCCACTTACAGTTAGACAA
>Ga0075114_10002156_pt1 | contig 10189 bp, 8 predicted proteins | sample AntAceMetag02UKM_FD_69784 | JGI IMG/M metagenome (GOLD analysis project Ga0075114, IMG submission 69784) | Saline lake microbial communities from Ace Lake, Antarctica - Antarctic Ace Lake Metagenome 02UKM | ecosystem: Environmental > Aquatic > Non-marine Saline and Alkaline > Saline | place...
TGAGAAGGTAATATTTGAAATAATGACCAAAAAAACCGATGTTTCTGCTTCGCCCATTTCAGAAATAGTAAAAGACAGTATAGAGCTAATTGACAACATGTATCAAAGAAAAGAAAGTATTACCGGAATTCCAACCGGATTCCATGAATTTGATTTAATGACAGCTGGTTTGCAGCCATCAGATTTAGTTATAATAGCAGGCCGGCCCTCGATGGGCAAAAGCGCATTGGCAACCTGCATAGCGCAACACGCAGGAATTGTTGAGAATATACCCACGGCACTATTTAGTTTAGAAATGTCAAAAGGGCAATTAGCCCAGAGGATGCTTTGCTCACACGCAAAGGTAGAATTTCATAAAGTAAGAACAGGATTCCTATCACAAAGCGATTGGCCAAAATTAACCAACGCAGCTAGCACGCTTTCAGAGGCTCCGATTTTTATAGACGATACGCCCTCTATATCCGTTTTGGAATTAAGGGCCAAGGCAAGAAGACTAAAAAGCCAGCACGATATAAAACTTGTTATTGTAGACTATATACAGCTGATGCGCGGCCCAGCTCGCATTGAGAACAGGCAGCAGGAGATATCAGAGATTTCCCGTTCATTAAAATCATTGGCTAGAGAATTAAATGTCCCTGTAATTGGCATAAGCCAGCTTTCACGTGCAGTAGAATCAAGGCAAGATCGCAGGCCGCAGCTATCAGATTTAAGGGAATCGGGCGCAATAGAACAGGATGCTGATGTGGTTTTACTCCTGCTAAGAGAAGAGTACTATAACCCCACTCCGGAAAACCGTGGATTAGCAGAACTTATCATAGCAAAGCAAAGAAATGGGCCTGTAGGGTCTGCGACCTTAGCTTTTGTAAAAGAATATACCCGATTTGAAAATCTCACCAGGCGCAAAGAGATTGCTCAGGAAGAGATAGAAGTTTAAATTTATTTACATTCCCACATATTTGTGTTAAATTAATAAAAAAAGGACAAACTTATGAATAAAAGATCTCTATATGCCGGGTTGATGGTTTTCTTTACAATTGCCTTAATTCTAATGTGTTCGTTGTCTTTTACCCATTCTGGTTATGCTCAGGAACAGAAGCCGGATAAAAGGATAGTTACAGAAATAGTAATTGAAGGCAACAACGCTGTTAGTAATGATACTATTCTTTTAAAAATAAAAACAGCTGGCAATAGAGAGCTTATACAAAAACAGCTTAATGAAGACATAAAAAGGCTCTATGCCAGCGGATTTTTCTCTGATGTAAGTGTCGAGCTTGAAGATGATAAAGACGGCGTCAAGGTTATATTTAATGTGACGGAAAAAGCTGTTATAAAAGATATAATATTTAACGGGAATGATTCTATCAGAAAAGACCGCCTTTTGAAAGAAATGGAAACAAAACAAGACGATGTGCTGAGTAGAAGAATTATAAAAGCTGATATTAAAAAGCTCAAGGCATATTACCACAAAAAAGGCTTTCCGTTACTCGATATAGATTACAGGTTAGAGGTTGATGCAGAAAACACAGCTATTCTGTATATTGACATGGATGAAAAAATAAAATACAAAATAAAGAAAATAATATTTATTGGTAACGATTCTTTTAAAGACAACAAGCTCCTAAAGCAGATGTCTATTAGGACAGCTGGCTGGTTCCGTTCCGGAATCCTGGATAAAAATGCCTTAGAAGATGATCTTGAGAGAATAAAGGTCTATTATCGAAGCAAAGGTTACATAGACGTAAAAGCAGACAGTGATGTTGAGTATGCAGAAGAAGAAAAAGGTATTAATATTACTATCAAAGTACAAGAAGGCCTTAAATATGTAGTGGGCGCAATTTCAATAAAAGGAAATTTTGTTTTTACTAAGAAGGATATTCTAAAAGAGCTGGAACTAAAAGAAGGCCTTGCTTACAACCCCCAGGTGTTAAGAGTAGATGTGATAAAAATGCAAACTTTGTATTTTGACAAAGGATATATGAACTGCAGAGTTAGTCCCGATACCCTGCTCAATACCCAGGCGCAATCTATTAGCATATCCTATGTTATAACTGAGGGCGAAATTAACTATGTTAATAAAATAAGAATCACCGGCAACAGCAAAACAAAAGACGTTGTTATAAGAAGAGAGCTGCGCCTTTATCCCGGGGACAAATATGAAGGTAAGCAATTGCGTCGCTCAAAAGAAAGGCTTTACAACTTAGGATTTTTTGAAGAGGTAATATTTGAAACAGAAGCCACCGATGCAGTGAATAAAAAGGACATGGTGGTTAGTGTAAAAGAATCAAAAACCGGAGAGTTTAGTTTTGGCGGCGGATACAGCTCAGTAGATAAGCTGGTAGGGTTTGTCCAGGTTACCCAGAGAAATTTTGATATAATGAATTTCCCAACATTTACCGGAGCAGGTCAGCATCTGAATTTGCGCGCAACACTGGGCTCTGTTACAAGAAATTATGAATTAAATTTTACTGAACCATGGATATTTGGTTATCCACTTTCATTTGGTTTTGATTTGTTCAATTTGCAGACACTTAGAAAATCCTCTCTTGGTTATGGGTATGATGAATTACATCGCGGTGGAGCCCTAAGGTTAGGCAAGGAGTTTACTGACTATGATCGCGCAGATCTCAAATATACGCTGGAAGAAGTTGAGATATCAGATGTCCCAGAAGATGCCTCAAGCGCTCTCAAAGATGAAGAAGGCAAGAATACAATAAGCAGTTTGGGCCTTACACTAACAAGAGATACCAGAAATAACAGGTTTAGCCCTATAAGCGGATACTTGTTGTCAGCAACTGGTAAAAATGGAGGCGGTTTTATAGGTGGGGATAAAGATTTTATGAAGTTGAGCTCTGGATTTAATGCATACTTTAATTATAATGAAAAACTAGTCCTTGAGCTAAGAGGCCAAATCGGATGGGTTAATGAATATGATAATACAGAAAGCGTTCCGATATATGAGAGATTTTTTGCAGGAGGCGCCAGCTCAGTAAGAGGCTATAAAGAAAGAGCCATAGGCCCGCGTGATATCAATACAGATGATCCTATAGGAGGCGAATCTATAATGATAGGAGGTATTGAGTTGACCTATCCTGTATTTAAAAATTTTAAAATAGCCGCCTTTTATGATGTAGGAAATGTCTGGGCAGATAGCGATGACATAGGAACTGGTGATTTTAAATCAGGCGTTGGTGCAGGTATCAGAGTAAATACACCAATAGGGCCTGTAAAGGTAGACTACGGTTTTCCTTTAGATGAAGCACAGCCTGGTGATGATAAAAAAGGTAGGTTCCATTTTAGTATGAGTAGAGGATTTTAAAAAAAGGAGGATACAATGAACACAAAGATTAAAGGTTTAATTTTAACGCTTGTGGTTGTTTTTTGTTTAGGTTCTATTGCGCCTTATGCCTATGCCGCAGAATTAAAGATAGGCTATGTTGATTTAGCATATGTATTTGACAATTACAGCAAAACAAAAGAACAAGACAAGGTGCTGGAAGAGAAATCAAAACAAAAAAGAGAAGAGAGGCAACGTCTGGTAAATCAAATCAGGAAAATGAAAGACGAAATAGACATCTTAAGCGACAAGGCTAAAGAAAAGAAACAGACACAAATTGATGAAAAGATCACAGAGCTCCAAGAATATGACCAGCAGACAAAGATTAGCTTAGGGCAGGAAAGAGATAAAACAGTCCGTGAGATCTTAGAAGAGATAAACACTGTTGTAGAAAAATATGCCGGGGATGAAAGCTATACTATAATTTTAAACAGTAGGGTTCTTGTTTTTGGCAAGAAACAATATGACCTTACAGATGAAATTTTAAAAACTCTGAATTCAAAGCGCAAGAGATGAAGAAACCCCTAAAAGAGATTGCATCAGCGGTAAATGGAAAAATAATAGGCAACGAAGATGCAGTCATTACTGGGATATGCGACATAAGAGAAGCCCAGCAGGGCGATATTACCTTCTTAACAAATGTAAAATATAAACATTTCCTTGAGAAAACACACGCTTCTGCTGTTATAACCTCAAAAGATGTAGAAGCTTCATCTAAGACAATAATTCAAACCGAAAACCCATCACTAGCCTTTTCCAAAGTAATAGCTATGTTCAGGCCTTCTGAGATTAAACACCCTACAGGGATGGACAAAAAAGCCGCAATAGATAAAAATGCAAAGATTGCTGAGGGTGCCAGCGTGGGCGCCCACTCTGTTATAGAGCAAGGCTGTGTAATAGCAGGTGGTGTTATTATATATCCTAATTGCTATATAGGTAGAGATGTAACAGTTGGTAAGAATACCTTAATCTATCCGAACGTTACTATAAGAGAAGGTTCAATAATTGGGGAAAATGTTATAATACACAGCGGCTCTGTTGTTGGCTCGGATGGCTTTGGGTATATTGAAGTTGAAGGTAAACACCAGAAAATCCCGCAAGTAGGTATAGTTGCTATAGAAAATGACGTTGAAATAGGAGCAAATGTAACAATAGATAGAGCGAGATTTGGGCAGACGCTTATTGGTAAGGGCAGCAAAATAGACAATCTGGTTCAGATAGCCCACAATGTAAAAATAGGGCCCAATTCAATTATTGTGAGTCAGGCAGGAATTTCTGGCAGCACAAGCATCGGTAAAAATGCAATATTGGCTGGTCAAGCAGGCTTGGTTGGACACATAGATTTAGGTGATAATGTGATTGTTGGAGCGCAGGCAGGCGTGACTAAATCGTTTCCGGCAGATAGTATTCTTCTTGGTTCTCCTGCTAAACCAATTTTTGAACAAAAGAAAATTTTTGCCTGTATAAACAAATTACCTGAGTTTTTTAAGACGTTAAGACAAATAGAAAAGAAACTATTCCCGAAAGATGCAGAAACAGAAGACAATAAAAAATAAAGTTAATTTAGAGGGCGTTGGAATACATACAGGCGTAAAGGCAAAGGTCTGTTTTAGGGGCGCTCCTCCTAACAGTGGTATAAATTTTATACGGACAGATTTGCCCGCAGCGCCGATTATACCAGCTGATGCATCCAATCTTTTAGATGCTTCTCTTAGGGAGCGCAGGACTTCCATAGGAACCGCAGGCGCAGAAGTGCATACAATAGAGCATTTTATGGCAGCCTTTTTTGGGCTTGGGATAGATAATATTTATGTGGAGATAGATGCAGTCGAGATGCCGGGATTGGATGGAAGCGCGAAGGATATTATAGAGGTTTTGAAAAAGGGTGAAATTTATGAACAGGATGCTCCGCAAAAGCAACTAATAATAAAAGAGCCTATCTGGGTTGAAGATAAAGAAGGCTTATTGATTGTCCTGCCAGGCAGTGATTTAAGCATTTCATATACATTAGATTATAACTGTGAAGAATTAAAGCCGCAACATAACCGTTTTGTAATTACTCCTGAAAATTTTACAAAAGAGATAGCTCCCAGCAGGACATTTTGCCTAAAAAAGGAAGTAAATGAGATTCTTAGCAAAGGCCTTGGCAAAGGCGCATCTCAAGACAACAACACTATAGTGCTTGACGGAGAAGGCGTTCCGTCGGTAGATTTAAGATTTAAGGATGAATTTCTGCGGCACAAGGTAATGGATATAATGGGAGATATTTTTCTTACAGGATGTTTTCTAAAAGCACGTATAATAGGTATAAAAAGCGGGCATGCTCTTAATTTAAAAATGGCACAGGAGATAAGGCATAGATATGGCATAAGAGCCCAATCCAGGGAAAAACCGCTTATGGATGCAAATGATATTAAAAAAATACTTCCTCATCGAGCACCCTTTCTTATGGTAGATGAAATAATAGAGCTTAGTGAGACGACAGCAGTTGGAATAAAATACGTACAAAATGAGGAATATTATTTTCGTGGCCATTTTCCAGGGCGGCCGGTTATGCCTGGGGTCTTAATTCTGGAAGCATTGGCACAAGTAGGCGGTGCGCTGATGCTAACCAGGCTAGAGTGCAAAGGTAAGATTGCTTATTTTATGTCTATTAATAATGCTAAATTTCGCAAAGTGGTAAAACCTGGCGACAAATTATACCTTAATGTAGAAGTTACAAGATTTAAGACAAAAACAGGACAGGTGCACGGTAAAGCTTTTGTTAATGGAGCTGTAGTCGCACAAGCAGACCTTATGTTTGCATTGGTGGAATAAAACAGTAAACAGTGATCAGTTCTCAGTTTTCAGAAACTGAATACTGAATACTGGATACTGATAACTGAAGACTGAAAAATGATACACAAAAGTGCAATAATACACCCAAAATCTAAGCTTGGCAAAGGTGTTTCAGTTGGCCCTCACACAATAATAGGTGAAGGTGCCAGGATTGGTGATGGCACCATAATAGGGCCCAATTGCGTTATAGAAGGCTCTGCTGTGATAGGGCAGATGTGCGAGCTCTTTACAGGTGTAATTATAGGCACCCCCGCCCAGGACAGAAAATACAAAGGCGGAAGCGCCTTTGTAAATATAGGTGACAGAAACGTAATAAGAGAATATGTTACAATAAATCTAAGCAACGATGCCAAAGATAAGACATTGGTAGGGAATGATAATTTTATTATGGCTTATTCTCACATCGCACATAATTGCAAGGTTGGCAATAATACAACATTGGCAAATGCAACAACACTGGGTGGTCACGTTGTTGTTGAAGACGGCGTTACCGCAGGCGGATTAACAGCTGTCCATCAGTTTGTGAGAATAGGTAAATTAGCCATAACAGGCGGCGCCTCAAAGGTGGCGCAGGATATAGTTCCTTTTTCTATGGTTGATGGCCATCCAGCGAAAGTATATGGCATTAATTCAATTGGCCTGGATCGCTCAGGTATAAGCGCTGATACTAAATCAAAAATTAAAAAGGCATTTAAAATATTATTTTCTATGAAATTAAACATCAAGAATGCGATTAAAAAGATCAAGCAAGAATTTCCCGCCTGTGAAGAAGTTTCCTATTTAATTAAATTTATAAATTCCTCAAAAAGAGGAATTGCTCGTTAAGATGATGATTGAGCCAAAAAATATAGAAAGAATCGGCCTGATAACGGGAAAGGGCAAATTCCCAATGGTTTTATGCAGGGCCGCAAAAGAACAAAAAGTAAATGTTGTTGTTATAGCGATAAAGGATGAATTAAACGCTGATTTAGAAAAATACGCTGAGAAAATATATTCTGTGGAATTAGGACAAGGCAGAAAGCTTATAGAGATATTAAAAAAAGAAGATCTTCAATATGCAATGATGGCTGGCAAAATCAAAAAAACCACACTTTTTAAACAAACCTTTAAGATGGATGATGTGGCCCGTAGTGTACTTAAAAATACGATTGACAAAAGGGATGACACGATATTAGGCGCCATAGCAAATAGGCTAAAAAAAGAGGGTATTCATGTTTTGGATTCAACTAAATTCTTAAAGCGCCTCTTGGCAAAAAAGGGTGTTTATACAAGGAAAAAACCAAGCCGCACCCAAAAAGAAGATATAGATTTTGGGTTTAAAATGGCAAAAGCCATAGGAAATCTGGATATAGGTCAGACCGTGGTTGTAAAAGAAAAAGCTGTAATGGCTGTAGAGGCAATAGAGGGAACTGACGAAGCAATAATACGCGCAGGTAGCTTAAGCCACGATACTGTTGTTGTTAAGTCAGCTAAGCCAAATCAGGACATGCGCTTTGATGTCCCGACAGTGGGGTTAAGCACAATAAAGTCAATGAAAAAGGCAAACGCCGGCATCTTAGCAATAGAGGCTAATAAGACCTTAGTGCTGGAAAAAGAAGAAATGATAAAAGAGGCTGATGAAGCAGGCATTTGCATAGTGGCAGTTTAATATGAAAGAACTAAAAATAAATTCAAGCAGAGTAAAGGGCAAACTCATAGATTTTATTCAAAAGAGTGTGCGCTCCAGCGGTTTTAAAAGAGTAGTGTTGGGATTGTCTGGTGGCTTGGATTCAAGTACTGTTGCATGTTTATCTGCTAGGGCATTAGGCCCAAAAAACGTTATTGGTATTATTATGCCATATAAAACCACCCAGAAGCGTGACATCATAGATGCAAAAAAATTAAGTAAAACATTAGGCATTCAAATCGAATACATTGATATAAGCAATATGGTAGATGCCTATTTTAAAAAGATAGACTTAAAAGACAACCTTAGGCGTGGAAATAAAATGGCCAGAGAGCGAATGTCAATTCTTTATGACCACTCTAAAGAATGCAATGCTTTGGTAATTGGTACTGGTAATAAAACAGAGATTTTATTAGGTTATGGCACGATGCATGGTGATATGGCGTGTGCCATAAACCCTTTAGGGGAATTATATAAAACGCAGGTTATACAATTGGCGAAATCTTTAAAAGTTCCTGCCTCAGTAATTAATAAACCACCTTCAGCAGGGTTTTGGAAGGGCCAGACAGACGAGAACGAGCTCGGTTTTAAATATAAAGATATCGACATGCTCTTGTATTATTTGATAGATAAAAAATATACAATGAGCCAATTATTAAAAAAAGGTTTTGATGTAAATTTTATTTGCAGCATCAAAGAAAAAATAAAAAATAATACTTTCAAAAGTAAATTACCTAAGATAGCAAAGTTAACATAAGAAAGGATGCGCTAGATGAAACAGATAAAAACGAAAAAAGATGTTATTGCTATTGTAAAAGCAAAAAAAATAAAAAACATTCAGCTGTGGTTTACTGACATCCTTGGCGTTCTTAAATGTTGCTCTATTACAAACGAAGAATTAACCGATGTTTTAAATCATGGCAAGGGGTTTGACGGATCCTCAGTTACCGGATTTGCTGAAGCTGAAGAAAGTGACATAATCGCACAGCCGGATGTTGCTACATTCCAGATATTGCCTTGGGAAGGTGATAAATTTCCAGTTGGAAGGATGTTCTGTGATATTTTAAATACTGATGGGACTCCCTATGCAGGGGATCCGCGTTATGCACTAAAAAGGAATATTCAACGGGTTAAGAAAATGGGACTCACTTTTTGTGTAGGAGCGGAAATGGAATATTTTTATTTTAAAAGAAACACAAAGCCGGAGGTTTTGGACGAAGGGCGCTATTTTGATGTTATACCAAATGATCTTGCAAACAAGCTAAGAAAAGAAACAATAGACATGTTGAGAAAGGTTGACATCCAGATTGAAACATCTCACCATGAAGTAGCACCAAGCCAGCACGAGATAGACCCCAGGTATGATGAAGCCCTTGCTATGGCAGATAAGGTTATGACTTTTAAGCTTGTAATAAAAGAGGTAGCAGAAAATCATGGCGTATATGCCACATTTATGCCTAAGCCTATTTTTGGTGAGAATGGTTCAGGAATGCACACTCACCAGTCTTTTTTCAAAGGTAAAACAAATGTATTTTTTGACAAGAAAGATAAAAATCATCTCTCAAAAATCGCTAAGTGGTTTATAGCCGGGCAGCTTAAACACGCACGTGAGATTTGCGCGGTAACAGCCCAATGGGTTAATTCGTATAAGAGATTGGTACCAGGATATGAAGCACCGGTATATATTTCATGGGCGCAAAAAAATAGAACCGCGCTAATTAGAATACCACTTTATCGTCCCGGCAATGTTAGTGCTACGCGGGCTGAATTGCGGTGTCCGGATCCTGCCTGCAATCCTTATTTAGCTTTTTCTGTTATGCTTGCCGCTGGTTTAGAAGGAATAGAAAAAAAATATCCATTGCCTGCTGCCATAGAGCCTAATATATATAAAATGGAAATGCAGGAGAGAGAAGCCAGGGGGCTTAAAGCTTTACCTGTGAATTTATTTGAGGCTATTAAAGAAACAGAGAAAAGTAAACTAGTAAAAAAAGCACTAGGTGAGCATATTCATTCAAGGTTTTTGTATAATAAAAATAAAGAGTGGGAAGAGGACAGGATGCAGGTTACTTCTCATGAAATCAAGAAATACTTACCTATTTTGTAGGTCGCTCTGGCCTACAGCAATTTTTGACAGTCGCTCCGGCTGGATATGTAAAATCTTTCTAATTTAAATCCTGCTTGGATTGCCACAGACCTTCGCTTTTTTTAGAAAATTCACAACCTCTTCTGCGGCGCGGGTAGAGGCGCCAGGTGAGCCAAGCTTTGGTTTTATCTCTAAGATACTATTTTTAACTTCCTGCCAGCGGTCCTTATTCCTGATAAGTTCCAATAGATATTCTGCGATTAGTCGC
>Ga0075114_10002157_pt1 | contig 10185 bp, 8 predicted proteins | sample AntAceMetag02UKM_FD_69784 | JGI IMG/M metagenome (GOLD analysis project Ga0075114, IMG submission 69784) | Saline lake microbial communities from Ace Lake, Antarctica - Antarctic Ace Lake Metagenome 02UKM | ecosystem: Environmental > Aquatic > Non-marine Saline and Alkaline > Saline | place...
GGACTGCTGCGGACGGGTCAGGAGGTTCATCGCAGGGTCGGCGGGGTCCACGGGACAGCGGTTTTTAATGCTCAAGGCAAGCTTATCGTCGCTCATGAGGATATCGGCCGACACAATGCCATGGACAAGGTCATCGGTCATTGTCTAATGCACGCGATCCCACTAGATGATAAGGTGTTGGTCAGCACTGGCCGTGCCAGCTACGAGATGCTCACAAAGGGGATCCGGCTGAGGATTCCAATCATTGCAACGATCTCCGCCTGTACCTCGCTGGCGGTACGACTGGCTGAGGAGTACGACGTCACCCTCATTGGCTATTTGCGCGGCAAGCGCCTGACAATCTACACGCATCCAGAGCGTGTAGTCGACTCGTCGTCCTCCCGTGATGATCGGCCCGTCACATAGACGAAGATCCGGGAAGTCTCCTATCCGAATGATCCCGGCCAAATGTGCTCCCCACCGAGGACAGGAACAGTCCCTGCTCGGACGAAACCTCCCCCTAACGCGGGCAGATACTGACTGTATCAGCAACAACACCAAGCGAATACGCGACACGAAGCGTTTGTCTGTGCGACGGATTCATGGCATAATGGGGGACACTCCCTTGAGGTCGGTGTCCCCACCACCACTGTTGATAGGAGCCACAGTTGGAAGCACGAGAGTTCACCCTGGAAAACGAATACCAGTATGTCCGCTCCGGCCCAGTGAGATGGGTTATCTCGCACATCCTGCGCTATCCTCTGTACCCGCTGATCATGGCGCTCATGGCCATTCTCGCCAACGTCCTGGAGAGTTGGAGCCGGGTGCTTGTAGGGCAAGCTTTCGACGTGATCTTGAGTCCGCAGCCCGAAGTACATCGTGTACTTCAGATGTCACTGAGCATCCTGGCCGCCCATGGCGGGGGCGGGATCCTGCAACTGCTGCGCAACTTCTCGGTGGAAGTGCTGGCCCAGCGGTTCGAGCGGGATTCGCGGGACGAGCTCTACGTCAGCCTTCTCGGAAAGAGTCTCTCCTTCCATGGCCGGCAGCGCATTGGAGACATCATGGCCCGCGCCACCAACGATGTCCGCCAGTTGAACTTCATGATCAGTCCAGGCCTCAGCCTGATCCTAAACTCCGCGATTCACATAGTTGTACCAATTGCTGCCATCGGGACCCTTGACCCAGCACTCCTCCTGGTCCCAGTGCTCTTCGTCGTGGCCCTCGGGTTTTCCTTGCGCCGCTACAGCCAGCAACTCAATCCGGTGGCCTCGGCGGCGCGGGAGCAATTCGGCACGATGAACGCTGGGCTCACGGAGGCGATATCAGGGATCGAAGTCGTGAAAGCGACGGCACAAGAACAGCAAGAGCAGCGAAAGTTTTCCGCCGATGCCCGTCGATTCAGAGACCTGTTCGTGCAACGAGGAGAGATCCAGGCCCGCTATATCCCCCTTCTCTTGTTCAGCCTGGCCTTCGGAGCAGGGTTTCTGCACGCCCTGCTGCTTTACAGCCAAGGGCGACTCTCGTTGGGCGACATCGTTGCTTTCATGGGGCTCATGGGGGTGCTGCGGTTCCCCACTTTCATCTCGATCTTCAGCTTCAGCCTGGTAGAGCTGGGGCGTGCGGCCGCGCGTCGCATCCTGGCGCTGGTCACAGCCGTGACTGAACTCGACGAAAACGAGGCTGGTATCCAGAAGCGCATGCGAGGAGAGATAGTCTTCGAGAACGTTAGCTTCGGATACAGGGATGGCCTTGCCATAAGAAACATCAGCTTCACTGCACGCCCGGGCGAGACGATAGCTATCGTGGGGCAAACCGGTTCGGGCAAGAGCACCCTGACGAAGCTAGTCAACCGGATTTATGATGTCACGTCCGGCCGCGTGTTGGTGGACGGAGTTGACGTACGGGATTGGAATCTGACTTCGCTCCGCTCACAGATCTCTACCATTGAGCAGGACGTCTTCCTTTTCTCGCGTTCGCTCGGGGCGAATATCGCCTTCGGCGTGTGGCCAGAAGTGAAGCGGGAGGACATCGAGCGCTACGCGCGGGAGGCTCAAGCCCACGATTTCATCATGGGCTTCACTGCCGGATACGCCACGGACGTCGGTGAGCGCGGGGTTACACTTTCGGGAGGAGAGCGCCAGCGCATCGCCATTGCTCGGGCATTCATGACCGATCCCCAGATCCTGATCCTGGATGATGCGACGAGCGCCATAGATAGTGCCACCGAGGACAGAATCCAGCGAGCGATGAGAAACGTCATGCGAGGACGCACCACCCTGTTGATCACTCACCGGCTATCACAAATTCGGTGGGCGGATCGCATCCTGGTGCTCCAGCAAGGGGCACTGGTAGATCAGGGCACGCACGAAGAGTTGCTTGCCCGGTGCGAAGCGTACCGACGCATCTTCGCCCGCTACGAGGGCTTGTCGCCTTCACAGTTGGGAGAGAATACCTGATGGGTTTCGTCATGGGCGGCCTCGAATCGGAGGCCTACGATCGCGAGTACGGCGATGTCGTTCTAGTGCGCCGTATCTTGAGCTACTTCCGGCCCCACCTCAGAGCGATGCTCCTGGTGGCGGTGATGGTCGTTGTGCGTTCAAGCGTGGATACGGCGGTTCCCCTCATCGTCTCCCGAGGTCTGGACGCTCTGTCGGGACAACTGCGCGGGGGAACAATCCTCACTCTGGTGGGCGCAGTGGTGGCTCTCAGTTGCCTCTCATGGGTCTTCAATTACTTCCGGCAGATCCATTCTGCGCGAGTAGTAGGCGACGTTGTGCTGAAGCTGCGGGAGGATGCCTTCGCCGCTGTTACACGCAGAGACCTCTCCTTCTACGATGAATATCCCACGGGAAAGATCGTCAGTCGGGTTACCTCGGATACACAGGACTTCGCCGACACCATCATGCTCGTGATGAATGTCCTCAGTCAACTACTGCTTGTCGGCATAATCACGGTGGTGCTCTTTGCGATCAACGCTCGTCTGGCACTGATAACGATAGCCGTGATGCCCCTGGTGATCATTACTGCCCTCAGCTTCAGGAAGGTCGCGCGTCGCGTCACCCGTAGAGCGCGCCGCGTGCTTGCCAAAGTTAACGCCAATATTCAGGAGTCCATCAGTGGGATCGCTGTGGCCAAGAGCTTCCGTCAGGAGTCTGCTGTTTACGAAGATTTCGATGCCCTCAATAGGCAAGCCTACAAGGTTAGTCTGACCCGAGGGCTAACCATGAACACTATCTTCCCGCTGCTTACCCTGACCAGTGGAATAGGGATGGCAGTTGTCACGTATTATGGAGGGCTGGCAGCCGCTGGTCACATCCTATCACCGGGAGAGTGGTTTCTTTTCGTCCAGTCGCTCAATATGTTCTGGTTCCCGCTCAGCAGTATCGCCTCCTTCTGGAGCCAGTTCCAGGATGGACTCTCTTCCAGCGAGAGAGTGTTCGCGTTGATCGACGCTGAACCAAGAGTTGTCCAAGACGCGGACGAGCCGGTGTCAGAGATGAAGGGAGAGATAGAGTTTCGGCATCTCCGTTTCTCGTATACCGGCGACGAGGTCGTCTTGCCCGACTACTCGCTCGCCATCAAAGCAGGAGAGAAGCTCGCCCTGGTCGGGCATACCGGAGCGGGAAAGTCAAGCATTGCGCGCCTTATCGCACGTTTCTACGAGTTCCAGGGGGGGCACATCCTGATAGACGGGCGAAATATCAAGAAGCTGAATCTGGCCCAGTATCGTCGCCATCTGGGGCTAGTCCCCCAGGAGCCTTTCCTGTTCTCCGGCACGTTGGGAGAGAATATCCGTTACGGGCGTCCTAAAGCCTCCGATGAGGAGGTAGAGGAAGTCACGAAGCGCCTAGGCGGGGGCGCGTGGCTGAGTTCACTCCCCAAAGGCTTGAACACGGACGTGGGGGAGCGGGGAGCACGTCTATCCATGGGACAACGCCAACTGGCCGCACTGGCGAGGGTTATGCTTCAAGACCCTGCCATCTTGATCCTGGATGAAGCGACGGCCAGTGTGGACCCATTCACAGAGGCTCATATCCAAGAAGGACTGGATCTCGTAATGAGGGGGCGCACCTCGATCGTCATCGCCCACCGCCTCTCGACGGTGAAGAACGCTGATCGCATCATCGTCATGGCTAGAGGACGGATCATCGAGGAAGGGAATCACGATGCGCTGATGGCCAGCGGGGGACATTACGCAGAACTCTACGATACCTACTTCCGTCACCAGTCCCTGGAGTACATAGAACAGGCCGGCCGGCTTATTGACGAGGGGTGATTGGAGACCATCACCACGTCAAGACAGCATCTCTCTTCCCTTCTCCCTCATCTCCCTCCTCCGGCGGCACGATCCGGTGCAGTTTCTCTGTACTCTCGACTCGATCCAAAAACAGGATCCCATTCAGGTGATCAATCTCGTGCTGAAAGGCTCGTGCCAGGAGCCCGCGAGCCTTGTGACGCACTCTCTTGCCCCTCGGAGTCGCACCTTTCACCGTCACGGCGGTTGCTCGCACCACCTCGCCTATCAGGCCAGGGACCGAAAGGCAGCCTTCTTCGCCCTCCTCCAGATCCTTGCTGGACCGGACGATCTTGGGGTTGCAGAGCACATAGCGCTCACCACCGTGGGGTTTCTCGTCATTCTCCGGCATCTCAATAACGATAACTCGCAGAGGAACCCCAATCTGTGGAGCCGCCAGCCCCAGGCCATTGGCAGCACGCATCGAGTCCAACATATCCTGAACTAGTCTCTCAGTTGTTTCACCGAAGCTGGTTACCTTCTTGGCCTTCTGGCGCAATACGGGCGCACCAACGGTCACTATCTCTTTAACTGCCACTTAATGCCTCCCAAAGAGACCTCACAGGCAGCGACTTCCTCTACTTGGGGGCCTCGCTCAATACGACTCGCTTGATAGCGATGTACCATTGGCTGACAGTACGGAACCGATCTGGTGAATCGAGCATCGGCCCCACCTGCACACCTCTCACTCGTTCGTCTACGGCATAGTTGTATACCGGCTGGTACAGCAACAATGCGGGGACATCCTCCACGAAGATGCGCTGGAATTTGCGATACAGCTCCCCGCGGAGAGCGCGATCATTGACGCGGCGGGCCTCTTCCAACAGCATATCTGCGTCATCATTGATGTAGCCGGCATAGTTCTGCCCATCCTCACCGGCCTGCGATGAATGCCAGTGGGGATAGGGATCCGGATCAGGAGGCAGTGCTCCCCAACCACCCAGCAAAGCATCGAATTGTCTTGTTCTCAGCGCAGTAGCCACCGGCTCGGGCCAGCCAGCGACTCTAGGTTTGGCCAGAACTCCGACAGCTGCCCACTGCCTGACGATCTCCTGCACCAACTGCTCCCGTATCGGATCGTCGTTGGTCAAGAGCTCGAATTCCAGCCGGAGGTCCCCCTTTTCACGTACGCCGTCCCCATCAGCGTCTGTCCATCCCGCTGCTTCCAAGAGAGCAATCGCTCTCTCAGCGTCATAGCTGTAACGAGGCAGATTCTCATCATACGCCCACACGTTGGGCATGATGGGACTGTAGACTACAATTCCCTGTCCTCCCAGAACCTCATCCACAAGTCCCTGACGATCTAGGGCCCAGAGGAGAGCCTGACGGACCTCCCGCTCCTGAAACAACGGGCGTGTCAGATTCAAGAAAACCAACGTGTACCCTGACAGGGGCGCGGAATACATATTCAGGGATTCGCCCTCTCGTACCTCATCGAGATAGTCAGGCCACACGCGACTGATTCCAGACACAACGCCACGCTCATGAGCAACGAAGATGCTGGGATAGTCCGGATAGAAAACGAACTCAATCTTGTCAAGATATGGGCGGCGCCGATACCAGTGTGGATTAGTCTCCAAGATAACGTGCTGCGCACTTATCTCCGACAGCATGAAGGGTCCCGTCCCTACCGGACGCAGATTGAACTGAGAGGAGGGAAGTAGACCCGCCGGCACTGTTCCAAGCAGATGGGCCGGAAGGATCCCCACCGTCGTATAGTCCAAGAAGGGCGCGAAGGGATCCTCCAGAATGAACCGCACGGCGTAGCGATCTACTTTCTCGATGGTCACAGGAAGCCAGGGCTCCGAGACATCGGGCAAGCCCTGGAAATCAGGGTCCTGGATAGCCTGGATAGTAAACATCACGTCATCAGCCGAAAAAGGCGCTCCATCGTGCCAGCGCACGTCCTGGCGTAGGTAGAAAGTGTAAACCAGACCATCCTCAGATATCTCCCAACGGCGAGCCAGCTCAGGGACGATCTCTCCCCGATCATCGACACGCGTCAAACTGGAGAAAATCAGAGAGACTAGATCACGATCTATCTCATTGTTCTGAAGAATGGGATTGATGGCCTTCGGATTTCCGGCAACGCCTTCCACATAGGTTCCTCCGAAGTCAGGAACGATCACGGTGGTCAGGCTATAGGCCAGGTACCCCAACAATACGCCCAGCAGAAGTACGGAGACCAGAGCAATGGCTGTCTGCCAGCGGATGTGTCCCATTAGCCGTTCTCTCCTGTAACTGACTCAAAGAAGAAGGTAGCACGGCTTTCGTGCCTCCGAGTTGGCACGAGTGCTGGGCTACCTGCAATCAACGGTAAGAACCCTACGTCAAGCACCTCGTCGTCGGGAGGTCATGCCTGCCACAGAACACTGACGACAGAGATGCTAACGAAAAGCACAATGACAACGATGGTGATCTGAAACATCACCTTCTCCACCCCGCGTCGTGTCCTGAAAACGGAGTCTCCTCCCCCTCCAAACATCCGCCCGGCACCGCCTCCCTTACTCTGCAAAATCACCAGGACGATGAGCATCACGGATACGATGATCTGGGCGATATTCAAATAGGTAGTCAATCCAATTCCTCCTACGAGAACTTCCCTGCTTCTCTCTCTCCACTTGACAAATCAGCCAAACACCAGGCTGATCCATCACGATTATACCACGTTATCACCTGGATACCAAAAAGAACCCTTGCCGGAATTTCGAGGCTGTCATCATAAGCACTCACTCACCGTGCAACATCTCAGCCATGGCGGCTCGGGATCAGTCCTGGTCGGGATCGGCCCACCGAGGAGACACATCGAGGAGACGCGGCATCACAGGGAAGGCCGCTTTGTGAACAGATCCTCAGGGGCAGAAGGAGGAACAAGGACATTCAGAGATCGCGGAATGATCTCTATGATGACAGGGGTACTCCCCACCGAATCTCCATCCGCGTGAACGGGCATGGGCGCGGCAGTCTCTATCTCGATACGGCGAGCCCTATAGTACACCGTCCTGGGATCCTGCATGTGCTTTCCGGCCAACAGACGAATCACATGAGATAACATAGTCCAAGTGCCTTGCCCACGGAACACGCAGACGTCCAACAAGCCATCGTCCAGGCGAGCATTTGGGGCCACGCGAACGAACCCTGAATATAGCTGGGCGTTGCTAGCAATCACCAGCAGCACTCTTCCTCGCAAAGTCCCTCCGTCAATAGTGATCGTCGCCTTGGTACCGACGAAAGAGAGGACCTCTGCGATAGCCGCGATGGCGTAGACCAGGTGTCCCAGACGGCGCTTCACCATTTGGTGTGGCTCGACCACCTCCGTGACACGGGCATCGAAGCCAACGCCAGTGCAGAAGATAAAACAGCGGCCATTTACACGCCCTACATCTATGCGCCGAACGTGGCTCTGCGCCATGGCGACCGCCGACTCCACCAGATAGTGCCGCGAAATCGGGGACCAGACCGGCAATCCCAACTGACGGGCCCAAACATTGGTCAGGCCAACCGGCAGAACACCGAGAGCGACGTCCGTCCCCAGCAACCCCTTGATGGCTTCCCCCAGAGTGCCGTCGCCCGAGACCAGCAACACAGCATCACACCCCATGGCCACAGCTTCCCTGGCGTAGGTAGTTGCATCTCCTCGGCCCAGGGTTTCTCTCAGCCGAATCTCCCAGCCTTGCGATTCGAGGTAGGCGATAGCCTGATCGAGATCGGACCTTACGTCTCGCTGGCCAGCCACAGGGTTGAAAATCACATGTGCTTTCATGCGCTTATGGTACTGCAGAAGGGCTCTTTTGTCGACTCTGTCGCAGAGGATATTGCTGTCCCCGCACTGGCTCTTCAGGCCAGTGTTGGGCCGCGGAACCGACTCTCTTGGAGTTCAGACAATTTGAGATAAGCCGCTTGGTCAATGAATATCACCGGCTGAAACTGAGAAGTCCCATCACGGACTGGGGAGGTTCCCCCCAAAAGTTGTACCACTTGAGGCTGTGTTTATTGTGATCCTCTGGCAGTATCCCGAAGACCCTCCCGATGAAGGAAAGGGGAAAGGGGCAACAAAGAACCCCTCTCTTTCCTCCCCTCTATTGGGCAAACGAATGATACCATACGGAGGAAGAGAGCGCAACTTCGACAATGCAACTAGCGGTCTCTCTTCCAGCAAACTGGAGCAGCCCGTGTTCAGTCTAAGGTTGTGTGTTAGGGTCCGAACGCATCTGTTCGATATACGTCAACGGTGGTACATAGCCGATGGAAGAGTGGCGTCGCTCAGTGTTGTAGTAGCACATCCTGTTGTCCACCACTGCGATCAAATCATCGAGACTCTGGGCTTCCAGGAACAGCGAGTGTCCCTCGCCTTTGAAACGCCCGTTGAAGGACTCCATCTCTGGATTGTCCTTGGCTCCCCGCAATGCATACGAGAGCCGCGACCTGTCTTTCAGAAGCAACTGCGACGTCCATTCGTAGCCGGTATAGACCGAGTCCCGGTCGTGGTGCATGATCATCCCCACGTAAGAGATAGCCATCTGCTGGAATGTCATCTTGGCGTGTTTCCAAGCCTGCAAGGCCAGGACCGTGCTCCTTTGCTCTCCAACGGCCCAGCCAAAGGCCATCTTGCTGACGTGACCGATGATAGGCATCAAGATCGCCTTTCGATCTCCATCTGCGTACAAGATCTCGGTGAAATCAGTGTAAACTACCTCAAAAAGACCGATTTCTTCCATCCGAGCTACCAAGTTGGCCAGTTCTCCGGCCTCGGTAATCGCCTTTTGGACACTGCTTGGCCTGGGACGGTGGGTGCTGCGCAAGATGGACAAGTCCCATATGCCCAGCAACCGTTCCACGACCTTGTGATTGACGTCGATGTGATACTCATCGCGCAGTTCGGGCATGATTCGACGCACGCCGTATTCCGGATGAGCCCGGGCGATCTCTTCCAAGATAGGCCACAGGTAAGCGTACTTCTTCTCGTAGGCCACCTTGTGCTTCTGGTGATAGTGCCACGTCGACTTCGCCAGACCCACAGTAGCCAGCGCGAGATTCAGACCGTACGTGCCTTGCACTGTTTCCACCAGAGCAACCTTCTGCTCCGAGGTCATTTCGGCCGTCCCAGAAAGTTTTTTAAAAGTGCGATCTCCACTTCCTTTCTGCCGATCAACCGTTCCAGCTCGGCAATCCGTCGCTCGTATTCAGCTACGATGCTATGCTGCGAGAATATGTCCGGGCCTTTCTCGAAGAATGCTTTCTTCCAGGCATTGACCGTGTTGGGGTGAATCCCATACACTTTCGCTACTTGTCCTGGAGTCTTGTCACCAGTCAGCAACTCGGTAATCACTTGGAACTTCAATTTCGCTGAGTATCGCTTTGCCATATTTGCCTCCTCTGTGTAATCCCTATGATCTCACACTTGCTAGAGGAGGTCAACTTCACACAGTACCTACTGGTGCAACTTTTGGGGTACATATCCCATGCTACTGTATGATTATAACACAGTGGCACAGCAGCGTCAACGCTCTCCGTACGGTGACAGTCAATTTGAGATAAGCCGCTCGGTGAATGAATATCACCGGCTGAAACTGAGAAGTCCCATCAGGGACTGATCTGTGCATCGGGATTCAGTGCCTGTGGGCACTTTTCAGATTCAGACAGGGCTTTTGATCCCTGGCTCATATCTCAATTTGCCTGCTACGGGGACATTGTCACTGCAATCTGACAGGCGAGGGAGAAGAGGGGAAATGCTTCCGTCTTGCAAGAAAGGGTATGTAGCAGAGAAACCGCAATACTGCTCGCGGTTTCTTGTGACAAGTGGCGCATCTATTAGGCGGAAGCGACGGGATTCGAACCCGTGATCTTCGGCTTGACAGGCCGACATGTTAGGCCACTACACCACGCCTCCGCAATTACAGACGGTATGA
>Ga0075114_10002158_pt1 | contig 10184 bp, 8 predicted proteins | sample AntAceMetag02UKM_FD_69784 | JGI IMG/M metagenome (GOLD analysis project Ga0075114, IMG submission 69784) | Saline lake microbial communities from Ace Lake, Antarctica - Antarctic Ace Lake Metagenome 02UKM | ecosystem: Environmental > Aquatic > Non-marine Saline and Alkaline > Saline | place...
TCCACGATATCAAGCCCATCGGGTGTTTCGACCACCAGGTAGGTATTGTGGATCTGTCCCAAGACGCGGAGGTCTCCGCTATCACTCACTTGTCCTGCTTCATTGAGCGTCTTGCTCAATGACATCTCGCGCCTCAAATCCAATCCCAGTTGCCGTTTTCCGCCTTGTGCCGCGTGGAAGGGTGCTGATGTCGAAGTGCTCAGACCTTGCTGCGCAACACGGGCGGCCCCTGATCCTTCTCCCCCCAGCGGCATCACCACGGCTCGACTGGACAGCGCCTTCTGGAGTGCCGCTGAAACTGCATCTTGAACATTTCGGGGATGGGCAAAGCGGACCTCTTCCTTTCGCGGGTGGATATTGACATCCACTTCATCTAGCGCCACATTCACAAAGATCATGGCAATCGGGAAACTGCCCGGTCTCAAGATGCCACGATACGCGCTGGATAAGACAAACGACAGGCCACGGTCAGACACATACCGCCCATTGACCACAAACATCTGATCACGCCGGTTTCCGCGTCGGAGGTCGGGACGGCTAATGTAGCCAGTGACTTCAATACCATCAAGTGAAATCCCAATAGGGATCATACTTTGAGCAACGTCAGCTCCATAGACCTGGGCAATTCGATCGAGAAGGTTTTCGACCTTCGGAGCTGCGAACACGTCACGCTCTCCATGACGCACCTTCCACCCGATATCTGGCCGCAATAGGGACATGCGCTGAACGACACGGTTGATATGGAGAAACTCGGTACGGTCTGCGCCAAGGAATTTGCCCCGCACGGGAACGTTGTAGAATAAATCCCGCACTTCGATCGTTGTTCCTCGGCTTCGAGCAGCAGGGGTCACTTCCAGAAGCTGGCCTTCTTCAGCTCGCAGCTCATACGCGTCTTCACTTCCCTCAGCTCTGGTGACGATGCTCAGCCGCGATACAGCTGCTACACTGGCCAACGCTTCTCCACGAAAGCCGAGAGACTGGATAACATTTAGATCCTGTTCTGTAGCGATCTTGCTCGTTGTATATCGTTCGATGGCTAGGTGAAGATCGGCCTCTGTCATACCTTGCCCATCATCGCGAATGGTAATGCCAACCTTCCCTCCCGCGATAATCGAAACCTCAATACTCTCACTTCTTGCATCAACTGCGTTTTCGACCAGCTCTTTGACAACAGACGCAGGACGGTCGATGACTTCACCAGCAGCGATCTTCTGAGTTAGGGCCTTGGCAAGACGTTGAATCGGCATACAAATGAGGCTATCCGATCTCGCCCGTTGACACAATTCACTTGCCGCCGGCCCCATCATTGCGCTATCGTTCGCCGGAGGCTTTATGCACACAATTAGTATGTTGCGCCGCGCTCTCGGTTTATCCACTGACAACCAAGTGCGCAATCGAATGGAACGAATCAAAGATCTGCTTGCCGAACATATCCGGCGAGGCCCAAATAATCAGATCTTCCTCACTGACCCTGGGCTTGAGGCCATGAAACAATTCCAGGAGTTGCACGATACCGGATTAACGTTGGCTGAAGCGAGTGCTGTTCTACGCACGACGGCCTATAGCAAAGCCAATTCAGACATTGCGGTTTCGTCTCGTTCGTCCTTAAACGACAGCAAACCAAACCAAGCGACATCAGAACTCGCGTCTGCCCTGCTTGAGGAGATAACGCTCATCCGAACGCAGATCACTGCTCTTCAAGAACGACTCCCGCAATCACTCAATCATGAGGTACCGCCTGCCGATGCACAGCCATGGTGGACCTATCTAAGAGAGGATATCGATGCCACTTAACGTTCCCGTGAAGAAGAACAGCCATTTGGCTGACGTTGTCGCACAGATTGATGCGTCAGAAGAATTGAACACCCTGTGGGCTGCCGCCAACATCACAGCCATCGATCGAATGGGGATTAACGATCACGGCCCCATTCACATCCGCATCGTCACCAATATCGGATTGAAGCTGTTGCGCCTCCTCGTTGAGGGTGGCGTCATACCAAGCGCAGTTCAGCATCATGGGCTGACCAACGACGACGCAGAAGTCGTTGTCGTCATGGCCTGCATCCTCCACGACATCGGCCATGTCATCCATCGCAAGAATCACGAGTTCCTCTCACTTATGCTGGCTCCCGCACTCATAGACACGCTCCTTGAGCCTGTCTATGACTTGCGCACACGCACACTCTTGAAGGGAGAGATCCTCCATGCCATCTATGCCCATCAAAAGGAGATCGCGCCGCTGACCATTGAAGCCGGTGTTGTGAAGGTCGCCGATGCATTGGACATGGAATCTGGACGCGCGCGCATTCCGTTCAAGACGGGCGCGCCAACGATTCATTCGGTTTCGGCGATGGCCATCCAAAATGTCCGCATTGACCGAGGCTCGGACCGCCCAATCAAAATTGCCATTGAGATGTCCAACTCGGCAGGCATCTTCCAAGTCGACAGTCTCTTAAGGGAGAAGTTAAAGAACTCAACGATTTCCCCCTACGTTGAGGTAGAGGCCGAAGTGCTGGAAACGGAAAAAAAGATCCTTCACAGGTACTCAATCGACTGAGAACCCCCTCAATCGCCTCAATTCGTACGTCGGGACCCTCGGATCGGCCTGCATAAAGAAATCGATCTCACAATACGCTTTGTGCCGATCTCTCAAATAGCCAACAGTAGGCTCTTTGAGAGATCGGCTTCTTCTTTCGCAACAAAAGTACCCTTTTGTTGCGAAACTTGTCCACCCGATTTCCCCATTTCGAGCCTAGGCTTCGAGAGTGAAAGGAGCCTCATGCCACTCGAAATTACTCACGAAGATTTTCTGACTCCGACCCAAGCGCTTTCATTGAAGTCATACTGCCGCAGCTGTGCTGACGAAGCTCAACATCAGGGCAAGAAACGACCGATTCGAGATTGGGGCATCTTACACGTTGCCCTAGATGCCGGACTACGCGTTTCCGAAATCTGCGATCTGCAAATCCGCGATGCCATTCTTGACCGTGGCCACTCAGCTCTGATTGTTCGCGATGGCAAAGGCGGGAAGAAGAGAGGCGTTCGAATGGGCTCAGCGCTACGACAGCATCTCGCCGACTTCATTGAATGGAAAGAGAGCATAGGCGAGTCGGTTTCCGGACGAGCGCCGTTGTTTGTCTCTAGCAGAAAGGGACCGCTGACGAGAACTGCCGTTTATCGCATCTTCCGCAAGCATGCGGATGCTGTTGAAATACCGAAGCGGTTCTCGATTCACTCCTGCAGACATACGTATGCATCGTTGCTTTACCGGGCGTCCGACTTCAATCTTCGGTTGGTGCAGAAACAGCTCGGGCATCGGTCGATTCAAACAACACAGATCTACGCCGATGTTCTCAATGAGGATGCCGTTCTTGCTGTAGACAATCTGCCTCAGTAACAGCTATCTGCGTACTGCAGGCGTTCGCAAAGACACGTCTGCGAACGTCTTGGCGAAATCTTCACATCCGTCAGCTAGTGTCTGTTAGATGATGCGAGATACTCTTTCACTTCGAACCGTGGCCCAGTTGCTCTCATTGTTTGTCGCTCTATTTCTATTCTCAGCATACGGCGTAGCGCAAACCTATTTGACCGTTGAGCTAGGATTTGAAGGCAAATTGATGCCCGATCGCTATGCCCCGATCCTCATCGACGTCCATGACTATCAGGCCGCAGAGCCAGGCCGCTTGCGAATCACTCAGATCGCAGGGAATGAGTGGCGCGGCGAAGCTACGCTTCAGCAGGAGTTGGGCTACGCCATTCAATCGAGCGGACGATACGAAACCGTCATCCCCGTCTATGATCCTGTCAATCCAATCACCGTGGAGCTGCTATCACCGACAGATACGGTACTTGCATCGACGATTGTCAACCAGAAATCCACCATGAGACCAGCGCCCTATCCTGTGTTGGATAAACAGCTTCCGCGGTTTGATCCCCGGGCAGCCATCATCGACCCGACATCTCTGCCAAACCAATGGTGGGCACTGGACGGTGTTGAAAACCTTTGGATAGCTTCTCCCTTATCCATTGAGACCTGGACGGCCATCTCTCAATGGGTCCTTGCCGGCGGATCCCTTGTTCTGCTCACAGGAACCGACTTCTATCGGATGGATTCACCTCAGCTCCGAGAGTTACTCCCTGTCTTCAATCCAGAGATTCGCACGACGCCTATAGGAACGACCTATCTCTCTGGATCTCATCCGGGGGCCGTTATCGATCTGTTGGCGGAAGAAGGTTTCCCTCTGCTGCTGCACAGCAAGTATGGAGCAGGAAACGTATCTCTGGTCACTCGGGAAGCATCCGCGTTGTCTGTCGAAGACTTGCAGGAGATCAGCATCTCTATTGCACCCGCCGCCTTGCTTTCACTGACCAATACAACAGACTTGATCCTCAGAGCCCAACCAGCGGTTACGCTCAATTCTTTGCTCGTTCTCGTGATGATCGCCCTGCTTGGAACCCTTGTCTGCGTCTGCGCTCTAATCGGCCGGCGAAATCCCAAGCTAGGCTGGGCCTTTCTGCTTATCTGTGCACTTAGCATTGCGGTTTCATCCGGTTTAGCCTCTAACCCAACCGCGCACTCAGTGGATATTTATACTACTAATTCGCACTTCTACCTCCAAGCTTCTGTCAGTTTACTTTCTGTTAGTTCCAGTTCGTATGCCTCAGTCGTTACATCCTTCAATCAAGCACATAAAGAAGGCCTGCTTCCACTTGAATCGTTGCCGCGAAGCCTACAGCTCGCGACCTCGTTCGACAGCCTAACACTGCCTGGGAAGACACAACGGAGCCTGTCTGCGGGTGATATGCGCAGCTGGCATGCCTATGGAACGGCCGCCTCGGTGTTCGACCTTCAGATGCTTTCCGAATCAACGGTTCGCATCAGCAATTCCTATCCCACCAGTTTCGATGCTGCTTGGATCCTTATTGAAGGTCTCGTTTATCCGATGACAGACATTCAACGAGGCAGTCATGATTACGATCTGGATGCGGAGGCCTCTGTTCGCCTGACATCATTCCTGGCGGAGACGTATTCGCAACGCGCCCCAGCGACACTACAGCTCATCCGAGAGATCCACAACGCGTTTACCCTATCCCAGGGTGTTTGGCTGATTGCGACAGCTGAAGACGCCCAACTCATCACGGGTGATAACACGCAAAAAGTGAGAGATATCACTCTCGTCGTTGTCCGCGCAGAGGAGGCTAATCGTGCGATCTGATACTGTTTTCTCGACGAGCTCCCTGCAGGCATACCTTTCGCTCATCTTTCTGTGTGGAGCAGCTCTTGCAGCCTCCATCCAGCCAGCAGCACGGATTGCCGAACTCCATGGGTCGGTTATGCCTTATGCCCCTGGCCTGTTCCCCCTTTCTTTCGTCCTCCTCTTCGGCTTGTTCTCAATCAATCGAGGAGCTGTCATTGCCTCAAACGCAGCCCCTCACATCTCGCAGAGCAAACTGGTTCTTCGCATTCTTGAGCACATTGCCTATGGTCTTGTGCTCCTTTCGCCCTACCTCATCTACTCGCGCGCGCTCCTGCCAAATACGGGCGTGGATCTCTTCCTTCTTGTTGTGTACTCAATTATCTCAGCACTTTTCTTCTGCCTACTCTCGTTTCGACTTGAGCGTCGGGGCGATCACTGGAAGAAAGGCTCGTTTCTTCTTAGATACGGCAGCTTCTTAGCATTCTGCCTTGTCCCTTTCGGCTTAGGCATCAGTCATTCCTCGCTTCGTTTCCTTGTTACCGCCAGCCCAGCTGGATTTGTGACTCAACTCATGGGAGGAGCCTCGGCGCTAGAGCTGGCCTCAGGGTTTCTTGTTCCACTTCTAGGTATTCTCTGGATTCTCACGCGCAGGCAACGATTTGATAGGAGGCACCATGCAGTTTAATTTCTCTCGCTTCCTGCTGAACATTGAGCATCGCGATCGGCGATTTCGGGGTCTTTCTCTGGCCTGTCGCCTGCTGTTCTATGGCAGTCTCGCTAGTATCACAGCCATCTTGGTTCTTCGATGGCTGATTCCTAGTCTGAACCGAGGGACGCTGCTTCTGGCCTTTCTGATCCCGGCTTTCTTGGCGAGCGCAGCGTTCATTCTTGGATGGTGGAAGCGTCCGGATCTACCTCGCCTTCTCCTGAACCTTGATGATGAACTCAAGTCAGGCGCGCGCATTAGCTCTCTCTATGAAGAACGGCTGCGTGGGCACGATTCCTTCTTCCGCAAGCGGTTGGAGCGCCTTGTCGAACCCCTTGCTGCAGACTGGAAACGAGGTCTCAGACTGCCACGACATACGCTCCGCTTTCTATCTGCAGGGCTTTCAGGGATCTTAATCGCAGGGATTCTTCTCTTTGTACCGCTTCCGTTTCCACAGGCTGCATCCATGGTAGCCCCGGCGCAAAGTGAGACTTCTGCCACACAGGGAGTTCGATCCACGGCACCTGATCGCGAAGGTTCAGCGGCATCCGATGATACGGCTGTCGCTCTTGAGACCCACGAGCAAGTTCCCGACTCATCAAGCGATCCATCTGACGAAGATCCCCTCCCACTTTCACCTAACGAAGAACTCTCGCTGGAGTCCGTGCTGGAGGAATTGAGCAGCCTGTCTCGGGGACAAGCCCAAGTCACTGCGCCAACGACATCCGACGAGCTACTGAATCTAGCCAATGTTCAAGATCAGGCCAAACAGGCTCTGTCTGACATGCTTCAGGATCTTCAAGAACAAATGGAAGGCAGCCCTCGGCCGTTGACACAGGAAGAGTCTGCCGGCATCCAAGAGTTGGCTGCACAAACCGGTGACTCGAGTCTCGAACAGGCGACAAGAGACCTCACAGAAGAGACCGACCCCGCTGAGATGGATGAGAAGATGCAGGATCTCATCGATGAGATGGATCCAAGTGCCAGCGATCCAGGCGCAGTGCCAGAAACCAACGACGACACAGAAGATGGATCCAGTCAGGATGCGCCTCGGAGCACCGAGATTTCTGGAGATGAAGAAGCTGGCCAGAAGTTCCTCGAACAGACGGCCCAGCGAATGGAAGAACAGGCCAATGCCGAGTCCCAGCAAGAGGGACAGACTCAACAAGCTGCCAGTCAAACGGACCAAGACGAGTCCAAAGAGCCAGGCGAAGCTGGCGCGGCCGAGGCACGAATGGCAGGTGAACCGGATGACCTGGCGCAAGTCGGTGGCGAAGACGGCCTTGGCGGCAATCCCAGTGATGGACCCCAGCCAGGAGACGTCGGCTTTATCCAAGAAGAAGCGCCCTCAACCATCGGCGAAGAGGGCGATTTCGTCGATGAATTCGTCACCAAGGGAGTGCCTATTGAAATGGTCCCGCTGCAGAATGGTGGGAGCACACGGTTCGTCAATTTCGAGCAAATGGACTCCATTCTACAAGGTCGCGACTTGCCCGAAGAAGCCCAAGCTTCGATCCGCAGATACTTCGAATTAATCACACAACCTGAAGGAGGATCATGATTTCGGAACAGGATTTCCAGGCTGCAACTGCTACGTTTGAGCGACTTCGCTCGTCAATCGCTGAGGTGATCGTCGGGCATGACGCCGTTGTCCGCTTTGCCCTGATCTCATTGCTCTGCAAGGGTAATGTGCTGTTTGAGGGCGTTCCTGGATTGGGCAAGACGCTTCTCGTGCGAACACTCGCCAGCGCACTAGGGCTCAAGTTTTCGCGCATCCAATTCACTCCCGACCTCATGCCTGCTGATATCGTAGGAACGGACATCCTCACCGAGGAAGATGGCCAACGTAAGTTCTCCTTCGCTGCTGGGCCTGTATTCGCAAACGTCGTCCTAGCAGACGAGATCAACCGCGCCACCCCCAAGACACAGTCCGCGCTGCTCGAAGCGATGGCAGAGCGCACAGTCACGGTCGGGGCTAAGACGTACACGCTTGAAGAACCCTACATCGTGCTTGCGACACAGAATCCGATCGAGATGGAAGGAACGTATCCACTTCCTGAAGCGCAAATCGACCGCTTCCTCCTCAAGGCGAAGGTGTCGTTCCCATCGCTCGAAGCATTGATTCAGATTACAGAGCGGACTACAGAAGGCCGCGGAATCCAGCTCCCAGAACCCACAGCTACAGCTGCCGATATCTTAACAGCCCGGGAGATCGTTCGTGCCCTACCCATAGCGGCAAGCCTGCGAGAATACGTAGCGCGATTGGTGCTTGCGACACATCCCGAGTCCGAGTACTCGCCCGCTCAAGTGAAGGAATATGTAGAGTATGGTGGAAGCCCTCGCGCAGCCATTGCCCTTGTCATGGGGGCGAAGGCACACGCCTTCTTGGATGGCGAAGTCAATGTTCGTCGAGAAGACATCGAAGCCGTATTCAGGCCCGCGCTAACCCATCGCCTCGTACTCAACTTCCGGGGAGAAGCCGAGGGCATCTCAACAGACACGCTTCTTGACGAAGTCTGGAACAAGACGGCTACGACCTAATGCCTCGATTCATTGATGAAGCCTTCTTGCAGCGTTTGGCCAAACTTCGCTTCATCGTCAAGGGGCGGAGACATGGCCGACTGTCTGGCGTTCACGCGTCTCCGCGAGCCGGCGTCAGCTTGGAGTTTTCGGATTACCGAGCCTATTCTCCTGGCGATGACTTCCGCCACATCGATTGGAATGTCTATGGTCGCCTAAATCGCGTACTCGTCAAGACGTTCGTTCACGAAGCCGACCTACCCATTTACTTATTGGTCGATTTCAGCGCATCGATGCAAGTAGGCACACCAAGCAAGGCCCAGTATACGGCTCAATTTGCTGCTGGAATGGCCTACCTGGGCCTCAAGGAGACCGATCGCGTCGGCGTCTACCCATTCAATGACAAGCTCATCCCAGGCCTGCCTCCCAGACACGGCATGGGGCAGATGGGCAAGATCGTTCGTCTGCTTCGCGAAGCAGAGCCGGGCGGGCACACGTCCATCAATCAAGCCATCTCGGACTTTCTTTCGCAAACGAGAGAGAGTGGCATCGTCTTCATCATCAGCGATTTCCTCGGGTCAGAGGAGTTTGAAGAAGGATTGGCCAAGCTTGTCTATCGTGGCGATGATGTCACTGCCATTCAGGTCCTTGACCCTGCGGACGTATCGCCACCCATGGTGGGAACCACGCGCATTGTCGATGTTGAATCAAGCCAACGGTTGACGTTGACTATCGGCCATCGAACAAAAGAGGAATACGAACAGCGATTTCAAGCATTTCAAGCTCGGCTAAAGGCATTCATGCTTTCGCAACGAATCAACCATTTCCAGGTCACAACCGATCGCTCCATGGAGCAATTCATTCATGAGGATCTTCGCGCGGGAGGCGTTTTGCGATGAGTTTTCAGAATCCATCAGCGTTTTACCTCTTCTTCGGAGCTCTGCTCATTCTACTTCTGCACTTTCTCCGATCGCGAGAACGCCGCCGCGATGTCTCAGCCCTGTTCTTGTGGGAGGGGCTTCCAGGAGATCCCCAGTCCAAGGCCGCACAGATCCGCCAGCACATCGATCCTCTTCTCCTCCTGCAGCTGGGCGTGCTGGCTGCTCTCGCAATGGCCCTTACGCAACCCGTGCTGCCCATCTCTCAACAGTCAATCTCAGGATTGGCCATCGTGATTGACGGAAGCGCAAGCATGCGGACACGGAGCGATTCGGGGTCCACAAGATATCGGGAGGCGATGGAAGAAGCCGTGGCCTCACTTGAGGAATACCCCGCAGACAAGACCGTACTCATTCAACTATCCGAGCATCCGCAGCTGCTGGCTCATCCCAATAACACCACCGACTTAGCCGCCGTCCTGCGGTCGTCATCGCCCACATGGTTTGCAGATGGGACTGCAGATGGGCTACTTACCATGCTAGGAAGCGTTGGCGGCGCCGGGCAATTTGAGCGAATCGTCGTGCTTTCCGATCACGCGATTGCCGAATTGCCTGAGCAGGCCGATCTGCTTCTCTTTGATAGCGGGAGCAACGTTGGGATTAGCGCCTTCTCCGTTCGTCAGGATGTCACCGACTATGGCGTGTCAGCATTTGTAGAAGTTGTCAATGACACGGCCGGCTATATCGACACGCAGATTCGCATCAGCGATGGCGAGAATCAGACAACGCTTACCTTGATGCTGCCTCCTATTTCGATCGAGCAATACACGATCCCCTTCCCCAATTCGCGCGGATCCGTATTCACAGCCACACTAGACTATG
>Ga0075114_10002161_pt1 | contig 10168 bp, 5 predicted proteins | sample AntAceMetag02UKM_FD_69784 | JGI IMG/M metagenome (GOLD analysis project Ga0075114, IMG submission 69784) | Saline lake microbial communities from Ace Lake, Antarctica - Antarctic Ace Lake Metagenome 02UKM | ecosystem: Environmental > Aquatic > Non-marine Saline and Alkaline > Saline | place...
CCCAGAAGAGATCCGATTTCAAAGTATCCAGTAGCAATGTCAAATTGTCTGGAAATTTCACACCATTCACGCAAATAGTCGATTACCTTCCAGTTATCATCGCTGTTATCAACGATAAAGAGGTCGCTTTCCACAGGTTGGGATTCTTCTTTTTTCATATTCCCTCGAGATACTTATATAGAGGACACGGAAAACATAATGGGGCTCTGATATCTAATTTCCTCTTAGATTATAGGATATTAATTCCATGTGCAATTCTCCAGCAACAATCTAAGTATAATAATAAATGTGGTCTAACTCCAAGAGAACTACTGAAGGGACTCAATATGTTCAAAAAGATTAACAAATCCATAGAAGAAATCGCTAATTCACTGTCGGAAATTAAATCTTCACTTCCCTCCCAACAAGCCTGGCCCCCTAATCCAAAAAAGAATTTCATTTTCTCGAATATTGGAACTTGGTTATTGGCAACATTGGCGATGTTTACGTTCATAGCAATTGCTTGGCCTCAAAAAAATTCTGTTATAGAACGGTGGGAAGCGGACAAATCTATTGGTCCTGTTCAGTTCATGATCCCATCAGATTTTATAATTATTCGAGGTGCAAAATTACATTTTCCTTCCGATCATTTCTCCTTTCCACTAATGTTGAGCAATCAAGGAGGCCTATAATCCTAATTTCGATCCACAAAGATCAAATATATATACCGACATTGAACCTGAGTTTTCAATGGTATTAGGAGGATTGTATTCTGCATATACAGATATAGATAGTGATTTAGGGTATGAATTAAACACATCTCTTCATATAGAAGGGTACGATAGTTTGAATAGAATAGCTGTATTCCATATTCCATATTGGTATGGAGATAAAAACCACCCTGATAATTTCAACTTCGAATTTACAGTTGGGGAAATTTACAATCTCGTTTTGAGATATAGAATTAAGGATGATGAGAATCATATCGAGAAATTTGGATATATTTACATGAACTCTGATATCGATAATTTACAGCTTCGCCCAGGAACAATCACAACCATAGATTCAAGTGGAACTAGAACAATTTTCTATGAAAAGGATGAATATGTGCGATTTTGGGAATTTTATGCACATGATTTCATTTCTTATGCTCCTGATCAAAATGAATGCGACAATAAGTAGGTATTAGTTTTATTTCAACAGCAAAAAAAACCGTTATTGTCCTACCAGAGATCAATACACACTCACCTTCTCCATCCAACTTATATGCAGGGGTTTCTTTCATGAAAAACCCACTCAAACGTGCCCGACGATACACTGAAAGCTACAAATTATTTGGATTTCCCCTAGGCGAGGTATCAATTCCGCGATATGTGCGACCTCTAGATGCGGTAAATTCTTTGGCAACCCTAGCTAAGGCAGTTTGGGTACTTGAGGATAACGATCTTACTAGTCAAGAAGTACAAGCTTACATTGCACGTGAATTACTTGAACCAACATGGCTTACAAAATCATTACTACTCCTAAGTCAAGGTGAGACATTCTACTTTCGACCACAACTTCATATAGCAATGAAATACGTTGCCAGGTATGCAGCAAACAATTCTCCTCCAACTCCAATGGAATCAGAGTTGCTTGCTAATCTAGGGTACTCATTGTTTGCAGTAAATGACTTAATTTCAAGTCAATCCGTCGAATTAAATGAAAGCCTTGAGGAGGTAGATCCATTTAGGAGAATGTCCATAAGATTATTTACAGCAGAATACTTTATATCCTCAAGAGATCCCCTTCTGGACATTGCTCGAAGCAAAGAAATGTACGGCTACTATCACAGGAAGTTTAGTCCAGAAGACTCAGTAGATTATCTGGATATTGATCAGTATTTTTCAGAGGCAACTGGATTGACAATAGATAAATACCTGACAATTGGATTTGGCTTTCTGGTTAGGCTAATCGAGTTTCGGAAGACAGGCTCCATAATCTCGGATGACCCAAATTTTATCATCTTTCATCCTGGTGATTACTTCGCAAGTACGAAGATAGCGGAAGAAGATGTTGAAAAGATGTTCAGCTTCTTATCGATGAGTGTTGAGGAAATTGGATCCCTTATCGATAGTCAATCATTAAGAGAAATCGCATATGATTTTCTTGATTTTCAAGCACGTCCATTTATCAAGATTAGCCTTGGAAGAGTAATCCCTGTTTCTTTCTATTATGTAATTGAACGGTTTACAACAGGGGTTTATTGGGTAATTCTGGATTATCTCAGCCAAACAGGGCAATCAACTCAAAAGCAAAAATTTATGCGATATCACGGCTTCATATTTGAACAGTATATTGCTGACATGGCTGAAGAGTTATTCCGCAGAATATCAGATCCAGGTAAAAGCTTCCACGCTGATGAAATCTATTTGAGAGATGGAACAGAAGTAAAAACTTCTGATGCGATGATTGTTACACACGACTCAATAATATTAATTGAAGCAACAGCTGCAAGAATCTCAGCAAAAAGAACAATAGTTGATGGACTTGAAGAAGCATTCCATGATGATTGCGAAAAGATTATCTTCAAGAAAGCTCAAGAGTTAGACCGCTGCATCAAAGACCTTAGGAACGGAATAGTAACGATCAACGGTAAAACTATCGACGGGAGTATGCGAATATACCCATTAATTGTAGCCATAGAAGGATTCCCTCAACTCCCGCCAATCAACACCTATTTGGAGAGAGAAATTCACAATAGGGAATTATTAACCGATGAAAACATTGCACCACTTGGTATCATGTCAGCGGATGAGTTTACTACACTAGCTCGATTTAAGCCGTTAGACATCTTTGAGGTGATCAAGAAATGGCAATCTTCCAAATATTTTCCAGGTGTAACACTCGAAGAGTATTTAACTGACACTACTAATTTTAAAAGGGAACAAGAGAGTGAGTGGTGGAAAAATAACATTGAAAAAATATGGAATGACGCATCTGAGGAGATCTTTGGAAAATTATTCAAGGATTTAGAACATTCTGAAGACAAGAAACCACCAAAAACGTAAGAATGTGACGTGCAATTCACGTGCAATATGGGTGGAAATAATCCACTGTATGCACTAAAATGTCTCTACAAGCAACAGAATGTAGGGTAAAAGTGCACTGGAAAGACAGTGTGCTACTCGGTGTAAATAGCTTCTAAGGACTTAAAATCCCCCGGTTCACACCATGTGGGTTAGAGTCCCACCCGCCCTACTCTCTGATGAAAAGCGGATCCGTCCGCTTTTTTGTTGAATTTCTATCTCAATTTTCCAGAGTAACGAATAATCCAGGCGGGGTTTCAACCTACAACATTGTTATCCTGGCTGCCCAAGGCCCTCTATCAGCGTGCAAAATGGTTAGGTACCCTGATTAGGTAAGTAAATTTATTGAGTTTCCACTATAATTAAAATATGTAATTTTTCTAATCTTCAATTTCATCTGAAAATTAGAAACAAACTATGAAAAAACTTCTCAGACACTGGGCTAAACCAGACCGTAACAATCAAAAGAGAGAAAAGGGGAAACTCTCGCATGTTGTTTTGGAATTTGGTTTCCTCGGCGGGATATTGCCTTCTTCAACGATTGATCTGATCCCTAATTGGGATTCCTTTGGACAGAGTACCTCACCCTGGTTTACGATCGGGTTTTCTTTAGTGGCCGGCATAATCATCATCTTCCTCGTATATATTCTGCTGCTTCGTAAGTTGATCCGTGATAAAACCAGATCCCTTCAGGAAAGCGAAGAAAAATATCGCCGTTTCTTCATGACCTCAAAAGATCCAGTATTCATCACCACCAGAGATGGAAAATGGGTGGACGCCAACCAGGCAACTGTAAACCTCTTTGGTTACGAAACTAAGAAAGATTTTTTAAGTACATCGGTCAGCCAGGCTTATTTGAACCCGAACGAACGATCTGGGTTGTTAAAGGATGTTGTACGCAGCGGTTTTATCAAAGACCTCCCTGTGGAAATGGTTGACAAGGATGGCAATATCCTGCACACACTCCTGACCACAACAGCGTTATCGAACAGTGATGGAGAAGTCACTGGTTTCCAGGGTACCATTCGGGATAACACCAACTGGATAGAAGCCGGAAAAAAAATGGATGAAAGTCGGGAAACCCTTGAACTGGCCGTGACCGGAACCGGTGCTGGTTTATGGGATTGGGATCTGAAAACCAATATCATTATGATCAATGACCGTTTTGCTGACATGATCGGTTATAGAAAATCAGAGCTCGCTCCCCTGACAATTGATATCTGGGAAAAACTTTCCCATCCGGATGACCTGGAGAAATCCAATAAACTGATCCTGAAACATTTTGCAGGAGATCTCTATCATTTCAAAACAGAAGTGCGCATGAAACATAAATCTGGCCCCTGGATCTGGGTTCTGAATCAAGGCCGGGTCGTTGAACGAGGTCCCGACCGTTCCCCATTGCGTATGGTTGGAACAACCCAGGATATATCTGAAAGAGTACTGATCAGAGAAGACATTCAGAGTTTCTCGGATCAACTTGAGGCTCTGCATGTCGTTACTAAATCGCTGTCATCCACACTCTCCCTGAAAGACCTTCTGAATCTGATCCTTGTAAAACTGGAAGAGACCCTGTCCTTCGACAGCGCTTCAATTTTCCTATTAGAGGACGGAGAGCTGCATATTGAAACAGTTCATAATCATCCCCATCCCGAACTTGTGGTTGGCAAAACTTTCCCCACCACTAATCAGCTCTTCCAGGAAATGAAAAATGAAAAGAAATCGATCATTATTGACAATGCCATGCGTGATCCGCGGTTTCAAGGTTGGGGGGAAATATACCACATCAAAGGCTGGATGGGGGTTCCGCTTGTAATTCAAGATAATTTTATCGGCTATATCACTATTGACAGCAGGAAACAATCCGCTTTCGGATCACAGGAAGCTAAACTTGCCAACTTGTTCGCCTCTCAGGCAGCTCAGGCCATCCACAATGCACGACTGTATGAACGTCTGAGCGTTCATGCTGATTCTCTGGAGTCGAATATTAAAGACAGAACCAAAGAACTGACAAAAATGGTGGATCATATGGCTGGCCGAGAGATTCGCATGGCTGAGTTGAAGGACGTCATTGATAAATTGCACGAACAGCTAATAAACCATGACATCGAGCCAGCTGTCCAAGACCCATTAAAAGACCTGGATTATTTTGACTCATGAACACTGATAATAATTCCTCCAAATTTTCAGAATTCGCTGACAGGATTTTCGAGAAATATCTAAAGATCCCACAGCTGCCAGATCCCAAACAATATCGGATGGCGGAAACTCTTCACACCCTGTCATCGATCATCTTGCTGATGGGTATTGCTACTATCAGCATCACACCTTTTGTATTTTCCAACATAGTTAATGGGTTGGCCATCACGGGATCGTTCCTGGTATTTATCCTCATGGTGCAATACCTAAATCGGAGAGGGAAGGTAAATCTTGCGGCACATATGTTTATCTATGGTATTTGGATCATGGATACAGTCATCATTGTGCTGAGCAATGGTTTTTACAGCCCATTTCTAACCGAGTACATCACGATCACAATCATGGGCGGGTTGATACTTGGTGGTATGACCGCTTACCTTTTTGCGGGCATCAGCATCCTTTCAATGTTGGTGTTATTTTTCTTGAATTCACAGGGGTTGATGCCAGATCCGATCATTTTCTTCACACCGATCGCATTGATCATCATATCAATTTCGGCAATCATTCTGGTTGCTATAACCCTTATCATGGTGATCATAAAATATGAAGAAAACTTCAATGAGCTAAACGAAAAGGAGCAATCCTTATCCCAGACAAACCAGGAATTGCTCCGGGAAATACAGTCCAGGGAAGAAGCAGAAATCCTAAAAAAGCTGAGTGATGATCAACTTCAATCCGCCTTAATGGATTCTCCTTTCCCTACTATGCTCCATGCAGATAATGGCGAGATCATCATCGTGAATACAGCCTGGGTTGAAAAATGTGGATATTCCCCCAGGCAATTAGGATCTATCGAAGATTGGCTGAATATTTGTTTCCGCGAAAATGCAACTCAGGTGGCGGAAGAGATCGATCAGCTCATCCAATCCACTCAAAAACAGAGAGAAGGAATTTACACCCTTTATAGAGAAGATGGCAGTACTCTTAGCTGGGTATTGCGCTGGACCCAGCTGCCTAAACTTACCAATGGCAGGAATCTAGTTCTCACTATCGCCTCAGATATGACCAATCTGAAATATGTGGAATCTGCCCTGCGGGAAAGCGAGGAGAACCTTTCCAAGTTCAGCTTGCTTACTAATGACGGAGTCTGGGATTGGGATCTACAAACCGATTCTGTACATTTCGATCCTTTATATTACACCATGGCAGGGTATGAAGTTGATGAATTCCCCCAGCTTCTGGAAGAATTCAGAAAAAGGGTTCATCCTGATGATGTTGAAAAAGTCTTTAGAAACGCCGAAGATCATTTTAATGGATTAATAGGACGATTCTCAATCGAGTTCAGGTTCCTAAGAAAAGACGGTTCCTGGCTCTGGGTTATGGGCAGAGGAAAGATCACAGAACAGGATGAGAATGGCAATCCCCTTCGGTTTGTGGGCACGCATACCGACATCAGCGCCCAGAAAGCTGTTGAAGAGGAATTAAGCCATTACCAACTCCAGCTGGAAGATATCGTAGAAGACCGAACTCAACGGCTTAATGAACGCATCTCAGAGGTTGAACGACTAAACGCGGCTCTGACAAATATTCTGGATGACTATCAGACCGCTAATGAAAAACTCTCGTCAATGAGCGCCAGCCTAGCCGACACATACCAAGAGTTGGAGTCCTTCACGTATTCAGTATCAAATGATCTCAGGATTCCACTAAAACGGATAAAAGAATCCTCTCAAACTTTGCTTAAGAAATATCCCTCCAAGATAGATAAAAAAGCCCTGGAGAACATCGAAAACGTACAAGATGATGCTCTCTTGATGGACAATTTGATCGAAAACTTGACTAAATTATCCCTATTGGGTAGGCAGACGATCAATCCGATCCCAATCGATCCTTCTCCACTGGTTGAGGATATCCTAAACTCTTATTCTGACCAGATCAAAAAGCGCAAGATCAAGATCGATATCAAAGAACTTCCTTACTGCTGCGCGGATGAAAACCTGTTGAAAATAGCACTTCACAACCTAATCAGTAATGCAGTCAAGTTCACTGAAAAACAAAAGAATCCAGAAATCACCATCGGTTATCAGCCCGATCAGTCGAGTCAACGAGTAGTTTATTATATTAAGGACAATGGTGTAGGATTTACCATGGAAGATAAGGAGAAAGTCTTTAACACCTTCCAGCGATTACACAATCAGGATGAGTTCCCGGGAAGCGGAATAGGTTTGACCCTTGCCAAGAAGATCATCAAACGCCATGGCGGTGAGATCTGGGTTGAAGCTGCTGAAAAAGAAGGCGCTACATTTTACTTTGATCTGGAACGCTCAGAACAGAAAGATGTAACCGCGGGCACATCAGAAAAATAAATCATGATTCAAAGGGTTTTTATATAAAGACAATATGAGTCAAATACAGTTTACAACGGGTATCATTCCTTCCCTGATTGCGGCGATACTGGGAGTTATATCAACCGCTATACTCTGGAAACGCCGTAGGAGCCAGGGAGCGATTCCCTTATTGCTGCTCTTCATTTCAATTTCAATATGGTCGTTTTGTTATTCATTTGAAGTCATGGCAGTGGAATTGTCTACCAAGGTGATCTGGCTGAAGTTAGAATATTTCGGAATTGCCCCGGCGACACTATTCTGGCTATTTTTCTGTCTTCGCTATACTAATATCCAAAAACCAAAAACAAGGTCTTTTTTCTTGATCTTCTCCTGGGTCCAACTGGCAACAATGATCCTGGCCATAACCAACGATTTTCACCATCTTCTGTGGTCAGATATCACTCTTTCACCACTATACGGTGGTCTGCTTGAATTCGAATATGGACCCTGGTTCTGGATTCATATTGGATTCTCCTACCTGCTGTACTTAGCAGGTTTCTATTTCCTGGTCCAGAATTATTATAATTCTCCTAAGCTGATGCGCCAGCAGTTGAGCCTGGTAGTATTAGCCGGAGTAATTCCAGGCATCGCCAGCTTCATCCACCTCAGTGGACGGAATCCTTTCCCTCTGCTAGATCTGACGTCCCTGAGTTTTGCTCTTACGGGGAGCATAATCGTATATGTGTTATATTTCCGTCGTTTCCTTAATATCGTTCCAATTGCCCGAGATACCACAATTGAAAATATGCGGGATGGCATCATCGTTGTGGACCTGAACGATCGGGTGGTAGATATCAATCCAGCTGCTGAAAAGATCATCAATTTAAGATTCGCTGATGTGATCGGGCGTCCCTCCTCGGAAGTGCTCTCAGACCTGGCGGATTGGATATCTTTATACAAGGAAGATCGAACACCAGTTAAAGTATTGACCACTGGAGAGGGGCGAGATAAAAAATCCTTTGTTCTCAACCTGCTACCCCTTCCAGACACACAGGGATCGTTGGTCGGCTACACGATCATTTTCCACGATAATACTGAGTCTCAAACACTTAATAAAAAATTGAAGGACCAAGCCGATCGACTCGTTGTACTTTACGAGTTTGGGAAAGCCATCACCAGCACCCTTAAAATTGATACCTTATTGGAGTTGATCTACACCCAACTCTCGAAAGTCATTCGTTGCGAAGCCTATTTTGTGGCTCTTTACTTACCAGAAACCCACCAGATGAATATCCGCATTCTGTATGACGAAGGAAAACGCTATCCTGCGTCGATAGTGGATGCCAGCGAAGGACTTTCAAGCTGGATCGTTGAAAATAAAAAACCGCTATTAATCCAGGACCTGAGGAAGGAGATGGATGATCTTCCCGTGAGACCCGTTCTGGTAGGCGAAAAAAAGCTCTCAAGATCCTGGTTGGGAGTTCCATTATTAGTAGAGAACAACCTGATCGGCCTGCTCGCCGTCGCCAGCTACAAACCCAACATCTTTAATAACACTGATAAATTGTTTATGGAGCAAATTAGTCAGCAAGCTGTCTTGAGCATTCAAAACGCGCACCATTATGAAGAAGTCACCCGCCAAGCTAAATTGGATTCCTTAACCGGGGTCAGCAACCACAATCACTTCATTGAAATTCTTTATCAGGAAGCTGAGGTCTCACTCTCCACCCAATGTCCCCTCTCATTGATAATGCTCGATATCGATCACTTCAAACTCTATAATGACACCTATGGGCACGTCATCGGCGACGAGGTGCTGCGGTTGACAGTCCAGGCCATAGAATCCCATATCAAAAAAACCGATAATGTTGGGCGTTGGGGCGGTGAGGAATTCGGTATTGTCCTTCCCAATGCTTCTACAACCCAGGCCAATATGGTTGCAAATCGGATCAGAAGAACACTCTCTGAACTTCCGTTATTCAACGTGGAAGGCAATACTATTCCAAAACCGACCATTAGTCAGGGAATCGCAACCTTACCTGAACACACCAGTGACGTGGATGAACTCGTTGTTATTGCCGATAGAGCCTTGTACCGGGCCAAAGCAAAGGGTCGAGACCAGGTTGCCGTTGGTATCCCTTCCAAATCTCCGGACAAACAGAAACCAGAATCCAACTGATCGTTTTCCAAACAGCTTAATCTAAAATCACCTCCTACCTACTGAACATCTCCTATGTTAAAATCGGAGTATGGATAGTCGTATCGTATTTATGGGTACACCAGATTTTGCTGTGCCATCACTTATCAAGCTAGCTGAAAGTTTTCAGGTCGTTGGCGTCATCACTCAACCTGATCGCCCTTCTGGTAGAGGCAGGAAACTGGTCTCATCAGCAGTCAAGGATGCCGCAGTTCAGCTTGGACTTGAAGTTTTCCAACCAGAAAACGCAAATGAGAAAACCGCTCTGCAGAAAATCCAGGAGTGGGGTCCGGATCTGATCTGCGTAGCCGCTTATGGCCAAATCTTGAAACCCGCATTGCTGGATCTGCCGCAATTCGGCTGTATTAATGTCCATGCCTCATTGCTGCCCCGGTGGCGGGGAGCCTCACCGATCAATGCGGCCATTCTGCATGGTGACTCCCTTTCTGGCGTAACGATCA
>Ga0075114_10002162_pt1 | contig 10167 bp, 10 predicted proteins | sample AntAceMetag02UKM_FD_69784 | JGI IMG/M metagenome (GOLD analysis project Ga0075114, IMG submission 69784) | Saline lake microbial communities from Ace Lake, Antarctica - Antarctic Ace Lake Metagenome 02UKM | ecosystem: Environmental > Aquatic > Non-marine Saline and Alkaline > Saline | place...
CATTCCGGCGGCGTTGGAGCAGGCGCGGGCGGCAGCCCTTAACATGCTCGGTGAGAAGACAGACTATAAAGGGACCATTTTCTCCAATACACTGAACGTTGTAGGGATCGATTGCGCCTCCATCGGTACAGTCCACCCTGAAGGCGAAGGCTACGAGGAGCTGAGGAGTATTAGGGCTGGGGTCTATAAGAAGCTTGTTTTGGAAGATGGCCACCTGGTAGGAGCCATTCTGTTGGGTGACACGAAAGACGTTGCGCCCATAAGCCGACTCATCAGGCAGAAGGCTGATGTTTCAGCATACATTGAGGATTTGCTCAACGAGGGTTTTGACTGGAGAGCATTGAGTTAGAAAAGGAGGAACCAAGAATGAACTGGCTGAATTTCTTGAAAGTGATGATGGTGGAAGAGAAGGCGGCTATAGAGAAGTATCAATTGGCCCTGGATGTGGCGGACGACCCTGCTATCAAGAAGCTTTTCGAGAAGCTGCGGGATGAGGAAGCCTTCCACGTCGAGTACTTGGAGGGCGAATACGAGAGGCTGAAGAAGGCATTAGGGTCAGAGAGCTAACGGGAGGAGTTAAGAAGAGATGGTCAAGATAGATGAGGCCCTAGGCGCTTTGCGCTGGGCTATCGCAGGAGAGAGAGACGGGTATCGCTTCTACCTGGAGGCAGCGGAGAGGAGTGCTGACTCGATGGGGAAGAGCACATTCCTCGACTTGGCTCGTGCTGAAGAAGACCACTTGCGTTTACTCCTTGTTGAGTATGAATCCGTCAGTTCTGGTCAGGGTTGGGTGGATCCGGAAGAGGCCATGGCGCGAGAGGTGGCAGTGGACATAACCGAGCCCCTCTTTCCCGGCGACGAAGGGGTGTTGGAAGAGGGTGAGTCGCCGTTCGGGGAAACGTGGGCCGCCTACGAGATTGATGGGATATCTGGAGATCTGGCCGCTCTGGAGTTTGGCATGGAGATGGAGCGGCGATTCTACCAGGCGTATGAGAAGGCCGCTGCCGAGGCGGGAGATACGGCTGGTCGCCAGGCCTACGAGTTCCTGATGAGAGAGGAGAATGGGCACTTCAAGCTCATTCAAGATGCTCACAGTTATCTCAGTGATAACAAGCACTGGTGGGACGATCAGGAGTTGCCTTTTTTTGAAGGCTGAGGGACGGTTTAGGGCAGTGATGGCCATAGTGCATTTTGATTGTACCATTATCCACATATAGAGGAGGCGAACAGTGAGCGAGATGAACGTTGAAGCCGCCATCCAGATGGCGATAGCCCGAGAACAGGATGCGTATGATCTGTACACCAGCGCGAAGGCCATGGTCACAGATGCCCCTACTATCAGCATGTTGGACGATTTGGCCCAACAGGAGTTGGAGCATAAGGCGAAGCTGGAGACCATGCTGGAGGGTGACGTTGACCAGATCATCGCCAGAGACAGCTACAGCCGGTATACCGACCTGAAGATCGGCGACTACTTGGCTCCAGCGAAGCTAGAAGAGGGAGCAGACTTCCAGACGGTGCTGATCGTGGCCATGCAGAAGGAGAGGGACTCCAATGAGTTCTACGCAGAGATGGCTAAACTCACGACGGGGGCGGCAAAGGAGTTGTTCGAATTTCTGGCCGGGCAGGAGATGATTCACAAGAACAAGATTGAGGCGCTCTATGACGAGATCGTCTACCAGGAGAACTAGTAAGGAACGGGGCCAGCAAACCAGTTGTTCTCAACGGAGATACTAGGGTTTACTACCTGATAGGCTTCTGGTGGCAGTGTATTGAAGGACTAGGTGTTGTTTCTGGACAGTGGTTGATATTCCAGACATAGGGAGAATGCGAATGGACAAGTGGGAGTGTATGGTCTGCGGTTATGTGTATGATCCAGCCGTAGGAGATCCTGACAGCGGAGTCGCGGCGGGCACAGCCTTCAAGGATCTGCCCGATGATTGGATGTGCCCGGAGTGTGGAGTTGGAAAGGACATGTTCGAGAAGGTGGAGGGTTAGTCGTCCTAGACCCACCGACGCCCCTTCCGTGGCGGAAAACTGCGGGAGGGGCGTTTTGTGTAGTGAGTAGGTGGGCTTGAGTTATTTGTGTCTTTGTGATAGAATAGAGGCAATTCCAGAGGTCTTGATACTTCGTTATGGCAGGTACATTGGCATTGAACTTGGCATGGTGTATACTCGGCGTTTGTCGTGGTCGCGAAGCGCGATGCCCCTAAGTGAGGTAGGTGATAATGAACAAGTTGCTGGACTACATCCGCCGTCTCTCTCCCCCAACTATCGTGCTAGTGTCTCTTTTCGTGGGCGTTCTGTTTGGTCTGATGCTGCTGGGATGGTGCATCTTCCCAGTGCAATGGTACAATACCGATCCTGATGATCTGAGGCTGGAGCATCGTAAGGACTACCTGCTCATGACTGCGGACTCCTATGCGCTAACCGACGACGTCGAGCAGGCACGCCAGCGCCTCAGTCTGCTGGAAGGGACTACCTGGACTGCTGAGGATATCGCGACAATGCTGGACGATCTTGTCGAAGAGCGCATGGCGAAGGGAGACTTGAGTGGAGCAAATCGCCTGTCTGTCCTGGCTGGGCTGCAAGTGGTTCAGCCCGCAGTGACCCCGACAGACATGGCAGCCCCGACAGACTCACTGGCGCTTTCCCTTGCGGACAGGCTGAAAACTCGCGTTGGCATGGGGATCGCACTTGGAACACTACTCCTGTTTGTGGTCCTGGTAGGCGTGCTCTGGATGCGTCGGCGGGCGAAGGAAGCATCGTTTCCTTCCCGGCGTAAGAGCTTGAGAAAGAGCTTCAAGGAGCGGCGGGAACCGCTCCGGGAGGTCAGGGAGGACCTTGCAGCCAAGAAGCCGGAATCCAGTGGAGCCATAGGTGTGCAGGATTTCGGGATCCCAAGGGAGGCTCCCGCGATGGCCGTTGCGGATGAAGCTCCGATTGGTGGAGAACCCGGGCCAGCCCTAAAGGCCAGCGGGCCGAAGACTGAGGTCGAACGGGAGACTCCCGGTGCGCCCGTGACAAGGGAGCCCTTGGGAGAGTATGTTGCCGAGTATGCGAAAGGGGAGCTGGATTTCGATACATCGTTTGGCATCGAGAGTCCAGGGGGTGAGTTCCTGGGTGAGTGTGGTATGGGCATCACAGAATTCATTGGAGAGAGAGACGAGCAGAGAGTTAGTGCCTTTGAGATCTGGCTCTTTGACAAGGATGACACACGCACGGTGTCCAAGGTATTAGTCAGCGAGTATGTCTATCGCGATCCGGCCATGCGCGCCAAGCTGTCTGCCAAGGGAGAGTTGGTAGTAGGGCGGGCAGGCGAGTCTGTGGAATTGGAGACGGCTTCCCTCAGGATGGTGGCTCAGATTATTGCTTCAGAATATGGAGAGAGTGGGGAGTTACCACCCGGAAGCTTCTTCTCGCGACTTAAAGTGAAGCTGAACACGTCTATGTCGTAGCCATCTCGGGCTACTGGCTTCATTGGCCTGAGGATTCCTATCAGGCTCACTTGGGGATAGCCAACCGATGGGGTAGGTATAGCTGGCAGACGGTGGCCAGTGGCTACAAGTCTGTAGCCTATCCCGTCGGTTGATTCTGTGTCGGCGCAGATACCAGGGAGTCTCTCTCGAAGCAACAGAGGCCAATAGCCTTTCCCGCATATTCCTCTCATCGTTCATTCGTTGTGCCACTGACGTGACATCCTTGTTGGTCTGATGGGCACGCCCGCCAGGCAGATTGCCTCTGGTATGCACATTCCTCGGAGGATTTGGTGCGCGAGCGACATATCATACACATTGATTTGGATGCCTTCTTCCCCTCTGTCGAGGAGCTTCTCGACCCTTCCATCGCCGGGTTGCCGATTCTGGTGGGTGGAGATCCTCAGGGTCGAGGGGTGGTCGCATCGGCCTCCTATGCCGCGAGGGCCTATGGTGTGTGTTCTGCTATGCCAATGGCCAGGGCCTTGCGGCTCTGTCCCAATGCCGTAGTTCTGCGAGGGAACCACAAGGTCTATGGGGCTCACTCGAGGCGTGCGATGGATATCCTGAGTGAGTACACACCCTTGTGGGAGCCCGTTTCGATAGATGAAGCTTTTCTGGACGTTACCGGCTGCGAGCGACTCTGGGGTTCGCACGAGATGATTGGACGCGACATCCAGAAACGTATCAAGGAAGAGATTGGGTTGTCTGCCTCTGTGGGTGTGGCCAGCAACAAGCTGGTGGCTAAGGTTGCCTCTGGTTTGAGAAAACCCCTGGGATTCGTGGTCGTGCCTTATGGTCAGGAAGCTGCCTTTCTTGCTCCTATGCCGGTAGAGAGAATCTGGGGGGTGGGCAAAGTTACAGCTCAGGCCCTGCAGGATATGGGCGTTCGAACCATTGGAGAACTGGCGCGGTTTCCTTTGGAGATTCTAGAGGCCGAGTTTGGACGCCAGGGGGCGTCTATGTATCAACACGCAAGGGGCATTGATGATAGTGCAGTGGAGATGGGTCAGAGTCCCAAATCCATCGGGCATGAGCGGACCTTTGCACAAGACACCGCCGATATAGATGAGATCGGGCGTTGCCTGCTGGGTCTGGCCGAAAAGACAGCGGCTCGTCTTCGAAGACATGGCCTGCGTGCGAGAGTAGTCACATTGAAACTGCGCTATGAGGATTTCCGCACGGTCACGCGCCGGGTGACTCTGGCGGAGGCCACGGATTTGGCTGAGGTACTCTATGTTGAGGCGGGCAAGCTTCTGAAACGGGAATTACGAGCTGGCGCGGAGATCCGGCTGGTGGGGATAAGTGCTGGCGGTTTGGCAGAAGGGGGATACCAGTTATCTCTGTTCGGCGGTGATGAACCGAGACTACGCCGCCTCAGCAAAGTCGTGGACGATATCCGCGATCGTTACGGCGACGGTGCCATTCGGCGTGCTTCTCTTCTCCGTGGTAGAGGGAAGGACCAGCGAGAAGAGGAAGAGTGAACGCCGGATGTGCGCTTGGATGGCGGAATCTCTTCTTGAGGGAACACTCCTCAGACGATCCCGGTAGCAAGACATGAGGGGCAGTCAGTTCGAGCCAGGTGGGGCGTCCCAGAGCGGTAGCTGCATGGGTGGGCGCTTGCCGTCCAGCAGCACAAAAGGGGCCGTACGAGAGGTGACGACGCGGAGTTTTCGCAGGTCACTGAGGGAACGAAAGGTCCCTTTGGTGCGCAGCTTGACGATGCGGTTTGCCGACATGGGGCCGATGCCGGGAATCCGCAGCAATTCTTCTCGCGAGGCGCGATTGATCTCTATTGGGAAGATCTCGGGATGCTGGAGAGCCCAGGCAGTCTTGGGATCTGCGTAGGTGGGCAGGTTCCCTACCTCATCGAAGACGATCTCGTGGAATTGGAACCCGTATTGCCGTAGGAGGAAGTCAGCCTGATAGAGGCGGTGTTCTCGTAGCAGAGGGGTCGGAGCGTGGTTCTCCAGAGGGGTGTCTGCCACGGGCTGGAAGGCGCTGAAGTAGGCGCGGTGGAGACCAACTTCGCGATAGAGCTTGCTCGTCGTTTCGAGGACTTCGTGATCCGATTCGTCGGAGGCACCCACTACGAATTGGGTAGTTTGAGTTGTACGGGAGTTGGTCTTCTGCTGGATGAACCGGTTGGCCCAGCGCATGCGATCCAGGAGGTCGCGCTGAAAGTCCTTCTTACCGGTGATCCGTGCTAGCCGGGTTGGATTGGGGGCTTCCAGGTTCAGGGAGACTCGATCAGCCAATTGGACAGCTCGCTCCACACTGCCCATATCTGCCCCGGGCAGGATCTTCAGGTGTATATAGCCACGGAAGTGGTATCGAAAGCGGATGATTTCCGTGGTGATGATCATCCTTTCCATCATGCGGTCGGGGCTCCCGCAGATGCCAGAGCTAAGGAAAAGACCCTCGACGAGCCCTCGGCGACGGAGTCTCTCGAAGAGCCTGGCCAACTCCGGGGCGCGGAAGCCCACCCTGTGTGTGTCCATGGCGCTGCGATTGACGCAATAGGCGCAGTCTCCGTCACAGGCGTTGGTGAAGAGCACCTTGAGCAGCGCGATCTTGGAGCCATCAGGTCGGACAGCGGGGTAAATCCAGCGCCCCAGGTCATCACGGACTCGGGAAGCTCCCGTGCCACAACCACGGCAGATATCGTAACGGGCGGCGTCTCCGAGGATCTCGACTTTCTGGGCTGTATCCAGAGACATGAGGTCCTCCTGACTCAGGGTTTGGAAACCTAGGGCTGAAGTTGAGAAGTGCTTCCAGACACTAGAATAGATGCGTTGAGCGAGCCCATCTTGCGAGACACTGGAAGGAACTCGTTGCCTTCTCAATGTCCCCGACAAGGATACGTGGGTAGAACGTATGTTCGTTAGTATTATACAGCCAAACGAGTCATCTGTCAACAGGGCATTCAGAGGGTGTGAAAAAAGACACTTTGGAAGTCTACCGCGTGAGGAAAATGCACTGGATGCTATGTGGCTTTGTAGCATATTGGGGACCACGCTATGCCGCTGAACACTTCCGAAGTCTGGCGGGCGGCCTTTTTCAACACCTTCGCATTCATTCATTGAGCCTGTTCTTTGGCTTGACATGCGAGGATGGGGTGTCTACAACCGTGGCGAGAGAAGGGACTCTGGTGATATTGGAGCCTGAGTGCGCGTGATGGACGGAGGTGGCGATCATACACTTGCTGCGGATTTCACAATCCGCAGCAAGTATGTGGGATTTGGCAATCAGATTGCGGGCTCGCTAGATCCCGCAATCTGCTTGTAACAGCGTACGCCGGTCCTGGTAACGTGATGGGAGCTGAAGACCATTGGGTCAGGAACTGCTGGCTTATGCTTGATCGTGCAGGGCCTGCAGTTTGGGCTTGCGCTTACTTCTCTTCTTGACCACTCTCCTGAACGCCCTAGGTATCGTGGCGAGAAGCGATTGCGATCGTTCTGCGACGTCCAGGTAGAACTCGCAGGCCTTGTCCTCAAGCTCGATAGCCATTTCCAATGCCTCGGCGTAGCTCGTGCTTGCTGTCAGTGTCGTCTCGATGGTGTAGTCCGCAAGACGCAACCCCTCGAAGGCGAAGCAGGCTTCGAGGGCGTCAGTGATGGTCTCTTGATAAGTTCTAGTCACTAGCTTCTTGTTCTTCCGGTCTTCCTTTGCGAAGTTCAGGAAGAGCTCTTCACTTTCTGCGAATGCCTTAGCCATCTGCTCGTAGAACTCTGCAGAGCGGTCCTCGAGTTCTTGGGTGAAGCTGATGACGGCAGAAGCAGTTATGTTTGTGTGTTCCATGTTCTAGAACCACCTCTGAATGACGACCTTGCTCTCGGTGAAGAAGCGTACGGCTTCCTGGCCCTGGCCGTGCTCGGTACCGAAGAAGGAGTCTTTCATCCCGCTGAATGGGAAAAACGCCATTGGGGCTGCTACCCCGATGTTGATACCGATGTTGCCGCACTCGACTCGATACTGGAACTCGCGTGCCCACTTTCCGCTGCCGGTGAATATGGAGGCAGCGTTACCGAAGGGGAAGCTATGGATCATTTGTATAGCCTTGTCCAGGCTTCTGGCCTTCATCATGTTGGCCACAGGGCCAAAAGATCTCTTCCTGGCCGATAGCCATGTCCAAACGGACATCCTCGAAGACTGTAGGCCCGATGAAGCAGGTATCGGGGAAGTCGCCTGTGATTTCATACTTCCTGCCGTCGAGTCGTAGCTTGGCACCCTCTGCGATACCCTTCTCTATGTAACCTAGTACTCTCTCCTTTTTGGCCTTGTCGCGAATAGGACCCATCTGAATCATTTCGTCCAGCCCGTATCCCAACCTTATCCTGGAGGCCGCGGTTACGAACATGTCCACCACTTTGTCGTAGAAGGCTTCGTACTCTCGTTCGGTGAGGCCTTCGCCGACGACAACGAGGTTAGAGTTAGCTAGGCAGCGCTGGCCGGTGTTGCCGTAGAAGGATGTCATGCAGGCCGCCATTGTACGCTCAAGGTCGGCGTCTGGCATCACTAGGGCGAAATTCTTTGCGCCTGCCTGAGAGATGACTCTCTTGCCGGTCTCGCCGCATCTTCTGTAGACGACGTCTCTTCCTACCGGGGTCGATCCCACAAAGCACATTCCCTTGATGTCAGGGTGATCGAGCATGCCTGATACCACCGTTCTTCCACCATTGACCACGTTCCAGACTCCAGGGGGAATGCCTGCCTCTTCGGTCAGCTCGGCGATCTTGGACTGGCATATCGGATCTTCGCTGGAGGGCTTAATGACCACACAGTTCCCGGTGGCGATGGCATATGGCGCGAACCAGAGGGAAATCATGAAGGGGAAGTTGAAAGGGGTGATGATCCCGAAGACTCCCAACGGTTGCCTGATTAGGTATTCGTCTATGCCCGCCGCAATATCCTCCAGGACCTGCCCCATCATCAGAGACGGAATCCCTGTAGCGACTTCGACGTTCTCAATCCCGCGCCTGGTCTCTCCTCTGGACTCATCGATGGTCTTGCCGTGTTCCATCGTCTGAATTCGGCTCAACTCCTCGAAGTTCTCCTCCAGGAGTTCTTTCAACCTGAAGAGACACCGGGCTCTCGCCACGGGGGGAGTCCTTCGCCAGTCGGGGAAAGCTTCCTTGGCGGCTGCTACTGCCTGGTCGATCTCGTCCTTGGTCGAGATGGGAACCGTGGCGACTACTTTGCCAGTAGCAGGGTTCACGACGTCCTTGATGTTTCCCGCCGAGTCTACCCATTCTCCATCTATGTAGTTCTGTAGTCGCAGCGTCTCTTTGATGGGCTCTTGCAGTATGGCCATGTCTTGTCCTTCCCTTCTGGTTTAGTGTTCTGTTGGTCAGCATTGTCGCAATCCTCCCGCAGGTTCGTGCCCCAGGATCTCTTGTTAGCACGAGGGGATCCGTCTCATCGAATCCTACCTTTGGTCCGCAAGAAACCTGCGGGAGGGAGGGCCTATCGGCGCGTCGCAACCCTCCCGCAGGTTCGCGCCCCCGGATCTCTTGCCAGCACGAGGGGATCCGTCTCATCGAATCCTACTCTTGGTCCGCAAGAAACCTGCGGGAGGGAGGGCCTATCGGCGCGTCGCAATCCTCCCGCAGGTTCGTGCCCCCGGATCTCTTGCCAGCACGAGGGGATCCGTCTCATGGAATCCTACTCTTGGTCCGCAAGAAACCTGCGGGAGGGTGATCTCGCCCGATTCATTCTTGTTGTAGGGCAGCTAGTATCTTCTCCGGTGTCATCGGTAGTTCTGTCATCCGCACCCCAATAGCATCGTAGATGGCGTTGGCGATTGCGGGTGCCGTGACTGAGATTGGCAGCTCGGCCATCCCTTTAGCTTCGAAGGGGCCCAGGGGATGCGGGTTCTCCACGATTATGGGTATGATTTCCGGCATCTGAGCGATGCGAGGAACTCCGCATTTGCGCAGGGTATCGGTCAGGACTCTCCCGTCCTTGACCACGAACTCTTCAGAGAGACCATAGCCAAGGCCCATTACCACGCCACCCTCGATCTGTCCCTCGATGTTTCGAGGATGGATTGCTCTGCCTACATCGTGAGCGGCCAGGAGCTTCAGTACTCGTACGTCTCCGGTCTCTGCGTCTACCTCAACGATGGCCGCATGAGTACCGAAGCAGTATGCCACGTGAAGGCGGAATTCCCCTGGTGGGTTCTCTGGGGAGCTAACATCCTGGACAAGACCGCGGTACGAGGCGGGGGCGGTGTAGTACTCCTCTATTGCCAGAGAGTGCCCTTGCTGCGCGGCCTTCCGTCCTAGTTCCTGGAGGGATACCTTGTTCTCTGGTCCCCCAGGCTTGTGTTCCCAGGTTACCTCGCCGTGACTGAACCGCAGCTTCGAGCGTTCCACGTTATACTCTTGGACAGTATAGTCTAGGAGGGCCGCGCGGAGCTTGATCGCCGCCTGCGATACGGAGTTACCCTGTAGCATGGTCGCGCGGGAGGCGGTGGTCATGAACGAATCAGGGCAAGTGCCGGTATCACCAGTGACCACAACGATGTCACAGTACGGAACCTCCAGGATCTGGGCGGCCATCTGGGCCATTACCGTGTTTAGGCCCTGTCCCATATCAATGCATCCCACGCGGACAACGATCTGACCTTCAGCGTCGAGTTCCACGATGGCTCCGGCGCGGTCATCAAGGCCCGGGCCTAGCCCTACAT
>Ga0075114_10002163_pt1 | contig 10161 bp, 14 predicted proteins | sample AntAceMetag02UKM_FD_69784 | JGI IMG/M metagenome (GOLD analysis project Ga0075114, IMG submission 69784) | Saline lake microbial communities from Ace Lake, Antarctica - Antarctic Ace Lake Metagenome 02UKM | ecosystem: Environmental > Aquatic > Non-marine Saline and Alkaline > Saline | place...
AATCTTGTATTTTTCAAAGTTTTTCCATACAAGGCTGTATGCAAGGTAAAATCCTGCCATTCATATTGTATATATAAAAAAGAATAATGCATAGTTGTGGATTAGTGATATATCCAGCTTCCAGATATATCTAAATAAAAATGCAAGGAAGAAAAAGATAAATGAGTTTCTGAAATACCTCATTCCCTTGTAATTGCTTAGCCTGTAGAGCATATTAACCCTATATGCTATAATTGCACAGCATACTAAGATTATCAGGGTATAGACCAATTCAATAATTTCCATTTAATATAACATCTTCAAGTAATATTTAAATATTCTTAAAAAATTGAGCAATATTTTATAGAAATGTATTTAAACATCGGTAAAAAACTAAATTGAAAGTAGTATTTTTTATAGAAATTCTGTTGTTATAAAGGCATTCGCTTTTTAAAGCTAAGTCTTGAATCAGAGATATTCCTTGACCCCAAAAGGCAATCAATTCCTGAATAAGTATGGTGTCATAAACAGGTTCGTGGACAATTTCAGGCTGTAATAATGTAGGAGTCCTATATATCTGTTCTACTGATACTTTATAAATTAGATATATTATTAATAAAATATTAATGAAACAGGTGATGCTAATGGAAAAAAGATTGTATCGTTCAAAAAAGGAAAGGATGATAGCAGGAGTATGCGGAGGACTGGGAGAATATTTTAAAGTTGACCCTACACTGATAAGGCTTCTTTGGGTCGTAGTCACGGTCTTTACTGGTTTTATATTGGGAATAATTGCATATATTATTGCATGGATTATCATGCCAGAGAGGTGATATTTATGGCAAAAAATTCAGAAATAAAAAGATTATACAGGTCAAGAAAGGACAAGATTATTGCAGGAGTCTGCGGTGGAATTGCAGAATACTTTAATATAGATCCTGTATGGACAAGGCTTATTGCAGTATTGCTGTGTTTTATCAACGGCATAGGCATAATTCTCTATATTATTGCATGGATATTGATGCCTGAGAATCCAAAACAGAAGCCGGGAAAAATGACTACTGCAGAAAAAGCAGCCAAAAGGGCTGTTAAAAAGAATGACATGAATAGTATGGTCATTATTGGTATTGTTATTGCTGTAGTTGGTATTTTGCTATTATTGAAGAACCTTGGATTTGAATTCAGCCTGTTGTGGCCTTTTTTATTGATAGCTCTTGGAATATTTATAATTGTGAGGCAAAAAAATGAAAAAAGGAAATAATCTGATTATTGGCGTAATCCTTATAGTTGTTGGAGCAATATTCATGATGAAGACTATGGGTATTATATCATTCTCTGTCTGGGAAGGTATTGGCACTTACTGGCCTGTAGGATTGATAATGATAGGCATTGCCCTTGTCATGAAGCGAAAAGCTGCTGCTTTAATATTTGTTGGAATTACATGCTTAGTGCTTTTACTTTTCATTGCAGGCAAGATTGAGACAAGTTCAGCAGACCCAAGTGAGTTCACTCAATCCATACCATTTGAAGAAGGTATTGAATCTATTAATCTTGATTTGGATTATGGTGCAGGTGATTTGTCAATAAAAAAAGGGAGAAGCAATTATCTTGTTAGGAATGAAGTATTGACCTATGACAATAATGAGCCAAAGGTTAAATTTGAGACAAGTGGTTCATATGCAGTTGTTGAGATTGCAAGGGATAATGATATTGGATTCTTTCCATGGAGGTATAAAGAAACCTGGGATTTGGAGCTTTCACCTGATGTGGTGATTTACCTTGACCTTGACTATGGTGCTGTATCTTCAGATTTTGACTTCACAGGTCTAAAAGTTGCAAACCTTAGCATTGACAGCGGGGCATCTGGTATGAAAATAAAATTTGGTGATTATCCAACAAAAGCAGTCATCAAGACTGGCGCCAGTAATCTTGATCTTGAATTTCCTGAAGAGATTGGAGTAAGTATTAAGATTGATGGCGGTGCAATAAGCCTTGATATGGATGGCTTTGATGAAATATCAAGGAAAAAGGAATATATCAGCAAGAATTATGATGAGGCTGAAGAAAAGATAGATATAATGATAAGTGCTGGTGTATCAAGCATCAGTGCACAGGCAGGTGGTTAACATGGATAATAATAAAAAGAAAAGGCGCGAAATCAGGAAATCAAGGCGAGGCAATGGTGTAAGCAGTTTCCCTTTTGTCCTTATAACATTAGGTGTCATTTTTGCTCTTGACACATTTAAGGTAATTGATGGTGCCTTCTGGAAGCTATGGCCTTTGCTGCTGATTGTCATTGGTTTAGTCAAGCTGGGTAACTATCTGTTCGTAAAATAACATTGATTTAGTATTAAATCCAGCGTCTTGCCTTATTTTTATATTCTTTATACTTTTCTCCAAATTGCTTTCCAAGATTCCTTTCCTCTGTTGGAATGAATATGGCTTCCATGAGTATTATAAAGATTACCGGGAAGATAAATGTGATTATTGAGCCAAGCAGGACTGCTGTTCCAAGCAGTATAGCTGCCATTCCAAGATACATAGGATGCCTGCTAATGCAGAATGGTCCTGATGTCACAAGCAGGTCAGGCATAAGATGCGGTTTGACAGTTGTATTTCCTTTCTTAAATATCTGATCAGCCCATAGATTCAATATGATTCCAAAGAGTATCAATAAGATTCCTATTATATTCCAGGGAAATATGATAATCTTTATTATAGGCAGAGCAAAATGCACTACTATGGCAAGAATCAGCAGAACCATAAAATATGTTGTTGGCATTATTTTCATTTTACTATTTATTTTTTAATTGATATTTAAAATTTTTGATAGAATAAAGAATTTAAATATAATAAAGGTTTTCCAAATAAATATGAATATTGAAGAATATGTAAAAAATATAACATCAGAACTTGATGCCATCTTTCAAAGATATAAAGATGAGCCTGGATTTGAACATCCCACGCATCCTGAAAAGTCGCCCAGAAAGCATGCATGGGGTGTTGAAAGGGTCCCAGGTATATACATGTGGCATATGCATTATGAGGCTGGTGATTCACTTGACACTTCAGGATTTCTCTTGAAATTATATTCAGATAAAAGTCCTTTTCATGTTATTATCGGCAAGTCTTATGAGCCATTTTATGCAAACCAAAAAACATCTGAAAAAGGCAGGGTATTGGATATGTTTGAGAGATGCATTGTTGATAACATTATCAACAGCAGGCCATAAAAGAATATTAAGTTACAGGCAGATAAAAGAACCGTTAATTATATTAATAGCCCATTATTAATGAGGTCCATCAAACGGGCGTGTGGCGAAATCTGGTATCGTGCCGCATTGGCTTTGCGGAGACTCCGGGTTCAAATCCCGGCGCGTCCATTTTCTGATAGAGTTCCTTTTATCCCAAACATTTAAATATGAAAAAATTAAACTCAATAATTGAGGTGAAATATAATCAGGGAATATAACAAGTATTTTGGGGCTGTGCTTTTTCTTTTAGTAGCTTTCCTTGGATACCTTGTGCTAAAACCAGTTCTGATTCCGCTTCTTTTATCATTCATTATTGCATATTTCTCATATCCGCTTTACAAAATAATCTGCAAATACATAAAACATGAGGGATGGTCAGCCTTTATTGTAGCTGTTCTTCTTCTCATAATAATTATGCTGCCTATAATATTTGTTATGAATGCGCTTGTCTCCCAGACACAGGTTGCATATACCCTAGCAAGAAGGGTTATTGTAACAGGCGATATCTTCCAGGGTCATTGCACAAATGGCAGCAATTTCATGTGCGAGACAATTAAGCCGATCACAGAGCTTTTCAAAGACCCAAAGGTAAAATTCTATCTTGAGGATGGGCTTAAGAGTATGACCTCAACAATAATTGACAAGGTGACAGGTTTTATTTTCGCGATACCCAAGAGGGTGCTGGATTTTTTCATCATGCTGTTCACAATATTCTATCTTTTGAAGGACGGGCCTAAATTTTTCAGGAAGATTAAGGCAATACTTCCTATGAACAAGAAGACAAGCAGTTTTCTGATAAGCAGGATGAAAAGCGTGTTCCATGCAATGATATACGGCTATTTCCTTATTGCAATAATACAAGGAATATTGGGGGGCATTGGCTTCTTTGCAGTTGGCCTTCCATCACCTGTGCTTTGGGGCGCTGTAATGGCTGTTGTATCTTTGCTGCCAATATTCGGCACTGCCCTTGTTTGGGTGCCTGCATCACTGCTTCTCATAACTAATGGGCTGATAAACAATGATACAATTACACTTTGGAAAGGTATTGCCCTTTTTATATATGGAATTGTTGTAGTATCAATGGTGGATAATCTTCTCAGGCCAAAGATTGTCAGCCAGAGGGCAGACATCCATCCTGTAGTTGTCCTGATTGGAGTTGTAGGCGGCATGCAGGTGTTTGGTTTCATGGGCCTGATTATAGGACCCATAATCCTTATCATCCTTATAACCTTGTTTGGCATATTTGAGAATATTAATAAAAAAAACCAACAGGAAGGCTGATGGAAAAATGAAGCTTAAAGTAAAAGACATGGATATTGCAACAGGAGGAGAACTTATTGCACTGATTAACAGCCATGATGCATCAATGCTTGACCTTCATGCCCATGACAGGATAATCATAAGAAAAGGCAGGAGAAATGAGACAGCAATAATTGATATTGCCCAGAGCAGCAAGGCGACTCCAAAAGGAAGCATAGGTCTTTTTGAGGAAGTACTGAAATCACTTAAGGCAGAGAGAGATGACATTGTAACAATAAGGCTTGCCAAAAAGCCCAGGTCTATTGATTTTATTAAGAAAAAGCTGGACGGAAAGACACTAACTAAATTTGAGATAGAGCAGATAGTATGGGATATAGTCTATAACAAGCTGAATAATATTGAGCTGACTTACTTTGTTTCTGCATGCTATACAAACATTATGACACTTAAGGAGACTGCAATTCTGACAAAAGCAATGGCTGAATTCGGGGACACTCTGAAGCTTGATGCAGCCCGTGTCATTGACAAGCACTGCATTGGCGGTGTTCCAGGCAACAGGACCACGATGATTTGTGTTCCTATTATTGCTGCTGCAGGACTGAAAATACCCAAGACAAGCTCGCGGTCAATTACCAGCCCTGCAGGCACTGCAGATACAATGGAAGTTCTCTGCAATATAGCAGTTCCCATTAAGAAGATGAAGAATATAGTCAATAAGATTAATGGATGCATAGTATGGGGCGGTGCCTTGAACCTTGCGCCCTCTGATGATAAGATTATAAGGGTTGAAAGGCCTCTTTCAATAGATGCTGAGAGCCAGCTTATAGCCAGCATAATGGCAAAAAAGCAATCTGTTTCAAGCACCCATATCCTGATTGATATTCCTACAGGACCTGGCTCAAAAATTCCAAAAAAATCAGACGCCCTGATCCTCAAAGAGAAGTTTGAGCAGATAGGAGCAGTCCTGAAAAAGCAGGTTAAAGTGATAATTACTGACGGAAGCCAGCCAATCGGGAACGGCATAGGGCCTGGGCTTGAAGCAAGGGATGTGCTCTGGCTTCTTGAAGGGGATGACAGGATGCCTCTTGACCTCAGGCAAAAGTCTGTGCTTATGGCAGGATATATGCTTGAACTGGCAGGAAAGTCAAAGCCGGGTTTTGGTTATAAGAAAGCACTTTCAATTCTGGAATCAGGAGAAGCCCATAAGAAGATGCTTGAGATTATTAAGGAACAGGGAATAAGGATTAATAAGTCTGAAGATATACCAATGGGAAAATACAAGTATGACTACAGGGCATCAAAAAAAGGAAGGATATCTCATATTGATAATTTCTCAATTACAAGGATAGCAAGGATTGCAGGAGCCCCGCTTGACCATGCCGCAGGAATTTACCTATATAAGCATAAGAGGGATAGGGTAAAAAAAGGTGATAAAATATTTACAATCTATTCTGAGAGCAGGGAAAAATTAAAGAATTCCCTTGAAGAACTCAAAAGGATGCAGCCATTCATAATAAAATAATAACAAAAAAATCATTTTGCTTTTCTATAGAAATCACAAAAGAAATATTGCTTGCTGTACATGCTGCATGGTATCCCAATCAGGACCAGACTTAATATGCCATAGATAATGCCTAATCCAAGCGATTTAAGCCAGACTATAACATAATCCCTGAAATTTCCTGTTATGACACACCATGCCCTGTTTAAGTCAAAGCTTTCCCTGACTTTCCACTTTATTACAAGGTTGATGAAAAGGTATGGCACCAGTAATGCAATCAGTATAATATAGATTATATACAGCAAAATCCCTATAACAGGAATGCTTAAAAGCACCCATTCAATGACCATGATTGATATTATCAGCGGAATCATCTTTAGTATTATCGTTAATCCATCCATGAAATTCTCCCAGAAATTTCCGAATTCAGGAACCTCCTTGTTCTTTCCTTTTACAAGATTCCTTATAATCTTAACTCCGAATCCTGCCAAAGCAAGCCAGCCGAAAATCGGTACAAGTATCCATAGGCCATACCATAATCTTTTAGGTTTCTGCCATGGAAATTTCAGCCCTTGTTCAAATGTCAGATAAGCCATATTCATAACCCCATTAGTTTATATTCATATTTATCCTTTTGGATACCGTTGACTACAAATGTGATTTTCTTTGCGCAGGTGCAGTCCTGGCAGTCATCACAATGATTTATCATATAAGTCAGATATAGTATTTTTTCTTCTATCTCAAAATCTGCCTTATGTACAGATTCATCGCATCTCATGCTGATATATGCGGTAATTATAGCTGTCTCCCTGTTAATCCAGTCTATTGATTTTATTCCCAGATTTGAAATATTCTCTGCATTGACTGCATCATCGCATCCTTCGACTGTATAGTCAAATGATATTTCTGGAATTTTTTCTTCAACTTCTTCTGTAATGCTGTTATTTTGACCGGTTTCCTTTACAACATCGCCTGTAATGATGTTTCCTTCTTCAATAACTACCAAAGGTATATCCTCATCAGTTGCAGTATCAGGATTTTGGCATCCTAGTGATAATAGAATTATTATGATGCATAACAATAATAATATTTTTTGTCTCATCAAAAATCATATTAATTTAAAGTATATATAAATCTTGCTATAAATTCATGATATCCTCCCCTCTATCTTACAGTATAATGATTTCTAAATAATCTTTACTGTAAGTTTTATAAATAATTATGACATTTCATAAAATATAGTGAAAACTGAAATAGCAAACAGATGCAGGCATCATCTTTATTCATACAAATGTAAATTCAGGGAAAAAGATCTTGATATAATAAATAAAATATCCCGGGAATATTGCGAGGAATATTATGAGGAGTATTTTGAATTAGTCTCTTGTGAAGACATTGTGTCATCAGCAATGACTGGACTTGTTGAATCAGTCAAATGGGACATTCCTGGATGGACATTTTATGAGCTTCTTGATTGGAATGCAAGGCAGAACATTGCTGAATATCTAACCAGCGAAGGTTTTGATGTTGAATGGCAGCCTCATCTTAAAGAGCATGTTAATTTGATTGAGGAAGAGTTTAGGAATACCTATGGCCATGATGCTTCAATATTTCAGACAACTTCAATACTGAATGATCAGACTGTTACACATTATTCTCCCAGACAGATTTACAGGCTTAAGAATATAATTGAAAAAAATAGTATAAGAAAAGGCATAGTACCAGTTATGCAGGAATATATTGAATCTCTTAATCCAGCTGAAAAATTTGTAATCAGGGAGAAATTTGAAAATGGCTCTTCATTTAGGCAGATTGCAGAAAAGATGCTTACTATAGAGAGTGTTGTAAGCGGGTTCTATAATTCAGGAATGGAATATCTGCAGGATATTGTCTACTGCAATCTTGATATGGATTTAGTGATAGCTGAATATATTAAAAAATATCTTAATTAGTGATTAGCTTAACTTCCAATTTAAGACTTTTATCCAGGTTATTGAATTCTCATTAGAAACTTTTATATACAATCTCTATGATTATCATGATATGGCAAATGTATCAAAAGACACTCCATTATCTGAGATTACATTGAGAAGATATGAGAAGCCAGGCAAGCTCAGCGGAAGGGATGTTGTCCGGAGGCTTTGCCTTTCTCTTGGCCTTCTCCAGCCAGGTGATTCAAGGGACATCATAGTTGATATTTTCCATGTGTTGATTCTTGCAGGAAAGGCAGGAAAAGCATTGTCATGCACAGAGATAGAGAAAAAGGTTATCTCAGCAAGGAATAAAGCAAAGCTTACACAGCTGGGAATTGCACAGTCCAATATCAGGAGGCAGTTGAGGAGGATGCGTGACATTTTCCTTGTTGAAAAGATTGCCAACAAATACAGGATATCAGAGTTCGCAGATATATCAGAGATATTTGAAGAAAAGATAAGAAAGTTTTATCTTGACTCAATAGCTTCAAGAGTCAGGGATTACTGCATACAGGCAGACAAGATATAGAAAATTATTTAAACTTAAGAATCAAAAAAATAATAAGAGGTGGTAACCATGCCAAAGAATAAGATTGCTCCGTTAAAAGGTTCTTTCATGCTGACAAGCATCATAGGTTTTTTCATATCAGTATATCTGATTAGGCCAATGTCATTCAGATGGGCATGGGCAATAGGTTTCCTGTGCGTTATTATGTTTGCATCATCATTGATTTCTATGACCTTTGGACCTGTACCTGACAAATTGTTTCTTGAGAGAACACCTGTAAAGAAAAAGCCAGCCAAAAAGAAAAAAGCGGCAAAGAAAGCTGTAAAGAAAAAGCCTGCAGCAAAAAAGGCAAAAAAATAAATCAAATAAAAATATTGGTTATTGCATCAGCGGTTCAAAAAATGCATAGTGCTTGACTTGTTGTCATAAAGCTTTGATACATCTTTCAATTGCTCTAATGAATCATAATTATAGAAATCAGTGGGGTTAACCTCCGGTTCTATGCAGTTCTTAATTGCATCAGAAATATAGTGTGCAATCCTCAGCACAGATGAATACTTCTTCCATCCCGGGTTTCGCCTTGTTTCTATGTAGGGCAGTGTATTCAGGGTTATTATCTCCTGTGGTTTTATGGCACCAATCTTCTGCTGGATATTCCTATATGCCTTTCCTGCAAGCACAGCATGTGAGAATGCAAGGATTATTGCTTTTGGCCTGCCGTAATCATGGCCGTTCTTCAGCGCAATGCATGTTTTTTCTATTGTTCCTCCTGTGTCTATCATGTCATCACCTATTACTATTATCTTGTTTTCAAGACCCCCATTGTCAAAGAAATTCTCGCTGAAAGTGTCAAGCTCCACTGTCATATCATGGGGGTTGTTTGGCTCACCCCTTACCTTAAGGCAGTTGCAGTAGCTTGAATTCTTAAGAAATGTAAGATTTCTAAGGTCAAGGATATGATACCTTGCTCCCAAATCAGGAGAAATGAATACAACATCCTCTCCCTGCCATCCTTTGTTTTTCTGGTTCTTTCTTGCAATGCTTGATGAGAATCTGAGATAATGTGCAAAGATTGGATTTGGGTTGAGATTATATACAACTCTTCTGCCCAGCTCAACTTTTTTATCATCTATCTTCTCTTTGACTTCTTTTGGTTCAGTATCTTCAAATTGTCCAATATATTTATCAAGTTCATCTTTGAAATATAATTCAGCAAAAGGATAATAGTTATCCCTTGAGTGAAGGTGCATTGTCAGTATCCTGTCAACCCCATTCATATAAAAATTTCTTGCCAGTACCAATGAACTATAAGGCTGTCCTTTAAGCTTTTCATCATCCTTTGGTCCCCTGTCCTGCCTTGAATATGAAAGCATAGGCTGTATCAGCACCACTTCTTTTGCGCCGTTCTGCTTTGCTGCATCTGCTGCAAGGCAGACCCTCATATGAAGCTCCTGTGGTCCGACATCATAAGATGATGTAGCGCTTATATATACTGTCTTGTCCTTTATAGGTACCTTAAATTCCGGGCAAAATTCTCCTCCTGTGAATGTTATGTTGCGCATAATAGTGTCTATGTCTTTATTCTGGCCTGAGAATTCACCAACCTTATGCCCAAATTCATTATACTCTGTAACAGAACAAAAAACCTTATCATCAAGATCTCCATCTTTCAATATCAACACCTCT
>Ga0075114_10002164_pt1 | contig 10158 bp, 10 predicted proteins | sample AntAceMetag02UKM_FD_69784 | JGI IMG/M metagenome (GOLD analysis project Ga0075114, IMG submission 69784) | Saline lake microbial communities from Ace Lake, Antarctica - Antarctic Ace Lake Metagenome 02UKM | ecosystem: Environmental > Aquatic > Non-marine Saline and Alkaline > Saline | place...
CGCAACAAGCTTTTCAAGAAAGATAGAAAAATCTTTTTCTGAAATAAGATTTACGCCTACAGCTTCGCCTTCTGCAAGTTTAACCTGTTTTGAAATCTTAATTATTTTTCCGCTCTCATCGGTAAGGTATTTAACCTCCTCTTCACCGCATTCTTCATTGTTTACACCGATTGCATTTCCTCCTTTTTGAAGTACCCGTGAAACGACTTCCTTGTCAAGACAGACATCACCATTTAACCATAAAAGATTATCTTTTTCCGTTGACTTAAGCGCAAGCATCAGACTTTTTGAGGTGTTGGTGGTCTCAAAGTCAGGGTTATACACAAAGGTTAGCTCCGGGAACCTTTTAATTATTTCTTCTTTTTTATAACCAACAACAATAATGATTTCTTCTGCCTTATTTTCCTTAAGAATATCCACCTGTCGGGCAAGAATTGTTTTTCCGTCAGGAAGTTTTGTTAAGGACTTAGGAAGTTCACTTTTTAATCTGCTTCCAATTCCCGCGGCTAGAATTACTGCTTTCATTTTTCCTCCAAGGTTGCAATTTATCGGACAATTATTTATAAGAATATGATATCCTAAAAATTAGGAAGAAAGTCAACAAGGATTTTTTATAAACTAAATCATTTTTTTAAATTTTAGAATATTATTCAGAAAGGATCTATTATGAACATCTTAATCTTTGGCCCGAACGGAAGCGGCAAAGGAACGCAGGGTGCAGTTGTCCAGAAAAAATTAAATATCGCACATATTGAGTCAGGGCTTATTTTCAGAGAAAACATCAAAGGTGGAACAGAGCTTGGGAAAAAAGCAAAAGAATATATTGATCGCGGAGACCTTGTACCCGATGATATTACCATTCCCATGATCCTCGATAGACTAAAACAGGATGACTGCAAAAACGGCTGGCTTCTTGACGGATTTCCAAGAAATGGGGTTCAGGGAGAAGCCTTAAGTGAAGCTCTTGAAAAAGAGGGCATTAAACTGGATTATGTTATTGAAATTTTGCTTGATCGTGAAATCGCAAAAAACAGGATCATGGGCCGCAGACTCTGTGTTAATGATAATAACCACCCCAACAATATCTTTATTGACGCAATAAAACCTGCTGAAAAAGACGGAGGCTTTGTGTGCCGTGTTTGTGGAGGCGAACTTTCTGCCCGCTCTGATGATCAGGACGAAGAAGCTATTAACAAACGTCATAACATTTACTATGACAAAGAGATCGGAACTCTTGCTGCTGTTGAATTTTTTAAGAAACTTTCCGCGGAAAACAACGGCTCGCCAAAAGTTATTGGAATCGACGGGAAACCTGGAGTTAAAGAGGTAGGTGAAGCCCTGGCTGCACAGCTGTAATTGGATCGTTTATATAACAAATGGGGGTAACACCTTAGCGGGTGTTACCCCCATTTTGTTTCCAGATATATGTCATTTTTTATGAAGCTCACCGTGCATAGCGCGGGGATTTTTGGTAGTTAAGATTGATTTCTTAATTTGTATCGCTTGACCCTATCTACAAGGCGAACTTATTCTAGACAGTTCGATCAAGGATCTGCCTGACTGTTTTTGCAAACTCCTGTGCTTGGAAGGGTTTAGAAATGAAGGCTTTGTTACTAATTTGTTTAAATTTATCATTATCAATAATGTCTGTAAATCCTGAAGTAAGGATTACAGGCATATCCGGACGAATTGCAATAATTTCTAAAACCAGCTTGTCTCCAGTCAAATTAGGCATAATCAGGTCGGTTAGGATAAGATCATATTGATGAGGGTTTTTCTTAAAAAGTTCCAAAGCCTCAAGACTGCAGGACAGAGCTGTAACATTATATCCCAACCTTTCTAGAACAGTTGTCATTAAAGACAACGAGCGTTCCTCATCATCCACAACTAAAATCTTTTCTGTTCCGGTCGGTATTGATTCAAAACTCGTTTTATTTTCAGACATATTTTTGAACTCCTTTAATAAATTGATCAATTCCCCAGACAAACATTAAGAGATTTTACCTCTTAAAAACAGTTTAAATATAATTATCAAAGGTTTCTAAGTAAAAATTTATACAATTAACGTTTAAACGACTAATAATAATATGTGTTATTTGTGGAGTATAGTTATCTTTATCATCAATGTAAATAAATTTATAACACAACAAAAATCCTTAATCTTTTAAAAACTCCTCCCGAGCTTTTTCTTTCAGCTTGAATATCATGCTGTTTTACTCTAAAACCCACAAAAAGATCAATAGATATAAAAATCCTCCACCCATACAACTTCACAGGCACCGTCGCCGGTGTCCGTATGCGAGAGTGAACTGTTCCAGCTCCAGCCATCCTCTGCCCTGACAGAAACCAGATATCCTTCTAGTTCAACAACCTGTCCGGGCCTGACTTTTTTGATCTGGTTGAGAACAGTATTGCTGGCAGGAATTAGGTGCATATTGCTGCTGTGACGGATGATCTCTTTTTTAGCAATGGGAGGAGGAAGCCTGTATTTAAAGTGATACCACCGGTTTGACTGGGTAATTTTAATGTCTTTCAAAACGGTGTCATCTGACATCGGTCCCCAACCCAAAGCAAGATCAACCGGCGCAAGCTGTGCTTCACGACTGGTTCGATATTGACGCTTACTTAAAACCCTGGCTTCGAGATAAAATGTTTTCCTAGGGATAATCCTGTAATCTTTATGCTGAAAGGGCTCTTCCTCTGTATACTCCTGCCGAGGCTCCTCTGTAATAATCCCTTCCGAGCCAAGAGGGACCCATTTTGAGTTCATATATGTTTGGAACGCATAGTAAACCAGCGCGAGAATTATCAGATATTTGAGAATTTTCATAAGCGTGACTGTGAAAATATCACAGTTATTTTTAAACAGGTTGTTAGTGATCTTTTAACACAATACGGAAAAAGACAGATTTTAATTAAAAGGAGGGGAGTCTTAACAGCTTTTTTACAGAAAAACAGGGTCTAGGTTTTTCTGCTTTTTATTAACTTTTTGATCTTATAATTATTTATTATTTTAAACTGGAAAACTTATTTATAAGCTCATCAACCGGGCTTTTTGTCTTTTCCGGTGGTGCATTTTTAAGTGTCTGCTCGCAGATTTCTTTCCAGTCCCCAGAATCCGCCTCTATACCATAGCGATAGAACGGATTTTCTTTAATATAGTAGTTCATTTCTTTTTCAATATCATTAATGGTAAGCTTTATACCAAAGATAGAAAGAAGGTCTTTCTTTTTTTCCAACAGACCAACAGAACGAACCATTTTAAAAATACGAAGCAAGCTTTTATTTTCTTCTTCGTGTTGCTCCAGGTGTTTAAGCAACTTATCATTTATGATCATCTCAAGAATGGTGCTGTCATCATCGTTTTTAATCCCCCAGACAACCTGACCTGAAAACTCTTTGAGATTCTTTTTAAAAATCATCTTTTTTGTTTTTATTTTCTCATCCAGAAAAAAATTAAAGCCACTACTGTTCCAGTCAAGCGCCCTGATCATCTTTGTCTCATTGTTAAGATTTAATAACAAAGAAATATAGACGTGACTATAACGTTCTACTTTTCTCGCACTAAAATCGGTTCCATCCAAAGGCATAAATAAAGACCTCTATGAATTAAAAATGGTAGCTAACATTTTTATAAAAGCGGGCATTTGCCACCTGTTCTTTTATAACAGGATCTTCTGAATTTTTAAACTGTTTTACGAGTTCATCATATATAATCTTAGCTTCAGAGCTATTGCCATCTTTTCCCAAAGCCATTCCCTTGTTACAAAGTGATATTGCGAATTGTTGTTTTAGTTCTGGCTCCTTTGCGTCTTTCAGTTTTTCCAGAACATCATCAAAAGCCTTTATTGCTTCTGTCTGGTTCCCCTGGGCGGAAAGAATTGCGCCTTTATTAAAAACAGCCTTTGCCACCCAAAGCTTAATTTCCGGGGCCTGCTCTTGTTCATAAAGCGCCGAAGTTTCTTCCAAAATGCTTACTGCTTCCTCGTGGCTTCCCTGACGGCTGAAAGTGACCCCTTTGTTCAAAAGCGCCTTTACAGTCTGAACCTTAAGAAAAATATCTTCTTCTTTTCCGTACGCTACAAAAACTCCGTCATAGGTCTTAACCGCATCCCGGTTGTTTCCCAACTGTAAAAGTACAGTTCCCTTATTTACGCAAACACTGGCTACCTGTTTTTTTATTTCCAGTTCCTGTGAATCACCAAAAACATCAATTATTTCATTAAAAATAGCATGTGCTCCGTCTATTCTTCCCTGCTGTGCGAGGGTAACACCCTTGTTTGCCATTGCTTTTACCACCAGTACTTTTATTTTTTGGTCTTCTGCAGGGTGAAATTTTTTGATGAGCTCATCATAATATTCTTTTTCTTTTTTCACATTTCCACTTTTTCCGGCTTCAAGTGCAATAATAAAAAGTTTTTCTGCTTCTATTAACTTTACCATCTTTGTAACCATTTCCCTTAATATGACAGCTTTTTTAAACGTGGATCTTATCACACATTGCTTGAGACTTCCCGGCATTTAAATCCGAAATTTTTCCTTTGTTAGGTTTTTATAAGTTTTTTAGTTTTATTTGAACGTATTACCGGAAGCAGTATTTACTTTATATAATAATCAGTCTGAAACTTCTGTTAAATTCAAATTACCCGGCACTAAATATTTTTTCACATATGCTGCAACATATTTCTTAAACCTGTCTTCCTGTTCTTTATAGCCGGCCTTTTTTAACCGTGTCATGTCTGCCAGGGTAAAATACTGGTAACGTTCACGCAGCTCTTCCGGCATTGGAAAATAACTGATAACAGGTTCTTTGCCCAATCCTTCAAAAACACCGTTTACAAGGTCATTAAATGTATGCACTCGTCCTGTACCGGCATTAAATATTCCGCAGGCAGCTTCATTTTTCAGCAGAAAAAGCGTAATATCAACCGCTTCATCAATATAAATAAAATCACGGGCCTGTTCACCGTGTTTCACATCTTTCCGGTGTGACTCAAACAACTTTACCGTTCCATTTTCCACAGCTTGCGGACAGGTGTGGAAAACAACGCTCGCCATTTTTCCTTTGTGATATTCGTTTGGGCCGAAAACATTAAAATACCTGAGTCCGGCAACCTTATCAATCAACCCGTTATTAAGCACCCACATATCAAACATCCACTTGGAAAAACCATATTTATTTAAGGGCCTTAATTTTGGGGTAAGTTTATTCGAATCAGAAAAACCAAGGCTTCCGTTACCATAAACCGCAGCAGAGGATGCATATACAAAACGCACCTTATTCTCAATTGACCACTGGCAGAGCCCTATGGAAAAATTCACATTGTTTTCAAGGAGATAGTCCATGTCTGTTTCAGTCGTGTCAGAACATGCGCCAAGATGAATAATCGCTTCTATTTCTTTTGCCTGCGGATCGTCCAGCAAATAATCAAAAAGCTCATCCGAGTGAACAAAACGGTTGTACTGAAGCCCTAGAATATTTTTCCACTTTTCGTTCTTACAAAATCGGTCACATAAAATAAGATCTTTTATTCCCTGCCGGTTAAGCGTACAGGCCACTGCGCTGCCGATAAAACCTGCCGCACCAGTTATAAGAATCATGCTGAAATTCCTTTCGTATGATACCCCAAATACACACCCTACAGCTGGGGGCCAAAGATTTTTCTTATTATTTTATTAAAATATCACACTCTTTCGCTGATTACAAAACTTTCTATTGCACGGTTTATAACTTCAGCGGCTTCGATCATTACCATATGTCCGGCTTTCGGAACAATATGAAGCGTACTTTTATCTATCTTCTTTAAAAGCTGTCTGGAATGATCGGGGGGTGTAATTTTGTCTTTTTTTCCGCAGATAATAAGACACGGGGTTTTTAATAAAACAAGAGCTGAACCGTCAAAAGATTTACAGGCCCGCATATCTTTATAAAGCGTTTTTTTGCCGTTTTCCAGCAGCATTTTATAACCTTTTTTATATAACGTTTCCTCAACTTTTCCAGCATAAGCACTTTCACACGAAATATTTATTGCTGCTTTAAAGTTTGTTTGTAATAGTTCCAAATACTCTTTTGAGATATCAAAACAAAGACCTGTCCCCAGAAGGATAAGCCCTTCTGTTTTCTCAGGATATTTTGAAGCATATTCCTGTGCAACAGCTCCCCCAAGAGAATGTCCCGCAAGAAAAAAAGACGAAAGCTTTAAGTTCTCTGCCAAAACATTTATCCACTCAGCATACTCTTTTGCCGAGTCAAAACAAGCACCTTCTGACTTCCCGTGTCCCGGCAAATCCGGAATAATAACTGTAATAAAGTCTGAAAGTCTAACAAGCTGATTCTCCCAAACAAAACCGTCTCCGCCTGATCCATGAATAAAGATAATGGTTTTATTAGCGGCATTTATTTTTTTTGACTGCCGATAATAAAATTTATTTTTATTAATTGTAACGTACGGCATAAAAACCCTTTTCAAAAATCTGCAAGATGTGCTGCAAAATAAAGACCCAGCCTTTCAAAAACCTCTGCTGAAGGAACCCCTGTGTCAGGATTCCACCCCAGTGCGTTATAATAGTCCTTAATCTGTATGCTGCTATCTATGGTTATCTCCTTAAAAGGTCCGTCTTTCAATTGTGGATCTCCAAGCACGCGCTTTGGAAGAGAATACTTCTCGACATTTTTTATCCCCTCCCGAAGATTAAAAGCTATCCTTAAGGTTAAGATTCTTTCTCCAATCGTAAGCACATCTTCCATGCTAAAAGTTTTACCCATAACAAGGGAAAGATACTCTGGAACCGCGGTTGCGGGGCCGATATTGTTTACAAAAAAACATAATCCGGCAGAATTCACAACCTGGCCAAAACAGGATACATATTTAGATGATTCACCCTTTCCCGAATAATCATATTTATTTTTTATCTTTGGATGACCCAGTTCAGGAGGAACCATCTCTTTTTCTGCAAACCAGGAACCATATTCTGTATGTCTTCCCGGAGCAGGTCCTGTGATATAGCTTGCCGCAAGTCCCGGAAAAAAGCGGGGATCATGAAAAGGAAGTTCCTCTCCACCACAGTGCATTGCAAACGCTTCTGAACCTCTGCCGATTTTTTCTACTGCTTTTTTTATTCCGTCAAAAAGTACTTCTCCGCCAAAATCTCTTTTTTCTGCAATCTGTTTTACAATTTCAACAATGGCCTCATGGTTTCCCCACAAAAGTTTTACCCCGTTGGTGTCGTCTTTTGTAAGAATATTGTTTTGAAAACACTCAATGGCAAAAGCAATGGTTGCTCCGGTTGAAATTGTATCAATTCCGGCTTCATTACATATGGTATTAATCAGACAGATTGATTCTGGATTGTCATTTTGACACAAAGGACCAAACGCTGCCAGGGTCTCGTACTCCGGCCGATATCCGTTAACTGCATACGGCCCGTCCGATACGTCAATTTTTGCCCCGCATACAACAGGACACATCCAGCAGCCATACGACCTTGTTTTAAATTTAAGCAGTGATTTTCCGCTTATCTTTTCACTGGTTGAAAAATCCTTAGCTGAACCCACCCAGTTTTTGACCGGAGTATCACCTATATTTACGTTTGACTCAAGGCCTCCGGCCGTTCCCAGGGTCTGAAAAAAACTGTATTTTGCATTATCTTTATTGTAGTATTCTTTAATAAGTTTTCTTCTAAAGGTCTTAAGTTTCTCTTCCTCTGCAACAGAAACAGACCCTGAGCCTATTGCAACAACACCTTTCAACCGTTTTGAACCCATAACCGCACCGAGACCGGAGCGTGCCGCTGCACGGCCTCCGTCATTTATTATGCAGGACATTAAAGATTTTTTTTCGCCAGCAGGGCCGATAACAGCGGCTTGAGCCTGTTTACCAAAAAGTTCTTTAAATTTGTTTTCTGTCTCTGTTACATTAAGCCCCCATAAAAAATCTCCCTTACATATCTTAGCCTGACCTTTTTCAACAAGGACATAAACCGGTTCTTCTGAAACTCCGGTAATAAAAACAGCATCAACACCGGCGTGTTTAAGGGCAGGGCCAAACCTTCCTCCACTGTTTGCGTCTCCCCAGCCGCCTGTTTTTGGAGATTTGGCAACAACTGTAAAACGGTTTCCCCCTATAGCCTGGGTACCGGTAAGCGGTCCCGGTAAAAAACCAAGTATATTTTCCGGGCCTAAAGGATCCGCTCCGGGTATTTGACGTGTGAAAAGATAGTATGCTCCGATGCCATATCCGCCAAGATAATCCGCATATACACTGTCCGGTGGCTCCTCAAAGAATACTTTTTTGTGAGAAAGATCGATCCAAGCTATTTTATGATGAACACCTTTTAACTTCATTTTATTTTTTATACTTTTAGGATCAAATGTTTAGTTTGAAACCATAGAAATTAATGATTGTTTAAAGAATTTTTAATATTTATATCCGTTTGGATAATAGGTTTTGTAAAAAGAAGATTTATGAAAAGTTCCAGATAGAAAATTTATCGCTGGATTGGATTACGGTTTAATAAAAGTTCTTTCACAGACTGCCCTAGATTTTTTGGTCAGTTTATTAAAGATATTTATTTTAGTATCTTTTTCATCTCTGAAATAGTTTTGTCGTAATCTGAGGTATTTAATATTCCGGATCCAGACACAAAAATATCAGCCCCGGCATCAGAAACTTCTTTAATATTTTCCATAACGATGCCGCCATCCACTTCGATTGCGATCTCAAGACCTGCTTTTTCTATTTTTCTTTTAAGGTCGTTTATTTTCTGAAGCATCGGTCTAATAAATTTTTGCCCGCCAAAACCAGGATTAACGGTCATAATAAGTATCATATCAACATCTTCTAGAATGTGATCAAGCACACAAAGAGGTGTTGCCGGGTTTAATGAAACAGCCGCTTTTATACCTTTATCTTTTATTGCCTGAAGTGTTCTATGAAGGTGATAACATGCTTCTGCATGAATGGTCAGAATGTTACTTCCTACTTTTGCAAACGCATCAATATAGAGCTCTGGATTTTCTATCATAAGATGAACATCCAGAGGAAGTTCCGTAATCTTTTTTATAGCATCTACAACCAGTGGTCCGATAGTAATATTCGGCACAAAATGTCCATCCATAACATCAATATGTACGTAGTCCGCCCCGGCATTTTCAAGCGCTTTTACTTCTTGGCCAAGTTTTGAAAAATCTGCTGATAAAATTGAGGGTGAAATGAGTTTTTTCATTTTAAATTCCCTGATTAGATTATTATTTGTCTTCTTTGTCCTCTACCTTTTGTTCAGTTTTTTTGACAGATTTTTTCTTTTTTAAATTAACACAGCTGTGAACCCCGAACCCTTTCGGCATAGGTCTTACACCCTCACTAACCCGAAGAATAACATCTTTTATTTCGGAACATTTTTCTTTTGTCTTTAGCTGAAAAACAAGAGTATAAATACCCGGCTCCGGGAGAATAAACTCTAACAAAACCGCATCACAGAGTGAATCAAGAGATTCTTTTTTTTTCTCAGAACCCTGGTACCAGCAAAAACCAAAAAAATCGGTTATTGACCGTTCCTCAAAATAGACCGGCTCTTTGGAACTATCTAAAACTGAAAGCTTGTAACAATGGTGGTCCGGATTAAACTGTTTTTTATATTCATCAAGAGAAGAAACTCTGCGCTTGAATGATATTTTTATTCTGTGCCACTTATTGCTTACAGAAACATCAAAATTGTCTTTGACTTCAATATGGTCTTTGCTGTACTCCTCCTTTAGCACAAGAATTTCTCTTCCCTGCCGTTTTATTCTTCTGGATCTAAAAAGACATAATACTGTAATCAGAGGAAAAATTAATGAAAGCAAAATTATTTCTACAAGATACATTTGTTAACCCTTTAAAAACAATAAGCAGCTCAATAAAAAACAAGACCCGGACACGCTTTTTTGCGATTATATCCGGGTCTTAATTATAAACATAATGACGGTCTTTTAAAAGAGATTTACATGTTTCCGGCATTCTCTCCAGAATTTGCTGTGCTTTCTCCGCCAAGCAGGGCCGCATCAATTTTATTTTTGTCAAATCTCCAGGAGTTTCCAATACGAAAACCAGGAATTGTTCCCATTTTTGCATGTTTATACACGGTTAAAACTGACATTTTAAGATAAGTAGCAACTTC
>Ga0075114_10002168_pt1 | contig 10146 bp, 8 predicted proteins | sample AntAceMetag02UKM_FD_69784 | JGI IMG/M metagenome (GOLD analysis project Ga0075114, IMG submission 69784) | Saline lake microbial communities from Ace Lake, Antarctica - Antarctic Ace Lake Metagenome 02UKM | ecosystem: Environmental > Aquatic > Non-marine Saline and Alkaline > Saline | place...
CGAGGAAAATCCCAGTTAATGATATGGGAAATATGAGAAAAATCAAGACCCCGCCCGGCAACATCGCTGGCAATTAGATAGCGAATATTTTTAGTCCGAAAACGACGAACTATTGAAGAACGCTTACTCTGGTTGAGCCCAGCATGAATGTATTCGACGTCGCGAAAATGCTTACGCATAATCCTGTGCAGCTTATCAACCATATTTCGTGTATTACAAAAGATAATCGTTTGATTAATTTTTTCATGACCTAGATAATTAAGAAATATTTTTTCTTTCATTTCTTGATTAACGTAAGCAAAATAGTGTTCAATGCTTTTTGGTATAGCTCGTTTGCTAATTAACGATATGTGTTCAGGACTTTTTAAACAGTCATTGGCAAGCTTTTTCGTCTCCTCGTTCATTGTTGCTGAAAACAAAAGTGTCTGATGCTCATGCCTGACGCAGGAAAGAATAAACTCGACACCCTCTAGAAAACCATCATCAAGCAACCGATCAGCCTCATCAAGAACTACGCACCTCACATCAGCTAAGTCAACTATTCCATCGTACATCAGATCTATCAATCGACCGGGAGTAGCCACTAAAATATGCACCCCGTGTTTAATCTTGGTTATTTGTATCGACTTATCAAAACCACCGTAGGCTGCAAAAACTTCAACTGGAGTTCTCAGCGCAATCTTATGAATTTCATCGACATATTGAATACAGAGTTCACGTGTGGGCACAATCACCAAACCTTGGATCGACCTATTCTTAGCGTCGACTCTTTGGATAAGGGGAATTGCGCAAGCACCAGTTTTACCAGAACCGGTCTCAGCTAAAGCGCAGAGATCTCGTCCAGCCAAAATAATTGGATAAGTTACTTCTTGTATCGGGGTAAGCTCTTTAAAGTTTAGTTTTTCTAAAGAACTTAAAATAGTTTTCGGTAAGTTAAGTTCACTAAATTTCATAATATTATTTAATCAAATCCTCTATTTTTCTATCGGGGAATATTTTTAAGCATATTAAAGTCTTCTTCTAAGGCAGATATCGTATTAGCATTATAAACAACAACTGCCGGATGATACAAGGGAACAATCTTAATTGAACCCTGAGAAACCGGTGCAATAAATACCTGCCCGTGAATTTTGCTTATTCCTTGCACTTTATTTTTCAAACCAAATTTTTCCATTACCCATTTAGTAGAAAAATTACCTAAGCAGCCTATTATTTTTGGTTTGATTAATCCAATCTGCTGATCAAGATACTGCTTACAAGCATCTATCTCTTCGCCCTTGGGGTTTCTATTGCCGGGAGGGCGGCACTTTAAAATATTGGCGATATAAATGTCCTTTCGGCTCATCCCCACTTTAAGCAATAACTGATCAAGGATTTTTCCTGCCCTTCCACAGAAAGGTTTTCCCGATGCATCCTCAGTAGCGCCGGGAGCTTCACCAATAAACAGAATACTAGCAGAAACGCTACCTTCTCCAAAAACAACATTTAGCCTTGTAGCTGCCAATGCACACTTCTGGCACTTGCAAACCTTTTTAGCTAATTGTTCAAACTTATTTTGTTTTTCTGTTAACATTATATCCTTGTTTTTTTAGTAGGACACACGAAATAGGCACAGTCTGGGCACAAGATTTTAAGATAGATGTATATTGAATGGCATCAACTGGACAAACACTTAAGCAACGAGCACAACTAAAGCAATCAGCTGGCATTTTTTTACCCTTAACCCGACCCTCCGCAGCTTCCAGAGGACATATCTTTATGCAAGCGCCGCACTGGATGCACTTATCTTTATCAATTCGAACACCAAAAATGCTGAATCGCTCAATTATCCATGAAATAAATCCAAAAGGACAAATGAACTGACAAAATGGACGATAGGTAATGAATGAAATCAACAAAGCAACGATTACTGTCAGCAGAATGCTGAACATTTCAAAATCAAGATTAAATAGGTTGAAGGGATTAACATAGTGATAGATCACAAATCCTACACGCCCTCCAAGAATTCCAAACAGAAAAAGAAGCATGACAACAAAAAGACACGTGCGGATTGTGTTTGTAAAAATAAATGGCAGTTTCTTTTTTTTAATTTTTCGCAAAATTGGAATACTGTAAATAATCTCTTGTAAAGCGCCAAAAGGACACGCCCATCCACAAATTATTTTATTCCCAATAACAGCGAGTATAATGAAAAAACCGAAAACGATTACTTTAACCATTGGGTCAGGGTAAAGCCCTACCATGGATTTAAATACTTTAATCACCCCCTCCATGGGATTAGGTGATTTGCCAAGAATAAATCCAGCTACTATTACAGAAAGTAAAAGCGAGATAAGATAAGGCGTTCGGGGATACCACTTATGCCTGAGCTTGACATCGGACCCATCCGGCCGCCCTAGTTTAGTAAGAAAAACTAGACCGAATAATACCAATGCCGCATAAATATAATATTTGAGCACACTGTCACGATGAGAAAGAATGTGTTCAACAGCATGATCGAGCTCATCGTCTGTTACCTTTAATAAATTAAGAGGCTTTTTCTTGGAAATATTAATCGGTAATTCAAGCTCACGAGCAAGACCCTTGTCTGTAACTCCCAGTTTAGGAGCGATATCTCGAATAGACATGTTAACACTGAACTCAATCGATTTTTTTGGAATGTTTGATGAATTTAACAAAATTCCAATGCCTATAATCGCAAGCATTCCTGCTATAGTCGCAAATAACCAAATCCGTTGTTTAAAAGAAATCTGAAAAAACCAGGAGCTATTATTCATTTTTTTCCTTTATGTTATTAAAACGTAAAAAACCCCTACAACACATTTAATTACAGAAGGTTGCAGTTAAATGGCGGAGGGGAGAGAATTCCTTTGTTATGAATCTTTTTCAAGTAAATCAGTTCGCCTCTGTAATTCCATTATTTTGGTTGAAATTACTTTATAAACCATTCTCCTCTCTATAAATCCGGTTACCTCATTCTCCTGAGTAACTACCGGTAAATATTCCAAATTATATTTAGCTAAAAGTTCTTTTAGCTCAGATATTGAAGATTTTGATGTAACCGAAGCTATAGCGGGCTCCATGACATCCACAGCTAAAAGCAAATCACTAAGACTTGTTACCATAAATGTATTTTTTATGTTATCTACAGTTATAATACCAAGCAACTTTTTGTTGGTATCTACTACTGGATAATAAAGGTTAGGGCTTTGGCTAAAGATTGTCAGAATCTGAGCTAATGGCATGTTTTTGTAGATAAGCGGAGGGTTTTTGTCCATTATCTCTTCGACTTTGAGTTTACGTATAAAATCATCTTCGGTAATATTCATCCCTACTTCACCGGACTTTGTGACTGCAAATTTAACAAATGGAGGCCCGATAACTTCTAAAATGAAAGCGGTAGATGTTACGACAATAATAACTGCATTGCCAATGTAGCCAGGAAAATAATGACTAGCCAAGATAGATAAACCGATAGCAACTCCGGCTTGGCTAAATAGACATAGAGGGAGATATTTCTGAACTGTTTTTGGTGCACCGGAAATGCGTGCACCTAAGTTTGCTCCTATAGCCTTACCGGCACTTCTTCCAATAATATAAATAACCCCGAGTAAAATTATTGGCAACGTCATATGGCTTATATTTAATTTTGCTCCGACAAGAACAAAAAAGAGGACAAAAATTGGCGGAGTAAATCCTTCAACTAATCTAAACACTTCTTTGCTTTTTCTGGGAATGAAATTAACAACCACTACTCCTAAGGTCATAGCTGCTAATAACATATCAACATGCATCGCTAAAGACACCCCTAAAACAATAAGAACTGCACCGATAGAAAAAGCAAGAAGCCTTGCCTCTTCGGTATATTTTCGAAGAAGCTTATTAAGAATTAGCCCGGATACAATCCCTACGATTATTGCTCCTCCAATCTCGTACAAAGGGTTTATAAATATTCTTAGTACCCCTTCACGGACATTACCGATTAGATTTCCTGCAATACTAGAAGCGATTGCAAAAAGTATCAAGGCTAATCCATCATCCATGGCAACAATGCCCAAGATAGTTCTGGTTAAAGGGCCTCGGGTTTTAAATTCTCGAAGCACTGCTGTAGTTGCAGCAGGAGCTGTAGCTGATGCGATTGCACCTAATAATAAACCCAGCGACCATGCAATTCTCCAGTCTCCAAGCAAGAAACTCCCTAAGATACCTACAAAAACAGAAACTAGTAAAAATGCGCCGACGCCTTCAAACAACAGAATACTTATAAATTGCTTTCCATACTTACGCAGAACATCTTTTTTTAGTTCCCCACCAATCATAAAACCAATTAGCCCTAAAGCAAAATAGTTAAAGGGTTGAAGTGCTTCAATTACATCCTGGGAGATAATTTTTAGGCAGGATTCACCAATTATGATTCCAATTGCTATATATCCTACAACTTGGGGAATCCGCAACTTTTGGAATAGACGGCCGCCAATAGTTCCACCAAACAAAGCTAATCCCAAAAGAAACAGTATATTTAAGCTAGGAATGGAAATATTGCTAAAAATATGGCCTAAATACTCAATCATTACTCCTCCAATTTCACTATCTAACCCTTACCCCTGTTGGACATCAAACCTAGATTGCCTACCGGTACGTGTTCTGTCCATCTCTTTAGTGACTGCTTTCCTAATCCGTATATTAAGAGGGGTGATCTCAACCAACTCGTCATCATCTATAAATACAAGCGCAAATTCAAGATTTATCTGGCGTGGAGATATTAAGTTAATAGCTGTATCACTAAGCACAGAGCGTACATTGGAGTGCTTTTTCGCCTTCTGTGGATTTACAACTATATCGTTACCTCGACTGCAAAGACCTATAATCATACCCTCATAAATCATGTCCCCCGGCTTAACAAAAATCTCTCCCCGCTCTTGTAGATTAGCAAGAGCAACGGCAACTGCCTTTCCATTGCCGTTAGATATCAAAACGCCTTTGCGCCTTGATGGCATATCACCGTTAAAAAGACGCCACTCCAAAAAATTCTGGCACATAATACCACTACCACGTGTCATAAGTAACAATTCACTTCTAAAGCCTATCAAGGCCTTAGAGGTGATATTAAATTCCATCCGTACATTGTTAAGTGATGTGACTTGCAAGTCATTCATCTGAGCCTTTCGTTCTCCTAAGGCTTGCATAACTGCACCCTGATATTCACTGCTCACCTCTATCACCACAACCTCTATCGGTTCTAAAATCTGTTCTCCGATCTTCTTTAAAATAACCTGCGGCCTTGACACTTCAAGCTCATACCCCTTGCGACGCATCGTCTCTATTAACACCTCGAGATGAAGTTCCCCTCTACCTGAGACCTTAAATCTCTCGCCATTCTCAACTTCCTCAACTTTTATACCAACATTTACCATTGCCTCATGCTCAAGGTATTCGCGAACATGGCGTGATGTTAAGAATGTACCTCCGTCTTTACCGGCCAATGGACTCGTATTGTGAGAAAAATTCATTGATATTGTTGGCTCATCAATCTTAACAGCAGGCAAAGCTTTAGGGTTATCTGCAGTAGTAATGGTCTCACCAACTGAGGCATCCTCAATACCGGTTATCATTACAATATCTCCAGCCATAGCCTCTGCCACATCTACGGGAGTTAAGCCTTTATACTTCATGATTTTGGTTACCTTGGCTGTTGAAATTTTACCATCTCGCTTTACAAGAGCAACCTGATCGTCAACGCGTACAGTGCCATGAAATATGCGCCCAATTGCGATGCGACCAAAATAGAAATTATGATCGATCATCGTCACTAACATCTGAAAAGGTAAATCGGGATTAGCAACCGGTGGCAATACTCGGTGTAATATTGTGTCTAATAAAGGTTTTATGTTATCGCTTGGTTCATCAAGATCGAGAGTAGCATGACCATCTCGACCGGAAGCATAGACTATCGGAAAATCAAGCTGCTCGTCGGAAGCATTAAGCTCACAAAAAAGATCAAAAGTCATGTCAGCTACTTTATCAGGTCGTGAATTGGGACGATCAATCTTATTAATAACAAGAATCGGCTTTAAATGTAATTCAAGTGACTTCTTCAATACGAATTTTGTCTGAGGCATCGGTCCATCCACAGCATCAACAAGTAAAAGCACTCCATCGACCATCTCAAGAATACGTTCCACCTCGCTTCCAAAATCAGCATGCCCGGGAGTATCGACAACATTACATTGCACACCTTTGTAGTTAAAAGAGGCATTCTTTGAAAAAATCGTAATCCCCCGTTCTTTCTCTAGAGGGTTTGAATCCATGATGGTTGTTTCGCCTTCCTCAAACTTATAGGCTCCTGTATACTTAAGCAGCGCATCTACAAGCGTTGTTTTTCCGTGGTCAACATGAGCGACTATCGCTATATTACGTACATCTTTTCGTCTTTTTTGATTTGGCATGATATTCGTTCCCTTGTAAACTAATTATCCTTTTCTAATATTATTAATAAAATTTTTCTTGTAGTACTTTAACACAAAAACAGCAGAAAGAAAGGAATAGGTTAGGTGACGGTATTCCGATTTGGTATTAATGGCAGAGGGGAAAGAATTCCTTTAGATGCTTTTGATGTGCTAGGGAGTAAATAGCTAAATTACGTGAAACGCTAATTATACTCGATTAGCTACGTTCTTCTGAAGATCCAATGCAATTGATAACTTTTTCTTGAATATCATCGTGAATATCCACAAACTGAACACCTATGTGATATGACCCGTTTTCTAACTTATCCTTATGCTTAACTGCACAGTTAAGCATAAATGGAATGTCGTTCTTAAGACATGGCATACGGCAAGAGAATTTATCAAGAAGGGTATCTTGAGCAGAAAAAAGCAACATGCCCTCCTTAGATATATTAACTATCTCAAGGGCTTCGATATTTTCTTTGCCAGATAAATTAACTGCCATTGCTATAGCGCCCGATAAAGGTTTCACTCTTACTCCCTTTCTCTTTTCCAAAATTGATCGGTTTCTCCCTTCTCGTTTAGCTCTAAGCAAAGAGTTATCAGCAGCCCAAATTAACTCCTCCAAATCTTCTGCATTATGTGGAAAAACTGCTATCCCGGCACTAAATTTTAATGAGATCTCTTTCTGCTTCCCTAAATATGGCGAGCTTATCTTTACCTGATCAAGTTTATTTCTGATTCTTTGTAAAACCACCGAAGCTTGTTTCGAACTTGATTCGGGGAGAATAATTAAGAATTCCTCACCCCCATATCGACCCACAATATCTATACTTCTAACAGTATTTTTAATAACATTAGCAAAGGCTACTAAGACATCATTGCCTACCAAGTGACCATATTCATCATTTATTATTTTGAAGTGGTCAATATCGATCATAATTACACTGAGCTTTCTTTTATGACGTTTGGAGCGTATGATTTCATTTTCTAGACGTTCCATTATGCTTTTGAAATTTGCACAGCCTGTGAGTTCATCATTCTGAACCATAATTTTTAACCGCTCTTCCGCTTCTTTTAACTTTTTGATGGTATTAGCACTATTAACTATGCCCGCGATATATCTTGCTAATAATTCGAACTCTCGTATATTTTTAACATTAAACATATTTGTTTTCTTGTCATTAAGCTGTAACAAGCCTATATTCTTGCAGCCGATACTTAGTGGAAAAAGGCCTACCGAATCATAGCCTTCACCATTACACCTGTTTCTTGTCCTTCCCTTCCTATCTTTTTCTGAAGTAGAAGCAAGGAGTCGTGTCGTAGAGTTTGTCCAAAAAGAACCATTTTTTGTAAAAAATACCGCCTTTGGATCAAAACGTTTTCTAATAACATTGCCACACATACAGTCTAAAACCGGATTTCCATTTTCATTTGTTACAACATTTTCTTTTTTATCCAATTGACAAAGACTATTTTCAGACACAATAAAACTCTTCGAAAACCCATCGTACACATAGTAGGGATAGTCACCGCTTTTATTTTTTATTCGAATACCAACAGACTCAAAACCAGAATATTTTTTAATCCTTTTTAAAATGATACCGATCACGCTATTAAAATCTGTGATCCCTATCGTTGAATCGATAATATCAAGAATAGGCTTTGTTTTATACATATTTTATTTTTTTGTAAGTAAAGTTTTCTTGCTATTATAATACTAGTATTCTAAAAGTATAGAATACCTCCTTTTTGTAACCTAATTACCAAACCCTCCCAGTTTTTTCTTAACATCAGCAGCAGCTTCTTGTGCTTGCTTAGTTAAGTCCACTATGGATATGCTACATCAAAGATGAAACACTTGTCAAACAATACTTTTTGGGATTAAAAATGAATGGTGGAAGGGAGAGGAAACTCTTAGGTGTATATTCAATACTCCTTATTTATCAATGATTATATAGTATTTGCTTTATTTTACAAGTGAGAAAGGATTCTATCTGTCTTACAACTTTTTCCTCTGAAATAAATAAAAATCCCCCGCATAAATACGGGGGATTTTATTATATCACTCAGTTAACTATTGATCAAAATTAGTCACCATAAACAACGGTCGTACATTCACCAAAACCCAGAATATTCTTAACCCTGTATTCAACATGCTTGACTTTAGTGATTTTGCCATTGCGCATAGCTGCTTCTAAACTTGAGTCGCCAGAAGCAACAAGACCAAGAACAGTAGTTGCCGTTGCTTCTCCAACTTTGGTGTAGCTTAAATCTCCGTTAGTAGCTACGCTAATAGGTGCCGTAACTTCAGTGTAAAGCATACCATGTGGTAAATATGATGCACAGCCTACTACCGTAAAACAAATTGCGCTTATCAAAACAATACTAGCAAAACGCATACCCACCTCCTTTTATTTAATGAGATTCCATATTACTCTATACTACTTTCCTGTCAAGATTAAAATGACTTTTACCGGGTTTTCTATTATCCTCTGCTTTCACCTTGGATAAACACAAAGCACTGCTATTTGTTTTTATCGCTCCATTTGCCTTTTTTCTTAATTTTCTCGGTTGTCTTTTCTGCCTTTTTTTGAGATTTTTTGGTCTCTTTTTCGGCTTGTTTTTTTGCTTTTTTAGCCTTCTTCTCTATACGCTTTAGAGTTCTCTCAACTTTACGTTCTTCCAATATTTTAGTTTTTTCTTCTTTAGATTTACCAACCGTAACAAACCAATCACCAATACGATTAAATACCGCATTTTCACTAGCGTTTTCGTAAGCTTTTGGGCTAGCACCTTTTTTGTCTTTTTCAGCCGAAAAAATCGGTGAACCGACAGCAATAAATAATGATAAAAAAATAACTACAGACGTTTTTTTCATAAACCCCCACTTTTTTAAAATGAACTCTTTAAGCTATTTCTTTTTACCTACTAGAAAATAAAGCACGACACCAAGCAAAGGAAATAAAACTATGAGAATAACCCATAGAATTTTCTTGTTTGTCGCCATCGAACTCTTTACGGCATCAACAATTGCTACAATATCCAAAACTACAACAGCAAGTCCTAACAATCCTTTCATACTAACCCCCTTTTTTTAACTTAATTACCAAACCCTCCGAGTTTCTTCTTAACATCAGCAGCAGCTTCTCGTGCTTGCTTATTAAGGCCACTATGGATATGCTACACCAAAGATGAAACACTTGTCAAACAATACTTTTTGGGATTAAATAGGAATCAGAACCTTTTTCTCTTATTCTTTTTCCATCGCACATTTGCGGGTCTTTTTGCATTTCTACTATTAGCACTTGGCTTACGGCTGAATCCCCTCCTACATTTAGGCAGTGGCCGGGCAGCAGCACCAACGGCACTTTCAGCCTCACGAGAATAAAAAGAATCATTACGGACAACTGGTATTATCATATGAATAATTTTTTCAATCTCACGTAAATAATCCCGTTCTCGAGCCGAGCAAAATGAAACAGCATCACCATCAGCACCCGCTCTAGCTGTACGGCCAATACGATGAACATAAGTTTCTGGCATATTAGGCAAATCGTAATTAATCACATGTGATATTGAGTCAACATCGATCCCTCTTGCTGCAATATCTGTAGCAACTAAGACACGAGCCTGGCCCCGCTTGAATTTTTCTAGAGCAGTCGTACGAGCACCCTGGCTTTTATTGCCATGGATCGCT
>Ga0075114_10002169_pt1 | contig 10143 bp, 2 predicted proteins | sample AntAceMetag02UKM_FD_69784 | JGI IMG/M metagenome (GOLD analysis project Ga0075114, IMG submission 69784) | Saline lake microbial communities from Ace Lake, Antarctica - Antarctic Ace Lake Metagenome 02UKM | ecosystem: Environmental > Aquatic > Non-marine Saline and Alkaline > Saline | place...
TCGGTATTGACGCTGAAGGCAAAGAGACAAGACTGAAGACCAAGCCTAAACTTCTTGCCGAGAAGCAGGCGGCGGAGGATAGGGACCTTGGTATCAGGGAGACAGAGGCCGGTATTGGTAAGGACGTGGCGCTGAGCGAAAGCCATCGTGCTACAGCAAGAAAGACCGAAGCGGAAGCCGAGAATATGGGTAAGGACATTGAAACCCCCAAACAGGAGCAGGATTATGTAAGCAAGTGGACAGCCAATCAAGGCATAACCCTTAAGGCTGACACAGAGGGTACGTTCGCCGCTTATTCTGAGGAAGATAGGGCGGAGAAACAGGCGGCAGCGGATCGTGACGGAATGGGACTGAAATGGAAGCCGGTTAACGAAGGTGAAAAAACGCTTCACTGGAAGAGCCTCGCCCCATTCGGGGAACCTTTCTCCACTGAAGACGAGCCATTATATAAATTGACCGACGTGTATCGGAAGAGAGCAACCAAAGGAACGGATGAATCCCGAAAAACAGAGGATACCGGGTCGCAACGCAAGGAAGGCGAATCCGTCAAAGACTATATGATGAGAGCGCAAAGGAGTGAATAGCCAAGACCTTCTAAAGGCAGGATTTTCCAGGCAAGAGATCAAGGATTATTATACTCCGCAGCTTCAAAAGGCTGGATTTAATTCTGATGAAATCGGCAGCTACTTCAATGAAGAACTTGGAGAGGATGAACCTGATATTCGAGAGGTCGCTCCCGATAAGCCCAAGGAAGCAGATGAGCCACAATACACCAAGGAAGAGATAGACCGGCGATCAGATCAATTTGGATCTTTGTCCGAACCAAGCATAGATCGACGCTCTAAGCAATACGGATCTTTGTCTGAACCAGATTATGGTAAACCGAAAGATGGGCTTTCTCCGGTAAGTGGCATTAAGGAGCTTGGAGAGTCTTTGTGGCATACTCCTGAGAATATCGCTTCAAGCTCCATAAAGGCGGCGAAGGGGTGGAGGGGGGCCAGTGTTCTTGATGATGATGCAGGTAGTAAGATAATAAGAGACACCGCCGAAAAAAACTTTATTCGCTCACGCAATGCCCGCGAGAAGTATGGAAAAGAGAAAATGGCACCTGGGATAAAGGTGACTGAGGCAACAGACCTTGGGCAAAACCTTGGATTCTCGGGAGTATCCATGATAGCTGGTGGAGGTACTGGTGTAGCTACAGCCGCCGCCGCTGGACCCATAGCTGGATGGGCCGCCGGTACAGCAGCAGCAGGGGCATCGGCCTACAGAATGGCGTCCTATGATTTTATGCAGGGATACCTTGAATCAGTACAAGAGGAAAAGGGTGCGCCCCTTACCAGGGATGAAGAGGCCAAGCTCAAGACTGAATTTTCCGATAAGGCTAAACAATATGGGCTTTGGGAGGCCATACCGGAGGCCGTAGGACAAGCGACTGGATTGGGTATAATCGCCATACCTCTCAAAAAGATGGTTGGAGGCCGCCTTGCAACCAAGATTCTTGCGAAAATGGCCGGAGTATATGGCGTTGAGCTTGGAACCGAAGCGTTCACCCAACAGGGTCAGTCTGGTCTTGAGCCGGGAGGCACACCAAGAAGCATGCTATCGTTGTCCGATTGGATCAGTTCAATCAAAGAGGTTGCACCTCAGACGGTACTACTCACCACGATTACAGCTGGATTGGCTGGATTGGGTGTTGCGGGGTACAATCGATTTAAGAATGTAAGGGAAGATAGTACGGATATAAAGAACGCCCTTGCGGATGTTTCGACCGATGAAACCGTATCTCCTGAAGAAAAGGAATACGTTGACTGGTGGGCCAGAGAAATAGATAAGGCCGAGGCCGAGAAAGGTCCGATGGGAGAATGGGCCGCCACAACACCACAGTATTTAGACGAAGAGGGTGTTGGTCGCCTGGAGGCGCAGCAGGACATAGGGCAGGAGAAGCTTAAAAAGCGCCTTGCGGAGCAGGAAACAAAACCTATTCCCGAGATGCCCGTCTCAGAAATGGTATCAAAGCGCGACCAGATCCTCAAAGACTCCGACCTGACCCCGGACGATATCAATCAGGCCATCATCGACAAGCAGGCTGATAAGTTTGAAACCGGTGAGCTTGAAACACCGTCAGACGTTAGGCGGCAAGCTCCTAATGTTCTAGAGATGAGTGGATCACAAAAAATAGAATTTAGAAAAGAATACGGAAATGATACATTGGCAGTTTTAACCAAAGCTCAACAAGAAGAGGAAGTCATTACCCTTGATGATGCAATCCAAGAAGGGAAGGTTAGGGCCGAGGAAAGAAAAAGGAAAAAGAATAAATACTTCTCACCCGAAGAAACAGCAAAGAGAGACGCTGAAGAGGTTTTAGACGAGTCCACCACAGTCCCAGATGATGCTTTGAGTGCTGATGGCAGAAAACTTAATAAACCCATTCAAGCTAAAGAGAAAACCGAGGCTGAAGCTCCCGACCTGGGAATAGAACCGACGGCCTTGGCTGCATTTCCAGAGATGAGCGAAAACAACGCTGGAGGGTATTCCATTTCAAGATTTGCTCCTCATGAAGTTGATTCTATGAGATCCGCTGGTATTGTCTATAAGAACGATGAGGGAGAGGATGTTGTTAATGCTGAAGCCATGTGGCAGCAGAGGGATGTATTTCAAAGAAGACCATTAAAGGAACAAGGACGGTTGTTAAGTAAGTCAAAAGAGAAGATGTTTGATTCGCCAAAGAAGCCTTGGGAGATGACAGAGAAGGAATATACCGACCAGCGCAATGATCCAACTAAAAAACTTGGGCATGATGTTCTTTATATTAATGGTGTTGAGGTAATACAAAATCCCACCGGTGCGGATAGCAGGGCAATCAGTAAAGAGGCGAAGGAGCTCCCCCAGGTCAAGCAACCATCGACCAAGAAAGCCCCGTCCAAACCTGAATCCATAGCAAGACCCCACGAGATGACGCTAATTCAATACGAAGACAGTCTCCGAGACAAGGTTGTTGCGAAGAGCAAGAACATAACGAAGGCTAGATACGGCGAATTACATAAAAGGGGATGGAAGACCGAAGAATATAAAAACGATATCTTAAGGGCGGCAAGCGAAGGTGTTGTCTTTACGACACAGCAACTCGATAATTATACCCGTTCATTGGGTAAGGATTTTGTATTAAAAAGGCTTGGACATGATTATCCTGCTTCGATTCCAGAAGGCTATATTACCCCAGAAACAAGGACTGATATCAAGAAGGAACATAAGTTTGCCACAGTCAAGCAACCATCAACCAAAAAAGCCAAGGCCCAGCCTGTGTCCGAGAAGTGGGACAAGCCTTATGGCTATGTCTGGATCAAGGAAAAACAGCGCCCGTTCACTGAATATCGCGAGATAAAACGTGGCAAGAATAAGGGTAGGATCGTTGTCACCATATCCGGCAAGGGTCATCTTGTCGATAAGAGCAAGGTGGCGGAGTGGCCGGCTGAGAAGGTTGCAGTAGAAAAGGTTGGAATTGAAGGATATAAAGCATGGTTTGATACAGAGGATCAAGCACGGAAGGCCATGAAATCAATGATAGCTGGCGGTATTCCGGTCGATAGGGTTGCCCAAGCATACCATTCGGAATCGGGAGATTTTAAGTATAAGATATATCGTACGCAGAAAGAGGTTGACGAAGGATGGGAGAAACACAAAAAGGCCGGAGCGGAAAAAAAAGCCCTAGATCTTCGTAAGACAGAAGAAGCAAAGGCGGAACGAGATGCTGATGATTTCAATGGCTTTATCTCCGAAATGACTCCCCTTAAAAAGGGACGCATACGAAGGGCTCTTGAGAAACTACATCGATTTGACGGAAAAGTTATGTCTGTCCGTGACAGAGTTGAACAGCTGAATACAGATGGAGACCTCGAAGCCAGTACAACGGAAGAGAATAAAATCAAGCCCATGTCCCGAACGCAATATAACCGTGCAACAAACGAAGAACAGGCTGCGCACGAAAAGAAGATGCGCGAAGCTGGCATGAAGACGGTCTATCTGGTCAACGATACTGATATGGGGAAGATTGGCTATGATTACGCGGAGCATCTGCTCGGGGCCACCACGCCAGAAAAGGCTGTAAAGCCGGCATTAATCAAGAATATACCATCTGATGAAATAGTTGAGGACGGGGCGAGATATCGTAGGGACATTGAAGGGGAACCGAAGAACCTATACGTTGCCCACAATCTTACGCAAGAGAATCTATACCATGCCCTAGAACTAGGTGGCCATGCCGCACCATCGTTGGCTGTAGGAAGGACCGACTCAAGCCCCCTTACTGGCTTTGGAGAGATTACCCTACTCGGTCCACCTGATATGTTGTTCTCCTCCAAGACAAATGCTTTCGATGCGGATATTTATTCACCCAGGCATCCAAGGGCTACGGTAACCTTAGACAAAGACAAGTTTAATGAGTTTGTAAGCAATCTCGGGAAAACCTACGGACTGAGGATTCCACAGGTAGGTGAAGGCATCGAAAATTTGGGCCACAATGAGGCCGTCAAGCTTGCGTGGCTCAGGGCTCAGGGCATTAACATTCCTATAAAAAAGAGCAAGGTAGATAGCCTTACGCGAAAAGTGGCTACCATAATGACTGAATCAGGAAACAGTGATTATGTGCTTGAGCAAGATCCAAAGGTAATCAAGCTTGTGGAAAGGAAGGTATCGAGCAGGTTTGACTCAATGGATGATGCACTGAAAGGCGCGCTTCTCGATGGAAGGTCAAAAGAAGAATATATAAGCGATACCCGCCATATCAGAGAAATTCTAAGTGATGCCAGACGCCATATAAGATCACAAGGATACGATACATATGCTATCGGTGACGCGGTAATAAAGAAAATGCGTAACCCGAAACTATCAGTCGCTTATGATAGATATATCCGCGATACCTTTAACGATCTGGTAAAAGACAAGAAACTATTCAAGGGATTCACGGACTCCGGATATCGCAAATATTCTCCATACACCCTTGAAAATATTGTCAAGGAAATGACAAAGAAACTCCGGGGTGGCGAAGGATTTGACTATGGTCCCGGTTCGATACGTTCCGCGTATGCGAAACGATTTAAGAACATCAAGGAAATTCAGAAAGCCCGTGACCGTATTGTAACCGACAAGGAAATGGATGCTATCAGAGAAGAGAGCAGTGATAAGCTTGTTAATCTCCTTGATGAACTCCGACCATCTTACAAATTTGACGGAGATTCGTTCGGGTACATGGACGATGCGAGCAGTGCCATTGCAGAGGGTAGCAGGGGATTACGAGAAGCATTTGACCTTACACCAGAGATGCGAGGAAAGGTTGATGAGTATATAGACTACCTCCGAAAACTCCCGACCGAATACTTTGAAGCAAAGATGCAGCGAGCCGTTGACCTATCTGAATTTACGGCAGCGGTAGTACCCAAAGGAACTGAACAGAAATTAGTCGATACCCTTGAAGGCAAGGGTGTGGCTGTTTCATATTACAAAAAAGGTGATGACGCTGACAGGCTTAGTGCCGTGCAGAAGGCCGGCGCTAAACAGGATATTCTGTTCCGCAAATCACCGGCCAAGGGCCCCACCAGCCCAGAATCAATTACCGAGTCCATACAGCCAATCCTTGACACATGGAAGGCTCACCCAAGGGTTGAGGTGGTCAAGTCCGTTGACGAGCTTCCTGGCCCACTCATTGACATCATACAGAGGAAGACTGATGGTGAAATTGATGGCGTGTTCTATAATGACAGGGTGTATCTCATAGCCGACAATATAAGCTCAGTCGCACAGGCAGAGAAAACTATCCTGCATGAAACGCTTGGACATTGGGGAACTCGCAAAACCTTTGGCAGATCATTCGACAGGTTCCTGCGATCCGTGATGAAGGATGCAAAAAAAGGTGACATAGAGGCCATTTCCAAGGCATACGGCCTCGACCTTACCAAGCCATTGGATAGGCTTGAAGCAGCCGATGAATACGTTGCCAGGATAGCAGAAAGTGGTAAAGACGCGGCAACATGGGCTAAGCTCACATCTTACGTCAAGCAGTGGTTGATTAAGCATGGATTCACGGTCAAGCTGAGTGATAATGAGATTCGGGCTATTGTGAAGCGGGGTGTTGAGGCCAAGGAAGGTAAACAGGTAGATGATAATATACGATTTATGAAGAGAAGGAAGCCTGCTCCAAGAAAAACGCTCACTACGTATAAAATGTTTCGTACACTTAAGGGTAGACCTGGTGAGTTGTTCCCGCTATTTATAGGTAAAACAGAATCTATCCCCATGAATGAATGGATGGACTCGGAATATATACCAACAAAAGGCTTCGCACAACGTCCAGGCTGGCATGTTGGTAGGAAACCAAGGGCCGATCATCTTATGAAGAAAGATGGAACCATGGCGGAAGATAGGGTATGGGCCGAGGTTGAAATATCAGCAGATAAGGACTGGCAAGATGTGGCCGATCAAAACAAAACCAGAGACATACCGGGCCAAGTTCCCGCTGATGGATTTTATAAGTTCAAGAGGCCATCCAACCAGGGCGGAGAATGGTTGATAGCTGGTTCAATGAGAGTTAATCGCACATTGACCGCCGATGACGTGGAGGCAATAAATACCGAGGATGCATATCAGGCACGTTTCCGCAAAGTCAAAGAGTCCGATGGTCGCAAAATAAAAACCCTTTACCATGGATCAAAGGTTGGCCTTTACGGCGAAAAAATAGAAGGTGGGTTGGGGTCTGGCAATATATATGGTGGCGTCTTTGCAAGCACAAGTGAGAGCAAGGCCCGTGTACATGGCGATATTGTTTATAAAACGGATATCCCTGAGAATGATATTTTAACAATCAGCAACATTCGTAACGACATAGAACCCAAAATATTGAAGAAGGCGTTAAAAGAGAATCTACCATATTCTACTCCAAAACAGTTAAATACGGCGTATGAAATTGTCATTGAAGAAGAAAGCGAATACGGCGACAAATACGATGAAGCCGATCTTCTTGATATATTTAGCAGTTCAGATATCGGGGAAGCCGGATGGGAGGCTCAAAGGCTTCGTGGACTTGTAGCAAAAAGTCTTGGATATAAGGCCGTAGAAGTAAGCGATGAATATGGCACATCATACCTTATACTACCTGGCGTTAAAACCGAGAAACTACCTACCGAGGATGCATATCAGGCGCGTTTCCACAAAATAGCTGACCTCGCAAAAGCTGGTGATGTCGAAGGTGTCCGCGCGGAGTCCAAGAAGTCTTATGACGAGATGATGACTCCAACGGACGGCAACCCTCTTGATGCCGGCGCAATCGCATACCTTAAAAGCGGCGACATTGAAACATACTTCGATCACATGCCATGGATCGGGGAACTCAAGCCCAATGAAATACTCAAGCATGATTCATCCACTGGTAAGCTTATTGCAACCATTACGGGGAAGGATGGTAAACTCAGGCCATCTATAAGACAATCCGGATTCTTTGCAATCAAGGAGTTCCAAGACTACTTTGAGCAGCCCCATATCAAAGACATATCAAAAACTGAGTGGTCAAAGGCCGACGCATACAGATTATTTCAAGCCATTGACAATGGCATCTTTGGTGGTCCGGCTGCAAAGAATATCCAGTGGGCCAATCAGAAGACTTCGATGGCAAAGCTGCTTTACTCGGATCAGTACAAGACGAAACTTGCCGACATCCAAGATAAGTACCTGAAGACAAAGAAAGAGAATGAGCTTGCCGGGGATATATCGGAGTTTGTCTCGACCGAGCTTGCAGATGTGGACGCGGAGGAAGTGTATGATATTCCCAAAGTAAAGAGCTTCCTGAAGACCGCCAAAGAAGGCAGGGCCCTTGATATTATCAGGGCGGCACAGGAAATCCGTACCATGTGGGATTCTCTCATTTCAGAGCAGAACAGGGCGCGTAAACTCAGAAAGCAGGATGAGATAGGATACCTCGAAAACTATCGTCCATGGGTCATGAAATCCAATATATTCAAGCGACTCATGGGTATTAAAGCGAAGCCTGGACACATAACCGATCAGCCGGAAATGCCCGACTTTATCCAGCCCAACAAGCCCTTTAATCCGCGAGAGATAGAAAGGACCGGAGGCCTTGAGTCATATTCAAAAGAGAGAGACATCATAAAGCTCATGTCCGATTATATCGATACGGCATCCAAGGACATTTTTGATACCAATATCATACACAGCAACAAGATATACGCCGCAACCCTGAGAAATATCGGACACAGTAATTCAGCGGAGGCCATTGAAAGACTGACCGCCGAAGTCTTTGCGGGCGTGAGCCCAAGATTAACCAAAGTATTCCGGGAGACAGCCGGTTTATCTACCATTAGAAAGCCGATCCTATCCATCAGAAGGGCTCTTATGAGGGCGGTATTCCCGTTCAACTGGACATGGAACATGTTTATCCAGACCTCATCAGCGGGGCTTACCTTTTCACGATACGGTTTAAAGGCCAACATTGCCGGACTGAGCTATTTGACCGACTCCACGGTCAAAGAGAATACCCGTGAAATGGCATACTCTCTCATCGTTAAACGGAGGTGGGGCGGCAAGATGGTATACCAGGATGTTTCTCAGGATCTTACCAGCAATAGAAAGCTTGACGGTAGCTGGCTTGATACGGTATCGGACTTCGGTAATTTCCTGACTTCCACATTTGAGGACTATCTCACAGGACATGCAGTGCAGGCCGCGTTTTATGACGGTTACAATCGGCTAGGTTTAAGAGGCCGTGAGTTGTGGGAATATGCCTCTGAGGGTGGAGCGAAAACTCAGTCCATGTATAATTATCAAGACAAGCCTGGAATGTTGAGGCCGCAAGAAGTCGGGGCCCTCGTTCCCTTCCAGACATTTGCTTTCGAGGTCTACAATACAGTAAGGGAAATGAATATAGTGCCTGGCGTTAGCAAAACCGGTCTTTACCGGGAGCTGCACGCAAAGGAGAGGGGTGGTAAGCCCGAGTTGAAACGAAGACTTATAATGTTCGGAAGATTCACCACCGCTCTCATGGTGACAAATATGATAGTCGATGCCTGCATAGATCGTAAACCATGGGGCGTGTCTTCGTTCGTCCCTTTCCTTGGATACGCTTTGGGGGCCGCCGGTATAGGTGACAGGGCCGGACAACAGCCTGTGCCGTTTCAATATGTCAACGACTTCTACAAGGGCATGATCGCATTTCTGAAATATGGCAACTGGTCCAGACTCAGGAAATGGGGAATCAGATATCATGCAGTAGGCGGCGTGCAGTTAAATAGAATCATAGAGGGCATTATTGCCTCGGTAAACGAAGAGGTGACGGACGTTCGGGGCAAGAGAATGTACCCGGTAACAGAGGGTAAGTTGACCGCCATTACGATGGGTCCGGCTAAGACGGCGGCAGGCAAAGAGTATTACGACAAGCATTATCCATCAACGGTTGACAAGGTGCTTGAATATTTCAATGAGAAATCAGATAAGAGAACATATCGAAGCAAGAGAACCAGCCAGAGACGCACGGAACGCAGCAAAAGAACCCAGCAAAGAAGTAAACGGACGCAGCAAAGGAGATGAACGATGAATAAAGGCACAAGAATCAGCAATCATGCGGTATTCACTATGGTATTAGGTTGGATTATAGCGTTCGCCTTCCTTCTCTGCATTCCAGCCAGCGCCGCGACACTGTCCATTTCCTGGGACGCGAACACAGAGGCGGACCTTGCAGGGTATCAGGTCTACATCGACCAGGCCGCGCCCGTTGACGTGGGGCTGGTCAACTTATATCAAGTAGAGATAACACCGTCCGAGGGTCAAACTTATGCTGTGCAGGTCACGGCCTATGACCTCACAGGGAATGAGTCTGAAAAGTCCGAAGTGGCGACCTGCGTTTATGACACACCGCCCGCAGCGCCCACGGGACTCAAGGTTTGGTTTGCACAAATTATAGCTTGGATTATGAGCGCATTTCATGTCGGATAGTGAGCGGATGAACCTCGGGTTTAACGCCGAGGCCCTGACTGACATCATTGATAAAGCCGGGGAAGGAACCGACAAGTTCCTGGCCTGGCTCAAGACAGATTACCGGGTGCAATATCCGCAGGTTTCTTTTGCGGGGAAATCCCATGG
>Ga0075114_10002171_pt1 | contig 10140 bp, 10 predicted proteins | sample AntAceMetag02UKM_FD_69784 | JGI IMG/M metagenome (GOLD analysis project Ga0075114, IMG submission 69784) | Saline lake microbial communities from Ace Lake, Antarctica - Antarctic Ace Lake Metagenome 02UKM | ecosystem: Environmental > Aquatic > Non-marine Saline and Alkaline > Saline | place...
AGGTGCTCAAAGCGAGCGCCAAGGGGAGCTGGCGCAGTCTTTCTAGATTCCTGTCCCCCCCCCTGGCAAACACAGCAGCCTTCTTGTCTCCCTCCCTTCTAGATCACCTTTCAGATCATTCGATCAATGGTGCAGAACCTATGTTCTGCTTCTATTATACCAGAACATGCGTTCTATGTCAAGAGCAAATACTTCTTCTTTTGACTCTCCTTTTCTCATGTGCTATACTCTCAACATACACGCGCCCATAGCTCAATGGATAGAGCGTCTGACTTCGAATCAGCAGGCTGGGGGTTCGAGTCCCTCTGGGCGCGCCTGATACAACATACGGTGTTCCTGGCGAAGCCTCCTAATGCCAACATTGGTAGACAGGAGGCATTGCCATGCCAAGCACCGAAATTGGCCAATTCCCATCTCTCCATGCCATCCGAGAATTCGCCTATTTCTATCTACGCGATGCTTGGCTTGCGGGCCTCTTTGAACGCACACTAACGAGAACACCACCAGCAGGGCAATAGCGCCATTCCCTGTCGCAATACCAACTGTTTTGCAGTGCCTTCCGAATAAACAGGAAGCCCGCCTAGCCCGCTGACTATGGTGCCCTTCCAGCCATCACAGGCGTTATCGCGTTTTTGATTTGTGGCCCGCTTTCACCTGTGGTAGAATATCCTCGCCCGTCATGTACGATCACGGCAAAGGATCATCAATCATGGAAGCAAGACAACCAGAGGCACTGAGCGAGAGGGAAATCGAAATCCTCCAATCAGTGGCCACCGGCGCGACTAACCAGCAGATCGCTCGCGACCTCGTCATCAGCCCAAACACCGTGAAAGTACACCTACGGAACATCTTCGCCAAGCTCGACGTCGAATCGCGTACCGAGGCCGCACTTCATGCTGTCCGCCAAGGCTGGGTGGAAATGGAGGGCATGACCGTCAGGGGTGAAACAGCAGAGATTGCACCCACTGAAGAAAGCGCTTTTGCTCCCCTGCCCTTGTCAAAGCGGGTAGTTCTCGCAGTGGCGACACTTACCCTTCTCCTCCTGGTCTTTCTTCCTCAGATGCGTCGATCCCTCGATACTACTCTGCCACTGATGGCCGACCAGCTCCCAGAGGTACGCGTGCCGGGCCCGCGACAGGTAGCTAAATCGTGGACTACAAAAGCTCAGATGCCTACTCCACGGGCACGCTTCGCCCAGGTGGAGTACGATGGCCGAATCTTTGTCATTGCCGGAGCAGCAGCATCGGGTGTCACAGGGGAGCTTGAAGTCTACGACCCCGCCACAGATAGCTGGCAACGGATGGCAAGTAAACCAGCGCCAGTCTCAAATGTGGGAGCTGTGGTTCTGAACGGCAACATCTATGTTCCTGGGGGCTGTGATGCCACCGGATCGGTAACCACCACAGTGGAAGTCTATTCCCCCCTAACAGATAGCTGGGAAGCTGGCGTCCCACTTCCCTCTCCCCTATGCGCCTATGCCATTACTGAATACAAAGGTGATATGTACTTGTTCGGTGGCTGGGACGGAGAGGATTTCGTAGACGTGACCTATCACTATGAGCCAGCTTCCAGAAAATGGAGCCTCCTCTCCCCTCTCTCTTCACCCCGCGCATTCGCGGCCTCGGCAGTGATAGACGATACCATCTATGTAGTGGGAGGGTATGATAGCGAGAAGGAATACACTACCTGCCAGGCATACCATCCCGAGAAAGAAGGAACGAATCAATCTCCCTGGGCCAGGCACTCGTCTATGAGTCAGGGAAGGGGTGGGTTGGCCCTGGTGTCCGTAGGAAGCAGCCTGTACGCTATCGGAGGTGGTTGGCAAGGAGAACTGACCTTCAACGAGCGCTATGACGTAGAGAATGATCGCTGGTCCTCGTTCGGCACTCCCTTCATCACTCAGTGGCGAACGCTGGGGGCCTCCGTGGTGGACAAGCCAGAAGGCACCATGATCCACGCTATCGGGGGCTGGAGCGGGGATTATTTGAGTGCCAATGAGCAATACCAGGCCATATTCCGAGTCCACATCCCCAGCGTTCGCGAGTAGTGCGCAGATCTACAACCACGGCACTATTGCAGCGAAAGGAAGACGTCATGTCGGAAGTTGATCCCATCGAAATCCGGATCATCGAAAAGCCAGGATCCTAGGTCAGTGCATGCTCGCACTCGGACGCTATCCTGCCTGATCCTCGCCACGGGAGCCTCGCTATTGGGAGATGCCGCCCTCTATACCGTGCTCCCTTCAGCTTACGCGTCCGCGGGCATCACCATCGCCATGGTTGGCCTGGTCCTGAGCACCAACCGGTTGGTGCGCCTATTCAGCAACGTTCTCGTTGGCATGGCCTCAGATCGAATTGGACGGCGCGCTCCGTTTGCAGTGGGAATGGCCCTGGCAGTGATCTCCACCTTAGCATACGGTGTGTCGGAGGGCCTGTACCCCCTCTTGGCGGCTAGAGTCATGTGGGGCATAGCGTGGTCTCTCATAGCTGTGAGTGGCCACAGCATGATTCTAGACCTCAGCACTAACCGTGATCGCGGACGCCTGGTGGGAATCTATCGAGGACTCACATTCCTGGGAGGTTCGCTGGGCATGCTCTTCGGAGGAATCCTATCCGACGCACTGGGATTCCATCGGACCTTCCTCCTGATGGGGATCACAACCAGCGTGGGGTTCATCGCCAGCCTTGGCATGACCGAAACTAACCCCAAGAGCCTTGTGGAGCGTCGTCCTGTCAAGAGTATCTCGTTTCACAAGAACTGGTTGATACCTTGGAGGACCGCCATCGAGAGACTACGATCTCTTCACAGCGGACTCTGGATCGCAGCAGTGCTGAACCTGGTAGAGAGGTTCTTCATCGGTGGTGTTATAGTATCCACCCTCGGTCTTTACGTCAGCAATCGGATGAGTACCTGGTCAACTACCAGCCACCTGTTTGTCGGCGCCGCCTCCCTGACCGGGCTACTACTCTTTCTCCGCTCGCTCATTTCGGTCGGATCATCGCCTGCCTTCGGGCTCCTATCAGACCTCGTCAAGAGCAGGTTCCTGGTCATCTTGTTGGGTCTTCTGCTCGGCGCAATGGGATACCTTCTCCTCGCTCGGAACACCGGCATCTTGAACGTCATCGCAGGGATTCTACTGGCGGCACTCGCAGAGGGAGCATTGGCGACATCACTGGCCGCTAGAGTAGGAGACATGGCGCCCAAGAATCAAAGAGGAGCTGCAGTAGGCCTCTACTCAACCTTTGGGGACATAGGTGCCGGACTTGCCCCACTTTCCGCCTACTCCGTAGCATCAGTCTGGGGCCTGCAACCCGTGTATGCCACTTGTGCCTTGGTGCTGCTGACATGCTTGATGATAGTAGCATGGGGAGCCAGAACAAAGATGCTCACTGATTGACAATCAGTGACGAATGTATATCATTATGATACGGCAGCCCCTGGCGGAACAGACCTGGCGGGGTGAGGTGCTGCCTACACCAACTACGCTCTCTACTGCAAGCAGGAGGAGACGTCTTGCCCAAACCATCTAAACGATACGATATTACTATTATCGGGGGAGGCCCTGGCGGTTATGTAGCCGCCATCCGAGCGGCCCAACTGGGAGCCCATGTATGCGTGGTGGAGAAGGCTCGCATCGGCGGCACCTGCTTGAATCGGGGATGCATTCCCACTAAACTCCTCGTTCACAGTGCTGAGGCGTATTTACGGACCAAAGCTGCAGCGGAACTTGGCATCGAGATCAGTGGCGACATACGGATCAACTTCCCGCGTGTTATGCAGCGTAAGCATCAGGTAGTGGACACCCTGGGCAGTAATGTTGTCAAGCTAATGAAGTCCCATCAAATACACATCTGCGAGGGCGTGGGAACAATCCCGAAGCCTGGACTAGTTCACGTTGAGCCAAGTAGGACAGACAGGAAGGAAGGAGCGAAAGCGCAAGATATCGAGTCAAACGCAATTATCGTCGCCACCGGTTCTGTATCTGCTCACTTGCCTGTCCCGGGGGTGGATCTGGCTGGTGTGTTGACCTCACGTGAGTTACTCGAGATTGATCACCTGCCCAAGAGTATGGTCGTCATTGGTGGAAGCACTGTAGGCATTGAGCTAGCCAGCATTTTCAACGCCATGGGAACGCGTGTGAGGGTTCTTGACCTACTATACTTCCTGAAGAATGCTGAAGAGCAACTCGCTAAGCGCTTCAGGGGCATACTAAAGCGACAGGGGGTGGAAACGAGCATCGGTCTCACCGTAACGGAGATCATGCCCACAAACCAAGGCATTCTGCGCGTGGCCTACGAGCAAGGCGGCCAGGAAAGCTATGCGGAAGCCGAAGTCGTGCTCGTATCGATCGGGAGATGGCCCCACACGGAGGAAGTGGGATTGGAGAAGCTGGGAATGGCCATGAAGGGGCGTGCTATTGCTGTCAATGAATACCTAGAAACAAGCGTACCAGGTATCTATGCTGTGGGTGACTGCACCGGTGGCGATATGTTGGCACACGTAGCATCGTATGAAGGCGAAGTGGCAGCAGAGAACGCTCTGGGCCATCGCCGCGCCGTTGATTACACTTCAGTGCCAAGCTGCATCTTCACCATGCCGGAGATTGCCGACGTCGGACTGACGGAGAAACAGTGCAAGGAGCGAAACATAGAGTACACGGTTTCCCGTTTTCCTTTTAATGCAAATGGCCGCGCACTGACTATGGGAGAGACCGATGGCCAAATCAGACTTATCTGTGAGAAGAGAGCCGATGGCAAAGGCGGTAAAGTCCTGGGCATGCATATCATGGGGCCGCACGCCAGCGACTTGATCGCCGAGGGGACCTTGGCCATCAGAATGGGAGCAACTGCCGAGGACATCGCCCATACAATACACGCCCATCCCACTCTGTCCGAGGTCGTGATGGAAGTGGCCAAAGGGCAACTCGACGGGGCCATCCACTACTGGAAGAGAAGAGCAACTTGATTATCGGTACATGTACCATCTATTTGAGTATCCCATCAGCCCATTCCCTGAAAGACAAGAGACGCATTCTCAAATCGGTGATCGCCCGCGTCCGAAACAAATTCAACGTCTCCATCGCAGAGGTCGCCGACAACGATTACTGGCAGTCAGCAACCCTTGGCGTGGCTTGCGTTGCCAATGGTCAGAAACATGTCCATAGAACGCTGGCGGCAGTGGTGACCTACATAGAGCAGACGCGACTTGACGTCAGCCTAGTTGATTACGAAATCGAGATGTGCTAACAGAGTTCTCCAACGGTAGCGACGGCACCAAGAGAGGACAACTTCAGAATCATGAGCCGACAGAATGGAATAGTTGAGTACTTCAAGCGCTTAGAGCACCAGCATTTCCTGGAGCTAATTTCCTATGTCCGGGCTCTTGAGAAGGAATATGGCTCCGATTCTATAGAAGTACTTGCCTCAGCCAAGTACGAACTGACATACAAGCAATGGGCTGAACTGGCGCGTTCCCAGGAACACAATGGCATCGCCAAACTACTGGAGCTGTTATGGGAAGGAGCTGGTCCCCTCTTGGAATACGAGGTTCTCTATCGCGACTCTGAGGAAATTCGACTTAGAGTAACGAAGTGCTTCTGGGCTGATACATTCCGCGAAATGGGAGCAGCGGATATCGGAAAGACCTTGTATTGTGATGATGAACACGCTAGCGCCAGCGGATTCAATCCACACATCCGTTTGACCCGCACGAAGACTCTGATGGAAGGCGATGACTGTTGTGATCATTGCTACTTGCTGGAAGAGTGAGGAGAGATCAGATGCATCAATCGACTTTATCTGTTGGGAGAGACCTTTCCCTGATAGTACTGACACTGGAGATCGCAGTAGTGGGCTTGGTACTAGGCATCATCCTGTACTATACTACGCATTGGCTGTCAGGCTTCCTGCCAGAAGTCACCCCGTTTCTTCGCTCGATCACGGCGAGAGCCCGAACCGTTGAGCAACAAGGGAAAGCAATCACGCTCAAGATCGCCATGCCTTTCGTCTTGCTTCACAGCGTAGCGACTGGCATGGACAAGGCTATATCCATAATACTACGCAGGAGGTAGACCAGTGGACCGCAAAACGTACCTAAGGAGATTGCTCGCTGGCGTTCTTGGGGGTGCAGCGATAGGATTGCTCCTCGCCCTGGCGTACCACAAATGGAGTCACAGACTGAGTACTCGTCGCCGAACTGAAGGGAGTAGCCCCACACTTCGCCGATCAGTGAACATGAGACAAGCTGCGCAGATCGGCACGCTGGGCTTTCAACTTCTACGAGAGATAGCCCAGCTCTTTATGCCCAAGGACTCCAGATAGGAGGGAGTTCCAAAACCTGCCCCATCGACTAATCTACCTTTGACACCACACTGCCTATGGACGTACAATGTAGCTCGCCGTTCGTCCCATATACGTTTTGTGCAAGAATATCGCAAGGAGGAAAAAGTGTACCGGATAGTGTCCAGGGAAAGCCTGGGAGCCAGCACCAGGCTTTTCATCATTGAAGCACCAGAAGTGGCGCGTAAGGCCAAGGCTGGTCAGTTCGTCATCGTACGTATCAGTGAAGAGGGCGAGCGTATTCCCCTCACCATAGCTGATTTCGATCGTGAGGCAGGCACGATTACCCTCGTCTTCCAGGAAACAGGGAAAACCACCAGGCAACTGGGGTCGATGAATGTCGGAGACGAACTCTCCAGCTTCACGGGGCCATTGGGCAAACCAACTGAAATAGAGAAGTACGGCACTGTGCTATGTGTGGGGGGTGGAGTGGGCATCGCGCTCGTTTATCCCATAGCCAGAGCACTGAGAAAGGCCGGCAATTACATTATTTCCATCATTGGGGCCCGCACCAAAGATCTACTCTTTTGGGAGGAGAAGCTTCAATCGGTCAGTGATGAAATCATCATCTGCACTGATGATGGATCCTATGCACGCAAGAGCTTGGTCACCGAGCCTATGAAAGAACTTCTGCAAAATGGCAATAGGATATCACGCATCTGGGCTATCGGCCCGGCTATTATGATGAAGTTTTGCGCACTGACCAGCAAGCCCTTCGGGACACCCACAATCGTGAGTCTAAATTCCATCATGGTAGATGGCACCGGCATGTGCGGTGCCTGCCGTGTCGAAGTTGGAGGCCAGACACGGTTCGCATGCGTGGACGGACCGGAATTCGATGGCCATCAGGTGGACTGGGATCTTCTGATGGAACGCCAGCGAATATACATCGCAGAGGAGAAAATAGCTCTGGAAAAATACGAGCACAATTGCAAATGCGGTCAGACGGGATCATAGAGAGGAAACAGACATAATGCCAAAGAAGAAGATCGTTTCACACCGCCAGGAAATGCCCCGGCAGGATCCCAAAGTCCGCCGCCACAATTTCGATGAGGTAGCCCTCGGCTATACCATGGAGCAGGCCGTTACAGAGGCCAATCGCTGTTTGCAGTGTAAGAAACCCCTGTGTATGGACGGGTGTCCCGTTGAAGTACGTATTCCAGATTTCATCTTGAAACTGCGCGAAGGAGACATGTGGGGATCGGTCGAAGCGCTCAAGGATAGAAACAACCTGCCGGCTATCTGTGGCCGGGTATGCCCCCAGGAAACACAGTGTGAGATCAAGTGCGTCCTGGGCAAGAAATTTGAACCCGTAGCTATAGGAAGGCTAGAACGCTTCGTGGCTGACTGGGAGATAAAACAGGGAGTTCGTGCTCCCAACCCCCAACAGCCTACAGGTACGGGTCACAGCATCGCGATCATTGGCGCCGGTCCGGCTGGCCTCACGGCCGCCGGAGACCTGGCTAAGATGAGTCACAAAGTGGTAATCTACGAATCACTGCACGCTCCAGGGGGAGTGCTCAGCTATGGCATCCCCGAGTTCCGCCTACCAAAGTCCATCGTACGAACGGAAGTCTCATATGTGGAGAGTCTAGGGGTTGAAATACGCCTCAATGCAGTTATTGGCAGGCTCTACACGATTGATGAGCTGCTCGACGAATATGACGCTGTTTTCCTGGGGACAGGAGCTGGTCTGCCTACATTCATGAGAATCCCTGGAGAGAACTACAACGGGGTCTACTCCGCCAATGAGTTCCTTACGCGCACCAACCTGATGAAAGCTTATCTCTTCCCAAAGTGGGATACCCCGGTGAAAGTGAAGTCGAGGGTCGCCGTGGTGGGTGCGGGAAACGTGGCCATGGACTCCTCCCGCTGTTCCCTGCGCTTGGGGGCAGAGGAAGTGCATATCGTCTATCGCCGTTCCAGAACAGAGGTCCCCGCTCGAGCAGAGGAGTTCGAGAACGCTGAGGAAGAAGGGGTCATCTTCGACTTCCTCACCAACCCCGTGGAGGTCTATGGTAACGATGAGGGATGGGTGACCGGTATGCGCTGCATCCGGATGGAACTCGGCGAGCTGGACTCCAGTGGCCGCAGGCGGCCCATCCCCATCCCTGGCAGCGAGTTCGACATGGAAGTGGATATCGTCATCATGGCTCTAGGCACACGACCCAATCCATTAGTTTTCGCTAATGCTCCAGATCTAAAACGCACAAGACGCGGAACTGTGGAAGCCATCGAATCCACAGGCCGAACCAAGAAAGAGCGAGTTTGGGCCGGCGGCGATATAGTAACTGGGGCAGCAACTGTCATCAGCGCTATGGGAGCAGGCAAGCGCGCAGCCACAGACATAAATGCCTACCTAGAGAACAACAAAGGCCCATGGTGGCCAGAGTAGCCTATCGTGTCACTGATTCGGCGGAGGTACCAATGGGGCGTCCCAACATGGGACGCCCCATCCGCGCAATTCGGGCATCTCCGATATCCTCGCTGAGGGTGTTGAAGAAGCCACTCGCCAGACTTCGGAAGTCTTCAGCGAGCTGGCAATTGCCCTCAATATGACGCAGAACCGCATAGAATCCAACACGCTTTCTACAACTGAGAGGCTTCCGAACTCTCTTTCGACACTCTCTCCTCGCTTCTCCTTGACCGCCCCCCTTACCTGTGATACACTTCAGCCCAAGTGACCTGAGGCGGCATAGTTGAGTCGTATCCCGTCCAGCAGAACTGGCAATCTGACTCCGTCCAGATCCAAGAGGCGGGGCCCAGCAGAGGTATGTCATGGTTCCGCCCATCGAAGCGAACCCCACATATCCTAAGTTGACCACGGCCATGACCAGAGCGACCACATGGCTGCTTCTACTCACGCTGTCAATCGCTCTTTTCGCATGTGCTCCGCCCCTCACTCCAACGCCACTGCCACCGACCTACACGCTGACGCCCTCGCCTACCTCTACATCCACCGCCACGCCTACCAACACACCAATGCCGACTCTCACACCTACGGCCACACCCTTACCCTTGACACTCTCCGTGGAAATCGACCCCCTCCAGCCAATTCAGGGAGGCTTGCTGCTCATCCGGGCCAGCGCCAATCAACGCGCAGCTTTCTCGGTATCCTTCGATAGGCAATCAGTGCCAGTAGCATCTCAAGGCGATGATCGTTGCCTAGTTCTTGTTGGTATTGATGCCTGCAAGCCCGCGGTGGATCATATCATCGAAATCGAAGCCTCGACCCCCTCCGGCGAACGGGCTACCGTACGCACCCTCGTTGCAGTCCAAGAAGGGAAGTTCACCACCGAATGGCTGACTCTTTCCGCTGATAAGCTGGCACTGCTAGCCCCAGAGATTGCCCAACCCGAGGCTCAGTATCTAGTCGATGTCTGTTCAACATTCTCAACACCCAAGTATTGGAAAGGTGCCTTCGAGATCCCCTGGTCGGGAAAGACCAACTCGCCCTTCGGCGCCCGGCGATCCTACAGTGGCGAAACACCCAAGAGTTGCCACAGCGGGATGGACATTGATGGAGAAGGCGGTGAACCCGTCAGAGCTGCTAACGACGCCGTCATCGCCTTAGCCGAGGAACTCAAGGTACGCGGCAACGCCATTGTACTAGACCATGGCTGGGGCGTCTTCAGCGGCTACTGGCACCTGGACGAGATCCTGGTGAGTCCTGCTCAGCGAGTAGACAAGGGAGAGGTAATTGGCTACCTGGGCAACACCGGCCTGTCCACCGGAGCCCATCTTCATTGGGAGATCAGAGTACACAATGTTTTCGTGGATCCCATCATCTTCACTCAGCAAG
>Ga0075114_10002173_pt1 | contig 10135 bp, 6 predicted proteins | sample AntAceMetag02UKM_FD_69784 | JGI IMG/M metagenome (GOLD analysis project Ga0075114, IMG submission 69784) | Saline lake microbial communities from Ace Lake, Antarctica - Antarctic Ace Lake Metagenome 02UKM | ecosystem: Environmental > Aquatic > Non-marine Saline and Alkaline > Saline | place...
GATTCCAAACAACATGAGATAATTAGTAACAGATTTAGCTCGTTTTTCCGATAAGATCATATTTTTTTCTTCATCACCGGTATTATCGGTATGTCCATGAATTTCAATTTTTACAGATGGGTTGTCTTCTAACCATTCAATAAAATTATTAAGAACTACCATACTTGCTTTATCAAAAACAGAAGAAGCTGTAGCAAAATAAATATCATTAATTTCTACTTGTTGACCCACCTCTATTGGTTTTATTTCCATGTCAATTTCTACAGGAGCCAATAATGTTGTTTCTTTAGGCTTAATATACGCCGAAGTAAAAGTATAGTTTTGCTTTCTAACAGTCATAATAAATTCTTCGTCAGGTTCAACAGTAATTGCAACAGCATATTTTCCGGTCATTTTATCAACTATTGCTTCCGATGTTTTTCCTGTAGATGTACTTTTAATTATAACTTCTGCATCCTGTATGGCTTTTCCCTTTGAATCGTTTAAATATCCCTTTGCTAATAATACTTCTTTTGGTCTTGCTTTTTTGTAGAGGTCAAACGAATAAATATCATATCCTTCATCCTGGCTTAGTCTATTAGACGCAAAATAAGCTTTCCTGCCATTTGTACTTACAATAAACCCAAGCTCATCTTCCTTTGTGTTAATCGGATATCCAATGTTTTTAGGTTCTGTCCATGCTTCTTTTTCATTTTTTGAAAAATAAATATCAAATCCGCCAACACCATATCTCCCATCAGATGCAAAATATAAAGTCTGACTATCTGAATGCATAAAAGGAGATTTGTCATTTTTGGGTGTGTTAATACGCTTCCCAATATTTTTTGCAGAACCCCAGTTTCCTTTACCATCAATAGTTGAATAATAAATATCTATTCCTCCGTATCCATCCGGTCTTGCACTTGCAAAATATAATGTTTTTCCATCAGCAGAAATTGATGGTTGCCCCTCCCATGTTGTTCTGCCATTAATATTTTGTCCGAGATTTTCTAGTGTTGTCCATTCTCCATCATAAAAATGCGAAACATAAATATCACAATTTTCATAATTTGTAAACCCTTTTTCGGTGCGAACTTTTTCAAGTTGGCATATAGTAATATACAGATGATTATTATCAATTGTTATTGAAACGCCCCCTTGATTTAAGTCCTGATTAAATGGTTTAGGCATAGGTACTCCTTTGTTATATACTTCTTTTTCGCTTGTATGCGAGTTTGCCCTTTTGCTATACGAAAATTCTTCAACCATTTTTTTATCGGCTCCGGTGTTTTTATTTCTTTTAAAATACCTGTGAGTAAAAAAAGCATATTCTCCGTCAGGAGAAATTAATGGCAAAAATTCATCTTCTTTTGTGCAAACACCATCAAGCTTAACAGGGTTAAACTCTACAGGATTGCTTAATAATTTTTGGTAATTTTTTATATGTTGAACATAATTTAAGGCAACATTCATTTTGTCCTGCCCGTTTTCATTTAACTCAATGTAAAGTGTCAAATATTTTTGAGCCTCAGCAAATTCCCCATCAACATAGTAATAATCACCAAGATAATAATACGACAAATAATCTTCATGAAGAGGACATATTTCTATTACTTTTTCAAGATATTTTACAAATTGTGTATTATATTTTACAAGATTAATTTTATCAAGTCGATCTGTCATAGCTTTTAATGCCCAATTATAATTTATCATTGCAAGCCTGTAATATGCATTATAATATTGAGGTTCTATTTTTGTAGCTTTAACCAGTAAACCGTATGCTTCTTGATGTTTCCTTTTATCTTTTAATTTTAACAACTTCTCAGCTTTGTCGTACAGTGCAATTGCATCTTTATTTTTAATCTTAATGCACTTGTCTTTTCCAAAACTTGTTAGATTAAATAAAAAAGAAAATAAAAGTACAAGCAATATGTACTTATACTTAGTAGTATATTTATAATTATAATTCAATTTTAATATTTAAATCAACCTTCTACAATATCAACTATTCTTAGCTTTTTCAATTAGCTTATCGCCTTGTTGTTTGGCGGTACGATTAAGATTACCAGATTCTGTTTTAGCTTTATTAACTACTCCATCTGCTTTTGTTGCTGCTTCTTTTTCAATTTTCGCGGCTTTTTTATCGGCTTCAGAACGCATTTTTTTTGCTGCTTCTTTTGCTGCTGCTTTTTTAATAGGATTATTCCCTGCTTTTTTAATTAAATTATCTGCTTGAGCATAAGCTTCGTCTTTAACTTTTTTTGCAGCTGTTTTAGCTGTATTTTTTATTCCCGTTGCTGATTTTTCAGCAGCGGCTATTAGTTGTTTACCTTTCTTGTCGGCCTCTGCTAATAATTTTGCAGCTTGTTCTTCTGCTTTGCGAATTGCTTCCGTTTTTGCTTTATCAATCTCATCATTTATTTTATCTTTTACCTGATCTTTTATATCATCAACAACATTTGATGCCTGGTCTTTAAGGTCTAATTTAACAGTAGGGTCATCCAACGTTCCTCCAATAATTGCATTAAAATCAATTGTTTCAGGTATTTGCACGTCAACACCAACATTGCCAACTTGTGAAAACAAATTATTTACCACCTGATTTGCAGCACCGCCAAATTCTGAGCTTGGAATATTAAAGTTCATATTATAATTGATAGTCTGGTCAATTCCCTGAGTTCCACCCATAACAATAGTTGACTTATTATATTTTGCATCAAAAGGATCTACGGTAATATTTCCATTTTCAATTTTAAAGGTAAAATTTATATCGGATAAATTCATAGTGTTAAATTTATCAGACTTAAGTAATTCCCCAATCTTACTAAAAATACCGGCATTATTAACTACTATGCTTTTTGTTTGCAAATTTCCTTTTCCATTAACTGTGCTTAGATCAGGTTCCATATTTTGTTGTAAAATTCCTGTAAAATCTATGCCCATTGAAAAATTACCGGTACAGTTTTTAGCTACAGGAACAATTTCCTGAACAGTGTTAAATGCATCAAATGTTTTTGGAATATTAAAATTGTTAATGTTCAAATTAAAATCAAATAAAGGTTTTGTAATGTCTTCTGTAGAATATGCACCATTCATTATCATTGAACCATCAAGTAACTCCATTTTTAGGTCTTTCATTTTAGCTTTACCTGCGTTAAGTCCTAAATCACCAGTAATATTTGTAATTTCAAGCTTATCATAAAGCAATTTATTAATAGAAGTGTTTAAAATGAAATCTATGTTTTCAGGTATTTCAACTACTTCAAGTTCTTCTTCTACTGCTTCTGTTCCTTCGGTTGTTGTAGCTGTTGTTTCTTCGTCTTCCATAAATTCATTTAGATCAAGAAATTCAGAGTTAAAATTAAAGTTTCCTTTTAAAAGTTCATCTTTAAAATAGTATGCAAGGAAATTCTCGATTTTACCATTCATGTGCATATCACTTTTACCTATTATGGCATCAAATGAGGTTAATTCAATAAATTGAGGAGAAAGCACCATTTCAGATTTTGATATTGTAATACCTTGTGGTAAATCTTCACTTTTGTAATTGAAATTATCTAAAACAATGCTGCCAACTGCATGAAAGTTTTCGTATTGTTCATTTTCAATACTTGACATTTTTCCTTTCATTTCCATGTCTGATTTTATAATTCCATCCATTGTCATATCATCAAGTGGAACAATATCTTTCATTTTTGCAAGATCAATTGTTCCTTTAATACTTCCATCAATATTTGCATCACTTACAGGCGTGGTAACAAGCATTTTCATATCAAAGGGATTTCCTGCAAAATCAATATGGAATTTTTTCAGGTTAATTACAGTATGGTCTTCATTACCATCTTCATTTTTAAGATTAAGGTCTATGTTAATATTGTCTGCGCTGCCTGGCAGATCGGGATATTTAAACATTGCATTTTCTACTATCAAAGTCAAATCAAAAGCTGGCAATTGAACATCGTTATATGTTCCTTTTGCAAAACCGTTTAATGCTAATTTCCCTGCCGTTTTAACATCATTAAAATCGCTTAAATAAACAACCGGAACAAGTGAAAGAATATTTTTAAATTCTGTTTTCTTTGCTTCAAAAGTAATATCCATATCAATATTTGTATCAGGCATGGCAATCCAGCCATCAAAGCCAAGTTCAAGTTCATTTACCCTAAACACATTTTCTTTAAATGTAAACTTGAAATTTTCAAGGTCGGCATCAACATCTGCAATTAGCTCCATTTTTGACTTGTTTAAATACTTTATACCCTCCATATCAACAGTAAGTTCTTCAATATTTGTTTTTGTATTTAAAGTGGTTATATCCATTGCCAAATCTCCATTTAACTCAAAATTCAGGTTTTTAATTTCGGCATAAACCCCCATATCTTTGTCATCATAAATTATATTTCCTTCTATTATTTTAAATTCTTTTAAGGCAAGTTTATATGCAAGTTCTTCCTCCGGTTCTTCTGTAACAGTACTGTCAATATCTGTATCTTCAATTGCAATATCCCAGTTAGCTAATCCATCGGGTAATACTTTTGCATAAATATTTGGATGGTCAATTATTACCGATTTAACTTTAATTTGATCGCCCATTACACTAAGCAAACCAACTTCTATGCTTAATTGTTTTAAACCAGCAAGTGTATCTCCTTCAAATTCATCAATTCCTACAACAACAACATCATTTATCTCGAAATTCAGGGCAGGAAAAGAGCTGAAAATTGAAAGATCGAATTCTCCAAAACCAACTTGTGCTTTAACTGTTTTATTAATTTCCTCTTTTGCAAGCTCTATAAGTTTTCCTTTAAAAATGAATGGAATAGCTATGAGAATACCAATTAATACTGCTAGAATAATAAAAAACCACTTGATAATTTTACCTATTTTTTTCATAATAAATTAAGATTTGTGTTTATATATATTGTGAACATATAAATTGAAAGTTTAAAAATATTACTTTTACATCATAAAAGAAAATCAAAGAAGAAAAAAATTTTATTTATTTAATATTATGAACAGAATAAGCCGGAATTTATTTCTCATATCAATGTTTTTTTTGCTTGTTTTTTCTTTTGGCTGTAATAAAAAGAAAGAGCTTAAGGATGTTGATTTTAGATCTGAGATGGTTAAATTTGTTAGAGAAATATCCGATCATGCAAAACTGGGTAATTCTGAATTTTTAATAATTCCGCAGAACGGGGAATCATTAGTTAATGAATCGGGTTATTTACAATTTATTGACGGAATTGGCAAAGAAGACTTAAGTTACGGTTATGATAACGACGGCGAAGCAACACAATCAGGAATAAGAACTGAAATAGCGACTTATCTTGACAAGTTTGTTGAGAGTGATAAAATTGTTCTGGTAACCGATTATGTTTTCAGCAATTCAGAAGATTTCCCTCATTATGATGATGCTACAAATGCAAAAATTGAGGATGCTGCATCTTATTGCAGATTAAAATCTTATGTTTCTTGTGCTACCGTTAGAAATTTAAATTATTTAACTATTAACTCAGGATATGAACCCGAAGTTGACACAATTGATAATGTATCGGATATTAAATCGTTTTTATACTATTTACAACCTGCTGACGAAAGCAATAAGGATGCCTTTATTAACAGTATAGCTGAAACAAATTTTGATTTGGTAATAATGGATTTTTCTATTGATGGAATAACTGAATTTACTGTTTCTGATATACAAAAAATTAAAGAAAGTTTGAATCAGGGAAACGGAGGATATGTAATTGCATATATGAGTATTGGCGAAGCAGAAGATTACAGATATTACTGGAATAATGAGTGGACTAAGGATAATGGAAAACCGTCAAAGAATGCACCGGAATGGTTATATCAGGAAAATCCCGACTGGGAAGGAAACTATAAAGTGTACTACTGGAAAGATGAGTGGAAACAAATAATTTTTGGTACTCCAAGCTCGTATTTAGATAAAATTATTGATTTGGGGTTTGATGGTATTTATCTTGATATTGTAGATGCCTATGAATATTATGAAGATGTGATGGGGATGTAAGCTAAAATTTGTATGATAAATTAATTTCGAATTCTCGTAATGTAAATTTGGTTAATAAATTTTAAATATAGAATTTCAAATAATAAATGAAAAAGTAAAGGCAAGTTTCCAAACTTGTGGTCTCTGCTTTTTCCATTAACCACCAGTTGCAAACTGGCGGCAGCGGTGAATAAATTTATTAAACTCTGCCATATTATTTTATCTTTTTAAATTAAGCTACAAAGATACGAATTATTCTTATTTATACTAATTCTAAATAACGTTTTTCATTAATCTCAAGTCACAGACTTGCGATATTGGGGTCAACTTTTTGATTTAAAAAATCAGCACATCTAATAAATCCCGAAATTTCACTACTATATATATTCTGTATTTTATTATCTTCAATAATCCATAAATCAAGTTTAGAAAAATTTAATAGTGTTTGTTCAGGGATTATAGTTCTATCTATAAATATTTGTTGAATATTATTTATTTGTTTCCATTCGGGGAAATTATATGGTGCAATTAAAGAAAAATACCTATCGTTAAATGCTACATCAAAATCATATTTTCTTTTTTTTAATTCCTGTAAATTATTATTTTTCATTTTTTTTAATTTAAAGTTAAGATACGAAAATACAGAAAAACCTATCTCGAACAAGTCTAAATTACAGCAAGCTCTATATTTAGCAAATAACCAATGTCATATATGAAATAATTGAAAAAAAAGTCTATGAGTTTTGTTAATTTAGGTGTTTTTTGTAGACTTTATTTGACTAGGTACTCCTATTTTCAGTTTTCTTTACTCCAAAACAACTTTCCCAACAGCTACACCTTTTTCTGTTGTTACTTTTATAATATAGATTCCTTTTGGGTTTTGGCTAAGGTCTATTTCGTCATTGCGAGTCCGCCTAAGGCAGGACGTGGTAATCTCACTATTATTGGCAGATTGCTTCGCTTTGCTCGCAATGACGGTGTTTATCATGGTTCTCCCCTGAAAATCCATTACCTCAATTCCTATTATTCCTTTTGCCTCTATTGTAATTAGACCTTTTGTGGGGTTCGGATAGATTGTTAAATTTATTTCAATAGTATTATTATTAACTATCCCATTTATATTAGATAACAATCTTTTCCATATTCCTACCTTTTCAGTCCCAGCATAAAGATATGTTTCTGAAGCATTCAATTTAGTAATCCTTGTATTTACAGGTAATCCATCACTAATATTAATCCAGTTAAATCCTAAATCATTTGAAAAAAATATACCATTATAAGTTCCTGCAAATAATTTGTTCCCTTTTATTTCAAGTGTATTAACACCTGAGGGTAAACTATTGCTGGCTAATGTCCATGTAATACCATCATCAATTGACACATAAATCTCATTACCACTACTTGTAAAAGTATTTACACCATTCGTAACAATAGATTCTCCAAAAGAATTATTTACCAAAGTCCAATTATTCCCATTATCTGTTGTTATATAAAGGCCAGCATAAGTACTTGCAAGGATATTCGTTCCACACAATAACATTGAATTAATTATAGTTGCATTAATACCATTTAGTCCATTATTTATTTGATTCCAGTTAAAGCCATAATCATGAGAAATCCATGCGCCTTGTACTGACGACCCTCCACCTGAGCTACAAAAAAACAAATTGTCTTTTATAAGAATATTGGCAACTCCACCCATTCCTAGTCCAGATAAATATGACCATGTATTACAGCCATCCTCTGATTTGAACAAATAATTTCCTGCTGCATAAATAATATTATTTTTCACGCCAATATTTCGTACAATCTTGTCTAACAATCCATTACTGTAGGTTGTCCAAGTATTGCCAGAATCCAAAGATAAATGAACACCTAAATACGTGTATCCTCCTGTAAATGCACGTCCACTTGCAAAAATTGTATCTCCAATAGTTGTTAAGAACTCAATTATTGAATTTGGAGGAAATCCATTATTTATTGCTTTCCAATTTCCCCCATTATTATTAGATAAAGAAATTCCTGATCCTGAACCTGCAAAAACATTACTATCTCTACATGCTAAAGCATATACATCTGAATGTAGAACTCCATAACTTGGCATCCAATTATCTCCATTATTTGATGAAACATAAACACCAGAAGAATTAACACCAACATATATTTTACTTTCAGAAATTTCAATAGAATTAATGGAAGCAGGAGAATTACCAGGAAAGCCATTGTTTTTTAAAGTCCAATTTACACCATAGTCAGTAGATACAAATATACCAGAGCCAGAATAAGATGTTCCAATAACAACTATAGAATCTTTTGCCGCCATCTGTGTAATCTCTTTATTTTCATTTAATAATCCATTGTTTCGTGGAGTCCAGTTTAAACCTTTATCCGTTGATACAAATACACCTTCTCCATAAGATGCTGCATAAATATTTATGCCACTAACATCTAAAGCGTTTACTTTAGAAATAAATGGAACATTTGATTGTATCCAAATATTATTAGAACATGTGAATATCTTACCATTACCTGTTCCTGCAAATAAAGTTGAATCGCATACTACTAACGCTGAGATTATACTGTCATTTAGCCCTGTATTAAATGTTGTCCATGTGTTACCAAAATTGGCTGTTTTAAATATACCTTTACTAAAAGTACCTGCTATTATTTCTTCTTCATAAAAAGTTAATGAATGAATATATGTATCAGTTAAACCATTATTTGCCTCTATCCAGTCTGCCCCATTGTTTGATGATATAAAAACACCAGAAAAACATGTGCCAGCGACAATCATTGAATCTTTAATTGCGAAACAATCAATTCTTTCACCAGCTAAGCCATTAGTTTGTTGCCATTGAGCATTTGTAAAATTTGATACTATTATAAAACAAAATATAGAAAGCGTGATTTTCATATTAAAGATTATTTAATTAACATTAATAAAAGATTAAGTGCTATTATTTTTCGTTGTTCTTCAACGAATTGTTTTTTGAATACAGAAAGATGATTTGTTTATAAGTTATCATTATTCTTTATTATCCTACCTCTTATATCATTCAGTATATTTTCCAATAAAACAATGTTTACTACAATATCACCTGATTCAATACAACCATATTGTCTTAAATATCTTAATTTTTTAAATTCTATTTCTTTTTGGATTATTTCTTTTTGAGTTCTAACATCTTTTGATTTTAGTTTTGGTATATCAGGTATAAAAATGTTCTTAATTATATATATATCAAGTTTTTTTTCATTTAATGATTTCATTTTTTTAATTTCTCTATCAATTGGATAACACTTAGCACAAAGTCCGTTACCTTTATGTTTGAAAAGTGTTGTTTTACAACTTGTACATCTTTCATGATTTCTGCTCCAATTCATAATTATTTATTTATTCATCAAATGTATAGATTAACAAAAGTAACAAAAAAAAAGGAGAACAAAAAAACGCAGAATTAATAAAAAAATATTTGGTAATTTAAATCATTATCTGTATTTTTGGTAAATACAAGAATATAGCCATTTGTGGCTGTATTTAAGAGAAATAATCAAAATTATTAATTTATTTAAAAAACTTAAGTTATGGCATTAGACAATTTAATTAAAGTATCGTTTACTGAGGAGGAAATTGGTAAACTAAACAAAAGTATGGAGGAAATAGTAAGTGTATTATCTGGCAAGGTTATAAACCTAACTCCTGAAGAACGCAGCCAGTATGGTAGAATAAACAATCGTACTCAAAACTGGATAGAAAAAGTAGATACATATATGGTGCAAAACCCTAAGCTTGTACCTTTTTATTTGAGTAAAGAAGAATTTGACAAAGACAGGTTGGCTCGTAGTATATTTTTAGATTTGATAAAACAATCAAATAGTATTTTAGAAAGCATGGAAGATACCGGTATGTTGCTAAGTACCGATATTTATCATAATGCATTGGCATTTTACCAAAATGTGCGTTTGGCTGCAAATCAGAATGTGCCGGGTAGTACAAGCATTTATCAGGATTTGGCAGAGCAGTTTCCTGGTCGTCCTGCATCAGTAACAGGCGAACCTGTTCCAGGGGCAGAAGTTTATGTTGAGCAAGAAGACTCCGAAAATAAATAATTAAATATCTTATAAAATATTAAAGCTCCG
>Ga0075114_10002177_pt1 | contig 10130 bp, 6 predicted proteins | sample AntAceMetag02UKM_FD_69784 | JGI IMG/M metagenome (GOLD analysis project Ga0075114, IMG submission 69784) | Saline lake microbial communities from Ace Lake, Antarctica - Antarctic Ace Lake Metagenome 02UKM | ecosystem: Environmental > Aquatic > Non-marine Saline and Alkaline > Saline | place...
CTGATCGAGGCCAACGAAGCATTTGCCGCCCAGGCGCTGGCCGATGGCCGCGCCCTGAGTTGGGATTGGAGGCGGGTCAACATCCACGGTGGCGCCATTGCCTTGGGCCACCCCATCGGCTGCTCCGGCGCCCGCGTGCTGGTCACCTTGCTCTATGCCCTGAAGGATCGGGGGCTCAAGACCGGCCTGGCGACGCTGTGCCTGGGCGGTGGCGAGGCGGTGGCCGTGAGTGTGGAGATGGAATGACCAGCATCCGCCCCGCGCTGACTAGCCAGATCATCAAACCAAATCAAATCAAAGGAGATTTGTCACCATGGTCAACACGTGCAGATACGATGGCCAGTACACCTGCGATTGGGAGCAGGTGTTGGCCCAACGAACAGAGAGGATGCAGAGTTCCGTCATCCGCGAGCTGCTCAAGTTCACGCTCTTGCCGGACGTCATCTCTTTTGCCGGCGGGATGCCAGCGCCGGAGCTCTTTCCCGTGCGGGCGTTCGAGGAGGCCTGCCGCTACGTCCTGACCCACGAGGCGCAGAGGGCGCTGCAGTACGGCTCCACGGAAGGGTATCCCCCGCTCAAGGAGTTCCTGGTGGAGAAGGTGCTGAAGTACGGCGTCCCGGCGAAGCCGTCCAACATCCTGCTCACCAACGGTTCGCAGCAGGCGCTGGATCTCATCGGCAAGCTGTTCATTGACCCCGGCACGGTGGTACTCACCGGATGCCCCACCTACCTGGGCGCCATCCAGGCCTGGAACGCCTACCAGGCCCGCTTCGTCACCGTGCCGCTGGATCACGACGGCATGCGGGTGGACCTGGTCGAGGAGGTCCTCAAGAGGGAACCGGTGCGTTTCATCTACGTCCTGCCCAACTTTCACAATCCGGCTGGCACCACGCTGCCGCTGGAGCGGCGGCTCCAACTGGCAGAACTGGCTGCCAAGTACGGCGTCTTCATCGTGGAAGACGATCCCTACGGAGAACTGCGCTTCGAGGGAGAGGACATCACCCCCATCAATGTGCTGCACAAGGAGAACACCATCTACCTGAGCACCTTCTCCAAGACGTTGGCGCCGGGCGTGCGGCTGGGCTGGCTGGTTGCGCCCGAAACGGTAGTTGCCAAGCTGGCCCAGGCCAAGCAAGGAGCCGATTTGCACACCAGCACTTTCGTGCAGATGGTGGTCAACGACATCTGTCAGCGAGGCTTGTTGAAGTCCCACGTCAGGACACTGCGCCAGGTCTACCATGAGCGGCGGGACGTGATGCTGACAGCCCTGGAAGAGCACTTCCCTGAGGGAGCGAGCTGGACGCGTCCCCAAGGAGGCCTCTTCGTATGGGTCAGCCTGCCCAAGGAGTTCGACACCGGCGAATTCGTGAAAACCGCCGTGACGAAGGAGAAGGTGGCCTTCGTGCCCGGCTACGCCTTCTATCCCGATGGCGATGGGTGCAACACCATGCGCCTCAACTTCTCCAACGCCAAACCCGACAAGATACGTGAGGGCATCGCTCGTTTGGGTCGGGCAATCAAAAGCGAATTGGTGAGATAGAACGCCAGTGCCGCTGGTCTGATGCCAACTTGGGCACAGGCGGGGACGTGGTATAATCGTGCCATGAGCATCAAGACCGTTGCTACCAACCGCAAGGCATATCGCGACTACGAGATCATCGAGAAGTGCGAGGCGGGGATGGTCCTCACCGGCACGGAGATCAAGTCTGTCCGCGCCGGTCGGGTGAACCTGCGCGATAGCTACGCCACAGAGCGGAATGGCGAGATCTGGCTCATCAACGCCCACATCGCCGCTTACAGCCACGGCCAGCGAGACAACCACGAGCCGCGGCGGGACCGCAAACTGTTGCTGCACCGCAGGGAGATCAATCGCCTCATCGGCAAGGTGCGAGAGAGGGGGTGGACGATGGTGCCGCTGCGGCTGTACTTGAAGGAAGGACGGGCCAAGGTAGAGTTGGCACTGGTGCGGGGCAAGAGGCAGTACGACAAGCGAAAGGCTATCGCCCAGCGGGACTACGAGCGGGAGGTGCGGCGGGCGGTGAAGGATTGGGACCTGGGGCGTACGTAGCGGGGACCAACGAGTTCTGATACCTGGTCACCGCTCACCGATGCCAATTTGATCACCTGAGCGATCTGTGGTACAATAGGGTTGTAGCAAGGGGATGACAGGTTTCGACGGGGCATGTCTGTCTGAGGGTGGCAAGCCGAGGGGCTTCACCTCGTAAATCCAGAGCACCAAAACTTAACTGCCAACAACACAGGTAAGTTCAACTTCGTACCCCGCCATGCCGCACAGCCCATGGCTTACGCCTACGCCTAAGCGGTAGGGGCTCGAAGGAACACCTGATCGCCTGCGGGTGATCACGGCCCTCCGGGGTGCCCCGCTGGCCCCGGAGCCAGCCGTCACAAACAGCGCGGTGCAGCACCGCTAACGTCGCGGAGCGGGGCTTAAGACTCAGCGACTGGCCTGGCAAGGGAACGCGGTCGGCGGCGAGCCGCCAGGCGAGATAACAAGAGCCGACTAAGCTTGTAGATATCCTCCGTCGAGTGTTCCGGACCCGGGTTCGATTCCCGGCATCTCCACCAGAATGGGGCCAGAAGTGCGAGCTTCTGGCCCTTGTTCTTGGTGGGTTGGTAGATTGGTGGATTGGTAGGTTGGTCGTCTTCCTGGCATCCAAGCAGGCCAGCTTCGTGACCGGGATGGCGATGACAGTGGATGGAGGTTTCGTCAAAGCCGCGCTGTAGCCGACATGGGGCGTCACCATCGGTCGGGGCGAGCGTCAGAGAGGGTGAAGGCGTGGCGCACCAGCGCGTCACGCACCGGAGGAAGCGCACCATGCGATTGCCAAAGATACTTACGGCCCTGCCTGTCCTCGCGGCGGCACTGGCTGTCCTAGGATTGACGACCACGCAGCCCAGCGCAACCAGCCCGGCTCGACCTCTCGTGGATGCTGTCCCCATCAACGAGTACGCCGACTGGAATCGGACGCAACCTCACGTCGCTTACGACAGCACCCACGACCGCTACCTCTTCGTCTGGCGGGACAAGCGCAACGACGTGCCCGGCAATCGGTGGGACGAGCTTTGCGATTACAGGAAAACGACCCCATACTATTGCTGGCCCAATGCCGACATCTATGGCCGCCTGGTGGCCGCCAATGGCGAGATCCTGGGATCAGCGGACATCGCCATCGCCACGGATGACCCCGAGGTCAGCCCCCGCGATCAGCAATGGCCGGAAGTGGCCTACAATCCCGAGCGAGACGAATATCTGGTTGCCTGGCAGGAAGTCTCACCCTTTGCCCTGGAAGGTGGCAGCAACGACAACTGGTATAGTCGCTGCTATGACATCAAAGCGCAGCGGCTTGACAGTGACGGCGAGCTGATCGGTAGTCCCATCACCGTATCTGAGGCCACTGACTGCCAATGGGTCCCCATCATCAGCTACGACAGCCAACTGAACAAGTATCTTCTGGCCTGGCATGACCACCGCTACCGCGACTGGGATCCTCCCCGGGAATACGACACCAAGAAAGAGATATTTGCCCAGTGGCTGGCCTACGACAATGGTCAACTGCTCCGAGAGGTAGCAAGCGACTTCGTCATCACCACCGACATCACCCACACCACGCAACCCGCACCTGAGTATCAGCAGTACTGCGACATCACCTACGACTCGGACAGCCGCAACCACTACATCCTATGGAGCGACGACCGGCTGCCGGATTCCCAAACGACCGACCATCACTACGACATCTTTTTCCAGCAATTGCCGGGCGGCAGCAGTGCCGCAATCTCCAACACGCTTCTCTATCAGGCACCGTACGTCCAAGAGAAACCGCGCGCCAGCTTCAACGCTCTCACCAACGAGGTGTGGGCCGTCTGGCAAAGCTACGAAGGCTTCGGAACGACAGCGCACAACTTCGCCGTGGAAATGGCCCACTTCACGCCCGATGACGCCCCCTTGGAGGATGTGCTCATCACGGCCCCGGGGCTCAGCACCTACCCCCTGCCCGATGTGGCCTGCAGCAGCATCAGCGGGAACTGCCTGGCCATCTGGCATGATCACGACCCCATCTACCAGTTATTCGATCAGAGCGCAGCACCCCTCACTGCGGCTGCAGCGCTCCGCGACACGACCAGTTGGGCCATCTATACGCGTGTCATCGCCAATGATAACCGTGACCGTCCAGAGTTCATGATGACCTTCACCGACCACGGCACAGTCTATTTCGCCGTTCTCCCGGACAGCATTCCAACACCAACGACGACGCCAACCCACACGCCAACAGCGACCACTGCGCCTACGCCTACTGCTACTCCCACGACAACGCCGACCAGCACGCCCACGCCGACGGACACACCGACGGGCGAGCCCGACCTGTCTGCGTCCACTAAGAGCGCCACGCCCGAGGTGGTGAACTACTTCCAAGAGGTCACCTTCTCTATCACCCTGCGCAACGACGGCGATGGCCCAGCAGAGGTCAACTTGACGGACGTCCCGCCACTACCCTACAAGGCAGGCAGCGCTTTGGGCGGCATCTGGTGGGACGACGTCGCTGGCGCCATCAAGTGGCAGGGCACGCTGGCAATCAACGAGTCCCACGTCTTCACGTTCGCCGTGCACGGCCCTGTGCCTACCATCCCCTACGACACCATCTACACCAATGAGGTGACGATAGACGACGGTGTCCATCCGCCCTTCGTACGCAGCGCCAGCATCTTGGCCAACCCCGAACCTACACCAACGCACACGCCGACACCGACGAGCACGCCCCCCTCTACGCCAACAGCCACGCCGACACCGACACCGCACCACGTTTATCTGCCGCTTCTGTGGCGGCGGGGCAAGGCCCACGTCATCCTTGACACACAGCCCCACCTGCTGTACAATGACCGCCGTCAAGAACCAGCCCGCTACTTGAGACAAGGAGTGACATCCCATGGATAGCGTACGCATCGGCGTCATTGGCGGCAGTGGCGTCTACGATATGGAAGCACTGCAGGACAAGGAAGAGATCACACTACAGACCCCTTTCGGCTCGCCGTCCGGCCCTTATGTCGTGGGCACGCTGGAAGGGCAACAGGTGGCCTTCCTGGCTCGCCACGGCCGCGGCCATTTCATCAGCCCCACGCGGCTCAACAGCCGCGCCAATATCTGGGGCTTCAAGATGCTGGGCGTGGAGTACCTCATCTCGGTTAGCGCTTGCGGCAGCCTGAGAGAGGAATACGCTCCAGGCCACATCGTCATCCCCGATCAACTCTTCGACCGCACGCAATTGCGCTCGCTCAGCTTCTTCGACGATCCGCTCCACGGCACGGGCGGCATCGTGGTGCACATCTCCATAGCAGATCCATACTGTTCCTTCTTGAGCGACGTCCTGTATCAAGCAGTGCAGGCCACATCCACCCCTGTGCACAAAGGCGGCGCCTTCGTGGTCATTGAGGGGCCGCGCTTCAGCACCAAGGGAGAAAGCCGCATCTTCCGACAGTGGGGGCTGGACATCATCGGCATGACAGCCATTCCCGAAGCGTTCCTGGCCCGGGAGGCGGAGATGAGCTATGCAACCATGGCCCATGTCACCGACTACGATGTCTGGCACGAAACGGAAGAACCAGTGACAGTCGAGGGCATCATTGAGACGTTGCTGCGCAATGCCGAGGTAGCAAAACAGGCAGTACAAAACGCCGTGGGGGCACTGAGCGACGCCCCGCCGTCGCCCTACGCCAACGCCTTGCAGTATGCCATCATCACCCGGCCCGATCTCATTGCTCCGGAGGTGAAGGAGAGACTCGGCCTGCTGCTAGGCAAGTATATGGATTAACATGCCAAGGGCGGCCTTGCGGCCGCCCTTGCCCTCTCTCATCATGTTGTAGAAGCTGACGAAGGACGAAGCACCAACGACGAGTGCATCATTCGTCCCCCGTCATCTGCGGGATTTCCCGATCTAGGCATTTGCTCAAGCCTCTTGGAGGAAATGCCCGCCCCCTCCTACCCAAAGGTCACGTATTCGCCCCTGATGACCCCCCCTCGCTCCACGCCCAGAAGTTCCAGCAACTCGCTAATCAACCCCGCTTTCTTCACCGCATCGGCCTGCGACCAGGTGCGGCTCTTGATCTCCAGGAACGTGCCCCCCGCTGGGCGGGTCAGCTTGTCCAGGTTGATGGCAAATCGCTCATCCTGGTACAGGATGCGGTAGCGGGTGCGCCACTTGACGACTTCCTGGATCCGATCCGGCTGGAAGTATTCCCGATAGAAGCGCAGCGAGTGCGCCGCTGGCGAGGTGAAGCGCGAGCGGGACAGGATCACCGAGTTCTCGTACTCCCGCTCCCGGGTCGGCCCGATCAGCGTCAGGCCATACTCGGGCGCCACATCGAGCGCCGGACCCAGCCGCTCTACCCCGTCGGATCGTTCCACCAGAACATTGTCCTCGCGATAACGCACGTAGCCCTTCTGCGGATCATCGAACAGGAAGTAGGTGTCGAACTGCTGGCGCGTGCTGCGCTTGACCAGCTCGACGTCCAATTCGCCCAACCGTTGCTCGACAGCCGCAAGGCCGGTGATGCCCACCTTCACCTGTATCTCGTAGGTCTCCTCCCGCTCCAACCCGCCCAGCGCCACCAGCTTGTCCATCAAGTTCTGCTCGCGGTGGTAGACGAAATCGTTGATACGCTCGCCGATGCGCCGCGCCTCCGCCAGCACCTCCGCCTCGTCCACGGTGAGCAGTTCCCGCTCTCGCATCAGCAGGCAGCCATCGACGAGCACGTGGCGCACGTCGCTCCCTTTGGCAGCGTAGACCAACTGCGAGTAGATGCTATTCGGCCCCAGAACGAAGCGGGGCGTCAGATGCGGCCCCTGCAAGTCCAGTACGGCGATGTCCGCCCGCTTGCCCGGCTCCAGCGAGCCGATGAGCCGATCCAGCTTCAGCGCCCGCGCCCCCTCGATAGTGGCCATGGCAAACGCTTCCCGCGCCGGCAGAGCCGTCGGATCGTAGGAAACCCCCTTGGGCAGCAGCGCCGCCAACCGCATCTCCTCGAACATGTCCTGATCGTTGTTGCTGCCCGGCCCGTCGGTACCGATGCCCACCGCCACGCCTGCCTGGCGCAGCCTCAGCACGGGAGCCACCCCCGAAGCTAGCTTCAGGTTGCTGGTGGGATTGTGCGATACTCCCACCCGCTTGCGCGCCAGCAAGCGCATTTCCGCCTCGGTGACATGCACGCAATGGGCGGCGATCACCTTTGCCTCCAGTAGCCCAAGCCCATTCACGTACTCCACCGGCGTTTGGCCGTGCAGCCGCCGGCTATCCTCTACTTGGTCGGCGGTTTCGGAGAAGTGGGTGAGCAGCGGCACATCGTAGCGCCGAGCCAGCGCCGCCGACTGTTGCAGGATCTCCACCGTGCTGGTATAGGGTGCATGGGGCGCCACCGCTGGCACGATCAGGCCATGCCCGCGCCAGCGCTCGACGAAGTCGCGGCTGTAGGCCAGGCTCTCGTCGTAGCTGGCCGCATCGGGCGAAGGGAACTTGAGGATCGTCTCCCCCAGAATGGCACGCAATCCCACCGCCGCCGTGGCCTGGGCGACCTCGTCTTCGAAGTAGTACATGTCGCAGAAGCAGGTGGTGCCAGAGCGAATCATCTCCACGCACGAAAGGAGCGTGCCCCAGCGGCAGAACTCCGGTCCCACGAACTCCCGCTCCACCGGCATCATGTAGCCCAGCAGCCAGACGTCCAGCCGCAGGTCGTCGGCCATGCCGCGCAGCAAACTCATGGGCACATGGGTGTGCGCGTTGATAAGCCCCGGGATCACCACCCGCCCTGCGCAATCCAGTGTCTCATCGGCCTCATAAGCAGCCGTGATCTCGTCCGCCGGTCCCACGGCCACGATCTCGCGTCCCCGCACGGCCACTGCCCCTTCCTCCCAGACGTCGAATGCGGCGTTCATGGTGACCACCACGCCATTGTGAAGAACCACGTCTACCTTAGCCATTCCCTGTTCCCTCCTGCATAGTGCATCGTGCATCCTGCCTCTTGCTCTCTGCTCCCTTGCCCACCTGCTCCCCTGCTCTCTGCTCCCTTGCCCCCTGCTCCCTTGCTCCCTTGCCCCCTTGCTCCCCTGCTAGCCCACCGCCCAGGCTGCCACCAACATCCCCGCCCACCACCAGATTTGCGCCCGCTTCTGGTACCCACGGGCATCGAGGCCTCCCTCTTCCCCCTGGCCCACCCACGTCTGCCAGGCCAACGGCGTCAGCAGCGTGATTCCCAGAACGCCTGCCGCTAGCGGCTGCTCGGCAGTGACCAGGCAAGCCAGAGGAACAAGCTGAGCCAGGTTCACCAGCCAGAGCCCGCGGCGGCCGTGCAGCGCTAGCGAGCTCGCCTGCAGCAGCACATAGCCAGCGGCCAGCAGCAGCGGCAGCACCGGCCAGGCAAACCCAGCGAAGAGCAGATGGCCCAGGAGCCAAGCCAAGCCGATCTCGAAGAGGGACTGGGCTAGCGCGCCACCCCAGCGACGTGGCAGGAGGACAGACGCCAGAGACGCTATCAGCAGAGCGAGCGCTGTCGTCACCAGTGCTGCTGGCCCCAGCAGCAGCGCCAGGCCCCCCGTGAACAGCAGGTTCATCAGCAAAGCCCGCCAGGCCGCTGTCGGCTGCGTCTCTCTCTGCTGCCCGGCATCGCCCGCCAGCCAGCGCCAAAGGCGTGATACGGGCGACTCGGGCGCGACGTAGGGCAGCGGCAGCAAACGCGCTGTGGGCACCGCGTGCCCTTCCCAAGCGAGACCATGCTGCCGCACCAGCAAGGTCCATAGTTGCCCCCACAGTCCATCGGCCAAGATGATGGCCAGCAAGAGCAGCAGGCCGTCCTTCCGCTGCCAGCGCAGCCCGCCCGAAGCGAGCGCCCCCGCGAGCGTGGCCCACGCTGGCGCCAGCCGAAACGGCTGTCTGGCCAGCCATACCCGCAGCCCCAACACTGAATGACTATCGCACCCTCGTTCTCTTTGCACCACCGCCAGACTGCCCTTCCCAAGACTCCAAGTTAGGGGACATTATACCACAAGACATCATAGGCACAACTCGTCCCCCCGCTTGTAACATTTCAGCCGATTGATGACGCTACCGAAGAAACTGCCAGACTTGCCACAGAGGCCCAGAGGGCACGGATGTCTGAAAGTTCCTCTCAAGGAATCTGTGTTTTTTTGCGTTTGCTGCTGAACAGTTTTGAGTTCCACCTTGGTTTTTCCTCTGTGTGCTCCGTGTCTCTGTGGCTGAATGACCTTTTTCAGGGGAGTCATTGATGATCAACTGTGTTGCGATCAGCGCTGCCGCCTGCGCTTTTTGCGGCTCCAGGATGGTTGTGCTATACTATCGCTATACGCCAACGGCCATGTCAAATGACCACTATGTTCCCCTTCTCAAGCGCCCTACCTTGGTCCCGCTCATCCACACTTCCGAAAGGAGACGCATCATGAAGACCAAAGCCATCAGCACCCTGTTGATTCTCATCTCGTTGTTGCTAGCCTGCTGCGCACCAGCAACGCCGAGCCTACCCAACCCAGCATCTGTCTTCTGCGAAGAACAAGGCGGCACGCTGGAAATCCGCACCGGCGACGATGGTAGCCAGGCAGGGTACTGCATCTTCTCCGACGGCAGCGAGTGCGAAGAATGGGCCTTCTTCCGTGACGAATGTGAGCCCGCTGAGTCTCAGATCGGCATGCCCAATCCGGCATCTGTCTTCTGCGAGGAGCAGGGCGGCACGCTGGAAATCCGCACCGGCGACGACGGTGGCCAGGCGGGGTACTGCATCTTCCCCGACGGCAGCGAGTGCGAGGAATGGGCCTTCTTCCGAGGCGAATGTGAGCCCGCTGAGTCTCAGATCGGCATGGCCAACCCGGCATCTGTTTTCTGCGAGGAGCAGGGCGGCACGCCGGAAATCCGCACCGGCGACGATGGTCGCCAGGCGGGATACTGCATCTTCCCCGACGGCAGTGAGTGCGAGGAATGGGCCTTCTTCCGCGGCGAATGTGAGCCCTCTGAGCCCGATGATTCTCAGATCGGCATGCCCAACCCAGCATCTGTCTTCTGCGAAGAACAAGGCGGCACGCTGGAAATCCGCACCGGCGACGATGGTAGCCAGGC
>Ga0075114_10002179_pt1 | contig 10125 bp, 10 predicted proteins | sample AntAceMetag02UKM_FD_69784 | JGI IMG/M metagenome (GOLD analysis project Ga0075114, IMG submission 69784) | Saline lake microbial communities from Ace Lake, Antarctica - Antarctic Ace Lake Metagenome 02UKM | ecosystem: Environmental > Aquatic > Non-marine Saline and Alkaline > Saline | place...
ATAGGATCAAGCGTTGCCCACGACTCTCACAACATTATTGTGTTAGGCGTAGATGATAATGATATATGCAAGGCAGTCAATCTTATCATCAAAAATAAGGGAGGAATAAGCGCAGCTTGTGGGAATAGGGAAATGATCTTGACTTTGCCTGTGGCCGGAATTATCAGTGATTTAAGTTGCAAAGAAGTATCCCAAAGATACATTGAGCTTGACGGATTTGCCAAAGAGTTGGGATCATCTCTCAGGGCTCCCTTTATGACCCTTTCATTTATGGCATTGCTGGTTATACCAGAGATAAAACTAAGTGACAGGGGATTGTTTGATGGGAGGAAGTTTGACTTTATGGATTTGTATTCTTTTTAGTCATCTTTTACAGGAATCCTACCAAAATCATCCTCAATCCGTTCAATGTCATCCTCGCCAAAGTATTCTCCCTGTTGTATTTCTATAAAGGCCAGGTCATCCGCCCCTATGTTCTTAACCCTGTGGGTAGCGCCGACAGGTATATCAACTGACCCACCCTTTCTAAGCTGGATTTCTTTGTTTTGCAGGGTGACAAGGGCCTTTCCCTTTACAATAACCCAGTGTTCGGATCTGTGTCTATGCCTCTGCAGGCTTAATCTTTTGTCTGGATATACGGTAATTCTCTTTACTTTATGATCAAGCTCATCAGAAAGAATCACGTAATATCCCCACGGGCGATGATTTTCTGTATTGTTATCTTTATTTGTGTTGTCCATATTGTTGATTCTATTTCCTGCAATCATTAAGCCACCAAGCCACAAAGGCACGAAGGTTCTGAAGTTATTTTTTGATCAAACTTGATACCCATCAATTCTTTAAAACTGTGGCATAACATCTAATATGTCGCTGGAGACATCATTCTCGAACTGTTTAAAATTCTCCTTAAAATCTAATGCCAGCTTCCTCGCCCTCTCTTCATATTTTTCCCTATCAGATGTAGAATCTCTTGGGTTGAGTGTCTCAGGGGGGACTCCTGCACATGTCTTTGGTATCATGATTCCAAAGACAGGGTCCCTCTCAAATTCTCCTTTATCAAGGCTGCCATCCAGTATACCATCAATCAGGGCGCGAGAGTAGGAAATCTTTATGCGGTCTCCCTTCCCATAAGGATCGCCATTCCACCCGGTGTTTAAAAGCCAGCATGATACTTTATGTGTTTGAATCCTTTCCAAAAGAAGCTTTGCGTAAAGAGTGGGCGGAAGTGCCATGAATGGAGCGCCAAAGCATGCGCTAAAGGTTGCCTCTGGCTCGGTAATTCCATCTTCTGTCCCTGCAACCTTGGCTGTATATCCGCTCAAGAAATGAAAAACCGCCTGTTCCGGTGTCAGTTTTGATAAAGGAGGCAGCACCCCAAAGGCATCGCATGTTAGCATAATTACATTTTTTGGGTGTCCACAGAACCCCTCGCGAATAGCACTCGGAATGTGAGATAAGGGATATGCGGCCCTTGTATTTTCAGTGAGAGATGCATCATTCAGGTCTAAGCGTCTTGAGTTGCTGTCAAGGCTTACATTTTCCAATACAGTTCCAAATCTTCTGGAGCATTCATATATCTCCGGCTCTGCCTCCTTGGAAAGCCGTATCATTTTTGCATAACAACCGCCTTCAAAATTAAACAATCCCTTGTCACTCCATCCATGTTCGTCATCTCCAATCAGTCTTCTTTTAGGGTCTGCGGAAAGTGTTGTTTTTCCGGTACCTGAGAGACCGAAGAATATGGCAGCATCATTTTTTTCACCAACATTTGCGGAACAGTGCATTGATAGAACTGATTCTCTCGGAAACACATAATTTAGGATAGTGAAGATGGATTTCTTGAGCTCCCCGGCATAACTTGTGCCACCAATGAGAACCAGTTTTTTTCCAAGATGCAGAAGTATAAAGGCCTCTGAACTCGTACCATCAAGCTCCGGCACTGCATGAAAACGGGGTACGTCAATTACGGTAAATTCAGGCTGGTGTTTTTCCACCTCACTTTTATCTTTTATCTGTATAAACATATTCCTGGCAAAGAGATTCTGCCATGCAGTCTCTGTTATGACTCTAATGGGTATCCTGTATTCAGGAGACGCTCCTGCATAGCAATCCTGAACGAACAGGTCCTTGTTTTGGAAATATGCCTGGAGCCTGTAAAAAAGGCTCATGAATTTTTCTTCTTTCATACCCTTGTTTACATTGCCCCACCAGATATTGTCTGCGCTTGATGGTTCTTCGACTATGAATTTGTCATCAGGAGATCTTCCTGTATGATGGCCTGTTCTTACAACTATAGGTCCCAAGTGGGTTATTTGTCCTTCCCTCCTCCTGACAATCTCTTCATAAAGATGTGGTGTAGAGGCATTCCAAAAAATACTTCCCACATTCTTAAACCCAAGCTCCTCAATCTCAGGCCTTACATTTTTTTGATTAAACATTTTAATCCTCCTTAATTATAGCCATTAATAATTTGGACATATGTTAAAAAAACAACCCCAAAGCTTATAAAGTTGTTAACACACTTTAAATTGGGCGCAAGGCCAGCTCGTATTTTTGTCCGTCTGGTTTGGCCGGAGTTTGCAAAAGGTTATCATAGATCGTGGAAAGTGTTTCCGTAAGCGTTGCCTTAAATAGCTGTCTTAGGCATAACAGTGGAATAAAAGGAAATTTGTAAAGGTTCGATATGATTTTAATATTAAATTTTAGCTTTACAATGTCTTGAATTATAGAACTACATTTCTAACCTGTAAAATCAATTTTATTGGTCGGCAAAATTAAGATGGGAATGTAGGCTGGCTGAAAGCTGATGGCTAAGAACTGTAGCTCCATTCAACCAAAAGAACAATCACGTGAAATAGGTAAAAAAGCCATCTTTATTATAAAGTCTTTAAGGTAAAAATTAAATCCCTAAATAGGCCTCTCTGATATCAGATGAGCCCTTTATTTTATCTGGAGTTCCTTCGGCCTTAATTTGGCCTTCATGCATTATGTAAACATAATTTGCTGCATTAAGAGAGGCCTCAGCATTTTGCTCTACAAGAAGTATAGTCAATCCAATTTCGGCTTGTAATTTCTCAACGGTTTCAAAGACCTCTCCTACGAGTTTAGGCGCTAATCCTTGACTTGGTTCATCCAGCATTATAAGTTTTGGCTTTGCCATAAGTGCACGGGCAATGGTTACCATTTGTTGCTGCCCTCCACTCAGTGTGCCTGCTTGTTGCCGATCTCTTTCCTTTAGAATAGGGAATAAAGAGTAAACGAAATCAAGAGATTCATTGATGTTTTTCATGGCCTCTTTGCGATAGGCGCCCATGATTAGATTTTCATGTACAGTCATCCCCCCAAAGAGATGCTTTCCTTCCGGGACTAAGCTAATACCTAAATCAACTTTTTTATGGGTCGGCAGATGGGTAATCTCCTTATCCTCATAGATTATTTTTCCAGCCCATGGCTCTACAGAACCTAATACTGTATAAAGTAGAGTTGATTTGCCGACGCCATTGGGACCAAGGAGAGATGTTACAGAGCCTTTTTTAACATTTAGGCTTGGTTTCCATAATACCTGCATCGGTCCATAGCCAGATTCAAGATCCTCTAAGCTTAACATACTATCCACCGTTATCTTTTCACTTTTTCCAGATTTCCGATTTCCATTTGGATTCATCCGGAGGATGACCTAAGTATACTTCAACTACCCTTGGATCAGTCAATGCCTCTTCTGTTCCGGCATCGACTAATTTTGCACCAAAATTCATCACAACTACCCGCTCTGCCAATCCTACTACTGCCCTCATAATATGTTCCACCATGGATACTATGGCTATTCCCTCTTCCTCCTTAATCCTCTTGATGAACTGGACCATACTGTCAATATCTTTCGGGTTCATCCCTGCCATAGCCTCATCCATAAGCAACAGTTTTGGTTTCATTGCCAGGGCCCTGGCAATCTCCATCATCTTTTTTTCAACCGGGGTTAGGGTTCCGGATTCCTTATCCTTATGGGCTTTGATTCCAACAAGTTCAATGTATCGGTCTGCTATTTCGAGAGAATCGTCCACACTGACTTTCCCGGAAAGCGTACCAAACATGGCACCGATCGCTACATTTTCCCTGACACTTGCCGAGCTAAAGGGCCTGGGTATCTGAAAGGTTCTTCCCAGCCCAAGGGGAGCCCTTTTGTATGCAGGCAATCTGGTGATGTCTTTTCCTTCGAAGATGACCTTTCCTTCTTCCGGGGGATAAACTCCGCTTATAACATTAAAAAGGGTGGTTTTTCCGCTCCCATTGGGCCCCACTATGCCTATTAACTCTCCTGCTTGGATTTCCAGGCTCACCTTATCGACAGCTACCAGTCCTCCAAAGCGTTTCGTTATATTCTCAAGCTTAAGCAAAGACATGAACATTACCTATTCGATAAACATTTCTAATTTTGTACCCTTTAATCTTCTTTTCATTAGTCCTACAACTCCTTCTGGCGCTGCCACAATAATAATAATAATAATGGGTGCGAATATGAGGAGTTGAAATCCCGGCATGATGACTGCAAGCCAATATTTAGACAGCCCGTATATAAGCCCCCCTACCACCGGCCCAAGAAGGGTGCCTGCGCCACCAAGCAGAACCACTACTATGCACTCCACTGTATAATGGATGACAAATACATCGCCTGGATATACATAACCAAGCTTTAAGCCCCAGGCCATGGCCCCAACACCTGCTCCAAGCCAACCACTGGTCAAAAAGGCAATTGTCTTATACTTATTTGTGTTGATCCCCATAACCTTGGCTGCGTCCTCATCTTCTCTAACTGCAGTCAGGGCATAGCCAATTTTGCTCCTCATATAATACATGTTCAAAAAAGCGGCTAAGGCAGCTATAATAAAGACTGAAAAATCGGCCCAGAATGAGGTCAGTTGGTTAACTGTATCCCTTCCCAATGCCTGCGTTAGCGCCCCGAAGAATATTATACCCTCAGAGCCGCCCCAAATTTTTGCCCCCTCTATGAAGTATCTGAGCCCCTCATTTATGCCTATACAGGCAATAGCGAAATAGGCCCCCCTGAGCCTTAAAGCAATAAAAGCTTCAAGAAGTGCCGACAAAGAGGCAAGGAACAGGGCAAAAATAAACCCAATAGCTATGATACCAACACCGAGCCATTCATACTGAGAGAAGTACGAAATCCCTAATGACATTCCATAGGTTCCCAGTGCAATGAAGGTTACATAGCCAAAATCCACATAGCCGGTCATTCCCATAAATATGTTCCAGGACTGGCCCAGGGCACAATAAAATGCAAGCAAAGCCACCATCTGCCACATGCCAGGCATAATAAAGCCGATTAAAAACATGATGAGGTATGCCCCTAACACTGGAATAAGTGGATAATATTTAGATATAGTGTTGTTCATTTACTTGCCTAAAAGTCCGGTAGGTTTGACTAAAAGAAGAAAAAATAATATCCAAAAGGCTAAAGACACTGTTAAAGGGAAAGGTGCAACCCCTGGTATCAGGGCGAACAAGGTGTAAGCGCCGTTTTCTATCAGGCCGAATATCAACCCTGCGAAAAAAGCACCATACGGAGAGGTAAGCCCCCCTAACACAGCTATGACAAATGCCTTAAGGGTATAACCCCCACCCATATAAGGGTTGATGCCCACTGGAATAAACATAGTAAGCAAAACCCCGCTCATTACGGTTAAACCAATCCCGATAGCAAAGCTGAGGGCATAAATCCAACCTACATTAACCCCACATACCCTCGCCCCTTCGGTGTCCTCAATAACGGACCTTACTGCCATTCCTAACCTTGTTTTGCTGAACCAGAAGTATAGAAACAAAGCAGTAACTATACTGCCAATGAATGCGTAGACTTTACTCATCGGTATCGTGGTTATTGCCAGGGTTATCTTACCAAGACCCCAATTATAGCCCCTGAAATCAGCTCCAAAAATAAGCTTTGCCACTTCCTCTAAGAGTATGCCCATAGCAAAAGTGGCAAGAAGGGAGGTAAGCTCTGGGGCCTTAATCAGTCTATACATCACGGTATAAAAGAAAAAAAACCCAAGAGCCATACCTATAATCAGGGCTGCTGGAATAGCTACCAATGGAGAAAGTCCCAAGGCGGTGAACATAGTCAGCGTCACAAATGCTCCAACCATGATAAATTGACCGTGCCCTACATTAACCACATTAATAACGCCGAATATCAGGCTCAAACCCATTGTAGCGACGCCATAGACACCTCCAAGGAGCAGCCCATGGATTAAATTTCCTGCCAGCAGTGTAAAAACCATGCTTTCCTCTTTTGTTGTGCAAGATCTTTAGATATAAAGTCTCCTCCCCTAATAAAAAACCTTTTACTCAGGGGAGGAGATTCTTAATGCTTCACTAAAACTTGGGCTTTGGATAGATGAGCTTGCCTGTCGCCGCTTCCAGAGGCCAGACAATAACCCTTTCGCCATTCTGCCATTGCATGTCTACCATAGAGTGACCTATCTGCATGCCTGTTGTATCATCAACATCCCATCCTCCATAAAAAGACATGAACTTGAGCTTGCCAAGGGCAGCCCTTACTTGATCCCGATCAACAGAATTGATATTCTCTACCGCTTTTACATAGGCCAAAACCTGTGCCCCGGCTTCTGCGGCATGATAATCCGGGATAATATTTTTAGCCAGGGCCTTTTTGAAAAGACTTACGAATTCATCCTGACTCGGGCCAATCCAATCCAGGCCGACCTTCATGGCTCCCTCAGGGGAGAAAGTTACGCCGTATTCCCAATGAGAAGGACCCATTACACCCTCTGCTATACGACCGCCAAGGGCTTTATAATAGGCAGGGAGGGTTGCAGATGCCACCAGGGATAACCCCTTGACGTTTATATCCAGGTCCGACATCTGTCTGGCAAAAAGTTGACCATCCTCGTAATGTCCACCGCCAATCACTATATCTGGTTTCCTTGCTTTCATGTCCGAGAGTAAAGGAGTCAAATCGGTTACACCTTTCGGGTATGTCCTCTTAAAAACAATTTTTTTCCCAAGTTTCTTGGCATGCTTTTCGGCACCACCCATGGTCATCCTGGCGAATTCCGAGTCCTCATAAGCCAAGGCGATTTTTTTAGCTTGAGGGTCAAAATGGTCAAACATGTTAAGGGTTCCCACGTGATACTTGGAACCGGGTCCTATGGTTTGCACGATATACTGAAATCCCTGCTGAAAAATCCGGTCGCTGGCACCGCCATGATCCATATAGACCATGTTATATCTTTCAGCCACAGGGGCCCCTGCAAGAGTCAGCCCCGAGCTATATGAGGAGAAAACAACATTAACTTTATCAACCGTGATCAACCGTTCGATCAGGCTTGTCACGCCCTCTTTTTTAGACTCACTATCATAGTATTTATACTTAAGAGGAATTCTATTCCCGGCTACCAAAACACCACCATGGACGTTATTCACCCAATCTACACATGCCTTTATTCCCCCGATGGCCTGTTCCCCTGCCTTTGCGTACTTTCCAGAAAGACAGGCTGGATGGCCGATGAGTATCTTGTCTGGGGCTGCAAATGCGTTTGTAGAAACAATAAACCCAAAAACTACCGTTAGACTTAGTAAGATTTTAAAATATTTCCTATTCATGGCTAATACCTCCTATTAAAATTTTATTTAAAAAACGCTTTCTTAAATGAAATATAAGAGACCCTATTCTCTATATTGGCCGAGCAATGTTTAATATGGAAATGATATTGCTCTTTAAATTTTACTATTATCGTCTAATTTATAACATAATTGCAACATATAAAATAAGTCAAGAAAAAAATGAAATTAGTGATAAGGGCAAAAAAACTGAAAACTTTGCGGTAAATACTTTTATATCTCAAATAGTTGCTTATTGCTCAGCCCTATGATTCATATTCAAATATGTGAGCACTAAGCATTGTCTGAAGTTTTAAAAATTTTGAAAAGCATAAAGCAATAACGGAGTATATGCCTATGAATTTTTGTTGATACTACCACAAATAAATCTTCAATGCATAATGCCCTTAAAATGAGAACAGCGAAAAAGTTAAAAGAGAAGCTTTTAAGAATAGTTCCTTCATACCATAGTAAATTCGTGGCATTTTGTTGGCCACTCGCTCCCATGAGACGGTCTGTGGCATCTCAAATATGTGTTGTTGGGCCTTACGTTCCACATTTAGAATAGCCTCTGAGAGCCCATTTTTTAGAAAGGGTTTAAATTCTGGATATGAATTGACCAACCGTAAGAACTTCTCCGTCATTTTATAGGGTGCAGTGAGCATTTCACCTGCCTGTAAAATTGAGCTGTGAAAGACATTTTTAACGAGGTATTCCTCGGCATCGCGCTCATGTTTTAGGTTGTTGAAACTCGCATCGTCTGAGTATTTTTTGATCTGCTCTTCAGCCACGGCCTGGTATGTAATTGATAAATCTCTAAAAAAGGTGTTGGGGATCTCCAGGCCCTCTTCAATGATCAGGGCATTCATTAATGTTGTAACAATATCAATGGCCATTCGGTTTAGCCCTTTTGCCTCGTCTTCCGCAGAAACCTCCTGATGCTTATGATCAAATGGTTCATCAGTGAACATAACCTGGGCAGGAGAGGAAGCTTTTCTGTATACCTCTATCAAGGTAAATATTTCAACACCCCAGTTAGTAGCGAACCGCATTTTCTTCAGAAGATCAACATGAAAGGCAACTTCACCGGAAAGCTGGTAGTTGAAGTTCAAGAGAAAATCGATGAGGCGTAACATTTTTCCCTCTTTAGTCTCCGTGAATTTCCTTTTAAGGGAGATCAGAAGGGGATCCAGCAGCAACCGTTTTACCCGACCATAAATTTCTCCCTTCCCCGTTATCCTTGCATAATAAGCCTTTGAGAAATCATAGTTGAGCGCTACTACGGGATATAAGAGTCGATCTAATTGTATCCGCTTAAATGTTCGAATATCTGCATCAATCAGCCCAATTGTCTCTGCTCACAATGCGATTGCAATACCAAAGCTGAGAAACATATTCTTTCCCTTACCGGGCTCCCTGATGTTAAACCCTACCTCACTAAGTTTCCTGTAAATACTGCCAAAACCGGGTCCATCGTTCCACTGGATGATATAATTTTTTATTCCAGCAGCCTTTATTAAATCCCTCAGCTGAAATGTTTCTTCTTCGTTAGCCCTGTCTAAACCGAAGATAATGTGTGAAAGATATGACATTTTTGTCAACTGCCTGAGAATATTTTTAAAGACGGGAAGATTAACTGAATCCGTATACTCGCTGGCAAGAAACGGGACGATTAAAACCGTCTTTTTCCACTTTGAATGAAGCCTGATCTGGGCTTTCAAATGCCTTGGATTGTGGCTTAGCATATGGAAGTTGCTTATCTGGCTGCTTTTTTGTGAAAATTCAGTAATTGTTAAACTCCTTTTACTTTCATTGGATTATTTTCTGAGATAAGGGTTATATTACAAAAATGAGAACATCCCTTTAATATAAAACAGCATAATATAAAAACTGCTTGAGTGTCAACTCTCACCAGGGATGTTTTTTTAAAACCCATGATGAAAGATTTACAGCATTGCAGTCTTCGCATGCCTAATGCAATTCCCCTATTGCCTTTTCTACAGCCGTAATAATCTCATCACTTTTAATTAGCTGGACCATATTATCAATGTCATTTGATAAAATACGATCGCTGTCCAGGTGGGGAATAGAATCCCGTATAACATGGTAGGCAGCAAGGGTTCCCTGGCCCGCTTTCATATCCGTAAAAAGGTCCAATGCCTGGGAGGCGCATAAAAGCTCAACAGCAATGACATACTCCGTATTTTTTACTATTTCCCTGCATTTTCGGGCTGCTATAGTTCCCATGGATACATGGTCCTCTTTGTTGGCTGAGGTCGGGATAGAGTCTACACTGGCAGGGTGGGAAAGTACCTTATTTTCAGAAACAAGGGCGGCAGCCGTATATTGGGCGATCATGAATCCGGAATTAAGTCCGCCGTTTTTTACAAGAAATGCAGGCAGACCGCTCAGCATAGGGTTTACTAAACGCTCGATCCGGCGCTCGGAAATGTTAGCAAGTTCGGCAATTGCTATGCCAAGAAAATCCAT
>Ga0075114_10002180_pt1 | contig 10111 bp, 14 predicted proteins | sample AntAceMetag02UKM_FD_69784 | JGI IMG/M metagenome (GOLD analysis project Ga0075114, IMG submission 69784) | Saline lake microbial communities from Ace Lake, Antarctica - Antarctic Ace Lake Metagenome 02UKM | ecosystem: Environmental > Aquatic > Non-marine Saline and Alkaline > Saline | place...
AGCAGCTCACCGCTGGTGATCTCCAGGCGTTGGTAGGTGCGCTCCCAGCGGGTTGGGCGGAAGCACAGAACCTAGCGGCCGTCGCTCAGCCAACCCTCCTGCGGGGTCAGTGGGACACGGGACGATGGTCGGCTCATGCTTTTCGCAGTCTGGCCTCGATCAACCGACAGCACTCCTGCACGTTGCTCTCGCTCTCCACCTCGGCGGCTAGCGAGCAGAAGAAGTCGTTCCAGAGGGCCGGCACCGCCAGCAGAATCAGCGGCCACCACCGCCGCAGACCACCACCAAATCAGCGCTCAGCACATTGATCACGTTGCGGGCCTTACCCATGCCGGTGAACAGGGCCAGATCCAGGTCTGCTGTGTTCTGCCTGTGGCCACCGCTCCCTTCATCGGGCAGCACCCCCACCACCCAGGTGTCCCTCCACCCGAGCCGCGCCGCGGCTGGCCGCCGGTTGCTCATCTCACCTCCGGACACCAGCCCCGCTGGCGCGTCATGTCATCGGGCCAACCCTGACAGCGGTGAGCACGGGGGATGCAGCACCCCGGCTGCTACCAGGGAGTGATGGCCATGGACGAAACCCCTTAGCACTCGCTCTGTTCAGGATGATTGACGCTCTTGTTTCAGGGCGACTGCCCGCGGGAACAACACGTTGTTCTCTTTGTACACGTGCTGGTGCAGGTCGATTTTGAACTGCAGCAAGCCATCCATCAGGGCGCGACAAGAGTTGCAGCCCCACTCCGGGGTATTGCAGTCGTCTGAGAGCTCCCGCTGGCGGCTTAGCACCGCTCCAACCTCGCTGTGCTCCAGCTCCATCTGCTGGATCGGCGCCGCCACGGATCCGCAGTGGAAGCTGGAGGAATCCTCCCCGGCCTCCAGGAACAGACCTCCGCCAGCGTGAGCTGACCACCACAGCAGTAGTCGATCCTGAGTTCTTCAAACAGTCGTGCAATGGATGGTGGGCATGGGTTAGGGCCTCCTCCAGTGGCTTTTGATCAATTTTCTGAGCCTGTTCCGTGCCTGGCCAGCCGTAGCTCCAGGCCACCCTGTCGAACAGGGTTAGGGTAATCAATATGTTCACACTGAACACCAATGGGGTCAACTACGTGCGTTGCCAACAAGGAACAGGCTCTTGTGATCTTGGTGGTTCAGCAACTGGTCGATGCCCAGTTCGTTCGTGCCAATCAGACAGCAGCCGAGCGGCTCTGGCAGGAGGTGGCTGCACTCGATCTCAGCATCGATCGAGTGATCAACTTGCTTTACAGCGCACTCGATTTCAACAAACGTGACGCGCTGCGCGCTGAGGACAATGCATGGGTGGCCTGCCACCAGGTAAGGCCACCGCGTCGTGGGCCCTTGCGGTCCTGGCGCCTGAGTCGGAGCCGTAGCCAGTCGCACCCTGCGATCTGCACCACCTGAGCCACCTGGTCAAAACCAGTGGTGGGGATAAGGCTCATCAAGGAGCCTCAGACGGCTGAACAGCAACGCCATCAACGTCAACAGCAGGGAACCCGTCAGCATCGGCATCACCACAAATCCGGGCTGGGCTTTGAGCAGAACGCACAGCAAGGCCACAGCACCGGCAGGCGGATGCAGTCAGCGCAGCAGCTGTCCAAGGGCAATGGTGAGCCCAACCGCCAGCCCCATCGCCCAAGGGGTACTGCCCAGGGTTGCCACACACACCAAACTGACTGCCGTCGCCATGGTGTTGCCTAACACGATGTTGCGCGGCTGGGCTAGGGGGCTGCTGGGATGGCCGAACAACAGCACGGTGGAAGCCCCGAAGGGTGCGACCACAAGGGCGTAGTGGCTCCAGGAGCTGATCAAGCTCAGAGCTGAGATGGCCAGCAGGCCGCCTAACCAGGACGCCATCACATCGTGGGTCTTAAAGCGTGGCTGGAAGGCCCGGCCGCGTATGCACTGCTCCTGGACCCGGCGCCAGGCCATCAGTTGTGTAGCCAAAGGCACAACTGTAGGGCTGCAAGCCTGGTTTCAGGCTTGCAGGGAAGGGCTAATGCAACCGCTGCGAGATCAGGAGTGCCCCCAGACCCTTGACCCTGAAGTGACTACAGGCTGTTTGATGATGTCTGGATGACATCACCATGGCGGATCCTTGCTGCAGCAGCGGAACCAGCGGGCAGACGGCCGAAGCCATCCCAGCCCCGCAGCCGGCCGCCGCTACCGAACGCTTGTTTCGGATCAGCGCCATGGATTGCGCCACCGAAGAAACCGAGATTCGCCATGCCCTCTCAGGACTCGACGGCATCCGAGGCCTGAGGTTCCTGCTGGCCGAGCGGGTTCTGGCGATCGATGCCGAAACAGCCGCGCTCAGCTCCGCGCTCGCCGCGATCCGCGTGCTGGGGTTCAACCCGGAGCCGATCAGCCCCGATCACCGGCCGTCCGCCGCCCAGACCCGCGCCGAACGGCGCCGTGAACAGCTCCGCCTGGGAAGTTCCTTGCTGCTGGCGATTACGGCAGAGCTGCTGCATCTGGTCATTCCCGCATTCCCGGGTCATGAACTGCTGGAAGGCGGGATGGCGATTGCCGCAATCGCCCTGGCGGGCTTCTCCGTGTTTCGCAAGGGCCTGGCCGCCCTGCGCCAGGGCCGGCTCAACATCAATGCACTGATGAGCGTGGCGGTCACGGGCGCTTTCCTGATCGGCCGTTTCCCGGAAGCTGCCATGGTGATGGCGCTCTACGCCGTGGCCGAGGCGATTGAAGCGCGGGCGGTGGAGCGGGCTCGCCAGGCGATCACCAGCCTGATGGCGATGGCCCCTGATCAGGCGGAGATCCAGAAACCCGATGGTCGCTGGCAACGGGTGTCAGCCACTGCTGTGGCCATCGGAGACGTGGTGCGTGTCCGCCCGGGCGAACGTCTGCCGCTCGATGGCACGGTGCTTAGCGGCGAGAGTGCGGTGAACCAGGCTCCGATCACCGGCGAAAGCCTGCCGGTTGACAAGGTCAGCGGCGATGAGGTTTTTGCCGGCACGATCAACCAGAGCGGCGCCCTCGAGATCCGGGTGACGGCGCCCGCCTCCCACAGCACGCTGGCGCAGATCATCAAGGCCGTGGAGGAAGCCCAGGCTTCCCGTGCTCCGATCCAACGCTTCGTCGATCGCTTCGCGGCGCGCTACACCCCGGCCGTCTTCGTCTTCGCCCTGGCTGTTGCCCTGCTGACGCCAGCTTTGCTCGGATTCACGCCACCCCAGGCGATCTACAAGGCCCTGGTGCTGCTGGTGATCGCCTGTCCCTGTGCGCTGGTGATTGCCACCCCAGTCACCGTGGTGAGTGGACTGGCCGCCGCCGCCCGTCGCGGCATCATCATCAAGGGAGGCCTGTACATCGAGGAGGCCCGCAAGATCAAGGTGCTGGCTCTCGACAAGACCGGCACGATCACCCTGGGCCAACCCAAGCTGGTGGCCTTCTCCTCTCATCAGGCGGATGCCGACGCCGGCGCGCTCCAACAGCTGGCCAGCAGCCTGGCCGATCGCTCCGACCATCCAGTGTCGAGAGCGATTGCCACAAGCCTGGAGGGTGAACGTCTGAGCGTGGAGGCCTTCGAGGCCCTGCACGGGCGGGGGGTGCGCGGCATGATCGCCGGGCGGCCGCTGATGCTGGCCAATCACCGCTGGATCGAGGAGCTGGGGCTCTGCTCCAGCGAACTGGAAGCTGTGATGCGGGTGCACGAGCGCCAGGGTAGATCGCTCAGTTTGTTGGCCGATGAAACCGGCGTACTCGCTCTGATCGCTGTCGCTGACACCGTTCGGCCCAGCTCAGCGGCTGCCATGAAGGCCCTGCGCAGCCTGGGTGTCACTCCGGTGATGCTCACGGGTGACAACGAAGCCACCGCGGCTGCGATCGCGGCCGTTTCAGGGATTGAGGAGGTTAGGAGCAATCTGCTGCCTCAAGACAAGCTCGAAGCGGTGGCCAATCTGCAGGCTCGCTACGGATTCGCAGCCATGGCCGGCGATGGCATCAACGATGCGCCGGCTCTTGCCCAGGCGGACATCGGCTTCGCGATGGGGGCCGCGGGCACCCATATCGCCATCGAAGCGGCTGATGTGGTGATCATGAACGACGACCTGATGCGCGTACCGGAAACGATCGCACTTTCTCGCCGCACATTCACCATCCTGCGTCAGAACATTGTGCTGGCGCTGGGAATCAAGGCCCTCTTCCTGGTTCTCACCGTGGCCGGCAATGCCACGATGTGGATGGCGGTTTTTGCTGACATGGGCACCAGTCTGATCGTGATCGCCAATGGTCTTCGCCTGCTTCGCAAACCCATGGTTGAGCGGCTCAGAGTTTGAGCCAGGGCGGAAACAATCAGATCTGGGCCTTGTTGATTCGAGCCGAACGGTTCAACTCCACGAGAATGCCACAGGTCTTCACCTCATCAGATTGCGGACAAAGACCTCTGAGATTCCGCAACTGATTCTGAAGCTGGCGCAGTTCATCAACCCGCGCATCAACCTCGGCCATCTTTTCGTCGAGCAAGGCGTTTACGGTCCGGCAGCTTCCGGCTGGTGCGTCCCGCGCCCCGATCAAGACGCGGACCTCCTCCAGGCTCATGTCAAGGCTGCGGCAGAAGCGGATGAAACGCAACTGCTCCACATGCTGCGGCGAATAAAGACGATAATTGCCATCTGTACGCTGCGGCACCGTCAGCAAGTGCTCCCGTTCGTAATAGCGGATGGTTTCGATCTTCACCCCGGTGCCCCGTGCCAACTCGCCAATCTGCATCGATCCTCCCTCCCCGGTAGGTGGCAACCCCTTGTTGGGGACATTAGGCCCTTGACCCTGTAGCCACTTCAGGCTTTTCAATGGCAGCCTCTCCAGCCTTCTCTCAGCCTGGGTGAAGCTCACCTTGGCCGCGCTCGCCACGATCGGCATGATCGCTACCGGCTCGATCACCGCCAAGCGCTGGTGATCGAATGTGCGGAGGACGGCGTTAACAGCCAGGCCTCGCCCTTTAAGCAGCAGGGGGCTTAGGGCTATCCCAGCTGGCAGATCAAGGGGGTTTTGGATTCGGGCGTCAAGCCCGTGAACACTCCCGCTGATCTCAGTGGCTATACCGCTTCCCGCGATTTCTGAGCCGGTGTTGCTCGCCTGCCAAGGGCGAGACCTGACGACCCACGCCCCAGCTGTATGGCCCAGGTGATCTTTCACGACTTCCACAAAAGCCTCGATCTAGCTCTGAATGCCACCACCACCAGCCTGGAGCTACCGGCTACCCCGCCGGGGATCGATCCCTTTCATTGCGGCATGAACATGGTGCGCGGTGTGATGGAGGTGAACTAAGCGGCAATCTCCAGGGTTCCCATCATCCCCAGCTCCTCGTGATCAAGGATGTGGCAGTGGTAGACGGTGAGTCCGGTGAAATCGTCGAAGCGAGTGCGGATCCGCACGGTCTCCCCCGCTCGGACTAACACCACATCTTTCCAGGCCCGATAGGATTCCGGAGTGCCGTTGCGACTGATCACCTGAAACGGGTTGACATGAACGTGGAAAGGGTGATCCATGACCCCGTCGTTCACCAGTTCCCATTCTTCGGTGTCTCCGAGTTGCACTCGTGTATCGATCCTGCCGTGTTCGTAGGCGCGGCCGTTGATCAGGAACACCATGCCCATGCCCGGGGCCATGCCGTGGTTGAGCAGGAAGCGGCGGGTGCGCACCGGCTCCGGCAGGGGAACAACCGGCAACAGGCGCTCCGGTAACGGCAGGGTCGCCACAGATCCCTCATAGGCCAGGGTGGCGACAGGCACCGGCCCCTGTTGGGCAGAACCCCGGCCCATTCCCATGCCTCGGCCCATTCCCATTCCCATTCCCATTCCTCTGCTTCGGCCCATGCCGCCCATCATTCCGCCAGAGCCGCGGGCATAGGGAAGGTTCAGCAGCCGGTAGCGGCCGCCCTGCTGGTCGCCTCGCACCAGCACCTCAGCCCGCTCGCCGGGGGCCAGCAGCAGCTCGTCTAGCTGCACCGGAGTTTCAAGGGCACCGCCATCGGTGGCGATCAGGTTGAACGGATGGTCCTCCAGGGCCAGCCGCCAGAAGCGGGCATTGGATCCGTTCACAATCCGCAGCCGCAGCAGGCCGCCAGCTGGGATCGAGAGCGCAGGATTCACCTGGCCGTTGACGGTGAGCACCGCTCCCTCCCGTCCCAGCATCATCCCCATGCCCATCGAGCCGAAATCCCCATCACCAGGGAGATCCTTGAGGAAAACCACCTGCTCCTGGGCTGCTTGCACCTCGGGGATGCGATCAAGGGCACCCCGCACGATCAGCACACCACCCAGGCCACCGAACACCTGATCAGCCACGCTTCCGTGGCGGTGAGGGTGGTAATAGAAGGTGCCGGCAGGGTGGTCGGCGGGCAGGCTGAAGTCGTAGGTCTGGCTGGCCCCCGGGGCCACGCTCAAGAAGACGTTGTCCGCGTTGCCGCTGGGAGAAATATGCAGGCCGTGGTAGTGAAGATTGGTGGGACGATTCAGGCGGTTGTGCAACCTGATCCGCACGGCGTCGCCGGGTTCAGCCTCCAGCAGCGGGCCGGGCAGCAGGCCGTTGTAAGTGAGTGCCATTCGGGGGGCATTGGCAATCGTCACGGCCGTTTCCGCCGCCACCAGATCCATCTCCAGCCGCCCGCCGCTGGAGCGAACACGTGATGGGCCGGACGCCATGGGGGCGGAGCGCCCCAGCAGGGCCGCGCCCGCGACGGAGGCGGAGGCCCCTGCCGCGAGGCCAAGGAAAGAGCGGCGGCCAAAATGGAAATCCATCGCCATCTTTATGCCTTCACGTGGAAGAAGGGCGTAAACGATCCGTCGCGGGTGAAGGAGAAGACTGTGTAGGACTCACTGCGCAACGCTGACTCCATACCCGGCGAACCGAAGGGCATCCCCGGCACGGCGAGGCCCGCCACTGCCGGCCGCTGGCGCAGCAACTGGTGGATGGCCTCAGCAGGAACATGACCCTCGATCACGTATCCCGCCAGGGTGGCGGTGTGGCAGGACGCCAGATCCCCAGGAACTCCATGACTGACCTTGATCTCTTCGAGATTTTCCACCACGTGATTAACCACGCTGAACCCCTCGGCGCGCAGATGGTCCAGCCAACCCTTGCAGCAGCCGCAGCTCGCTGAGCGGTAGGCCGTCACCTGCTGGCTCTTTCCCTCAGAAACGCTCAGATTGGTCTGCTCAGCAATTGATGGCCGAGCGGTGGGCTGCGCGTACCAGGTTCCAAGACCGGCGACGGTCATCACAGCCAGCACCGTGGCGAGTAGAAGACCGCGACGGTGGACCCCTGACCAGCGGTGTTGAGGGGGACGATTGGGATCGATTTTCTGGTTGAACATCACACCGGACATACCAATCATTCAAACCATAAGGTCTCCAGTGGAGAGGAGAGTCAAGGGGGCTGCAGGCCAGCGGCTGCTCAGAGCGCGAAAAGAGCGTCGTACTTGTGGTACGCCGGCTTACGCAGTCCATCCACGGCCAGCATCCGGCGCAGTTCGATGATCTCGGCCCGCTGGGCAAGGATTACAACCCGATTCTCCTTGGTGGGCCCATCGCCCATCATCCGCATGCCGTCGATGAAGCGCAGGTCGTAGGTGGAGCCGGCCGGGCCCACATCATGTGCGTGGCCGACATGGGCAGGGTCGACTCCGGTTGGGGTCGCCATTCCAGGCATCCCGTCCATGTGTGGGGTGGGCGGCGGTGTCAGTAGGCAAAACGTGCTGACTGAAAAATCGACATCACCACTGGGGCTTGCAGGGTCTCCAGCCCTCCTGACGCCTGGTGGCCCACAGCTTGAGGGCCTCATCCCGGCTGTGAACTCCCGTCGGTTCTTGAGCAATGGCACCTGCTCGCCCGGGAGCAGTTTGGCTCTGGTGATCTCCAGCCGGCGATAGGTGCGTTTCCAGCGCGTGGGCTTCGAGGCCGCCCTTCTTGCTCGTCTTGGGGTAGCTGGACTCAATCAGGTCAATCAATGCTTGCCAAGGCAGCACCTCTTCAATCTCAGACAGGAACTTCACCCGCCAGTGGCTCCGCCACGCTCGGCCTCTGGCCTCGGTAGGGGTGTGCTTCTAAACCATCATCTGCTCATAATCCGTGAAGTCAAGCTGCTTGCCGGCCGTCAACTCAATACTGAACGGTGATCACAGGTCCATTATGCCGCGATGAGGCTCGGTTTTCCAGAGTCTCCTACATGCGCGGCGAGCTGACAAGGAGGATTGGACTTGCCAGAACAAAAGCTTGGTGAGGACTTCGCGACCTGACATACAACTTGCTGCATGACCTGTACTGCTCCTCAAGGCTGTCGCTGGCTGCCCGATCATCAGCTAACTAGATAATCGTCCCGCCTTGCAGTCATGGATGTCAGCCATCAGGCGAATCTGCACGTGCAGAGGACCAAATCATGGCTTCTCAAGGCTCCCTCGATAATGACAATATTGCGAGGTGCTCACTAGATAGTCAACCTTTTTGATGGCTGATTGACGCGATTAAGCTATTCTTCAGCTGATGGATTGTCTTTAGCATAGGCTCGGCTCTGACCTTCCAGCTTAGCAATAAGGTTGGGTACAAATTTCTCTGAAAAGCCTGCTACAAATGACCAGGCCAGCAGCTTGGCGAAATCTGCGTTGGTGCCGGGGTTTACATTCAGGACAAAACATCGGATACCATTATAGCCTTCAGTACGATTTGGAAACTCTGGAAACAGACCACCACTTATGATTCCACCCATAAAGACCAAGTACAATACCAATGCGAATGCAGCCGCCACTGAGCACTTCCAGGCAAAATATAATGCCTGCGAGGCATAATCCATGCTCCCGTCATCAGTGCGAAAGGGCTGATTGACAGCCGAGCCCACTATTGCCGCCAAGCCCACGAAGACCGAGATTGGCACAGACTCTGTGTCACCCCCACTCATTAGATGATGGTAGGTGGCATATGCAATTAGACTGGCTGCTACCACTGCAGCAAGTCCGGCTAATCGCTTGAACCGAGTTCTTGCTACTGACCGGCTCATTTGACCTTCATGCATCCCTGGCTTCGCTCGCTGTCTCGGCGTGTGTCACCCCGTGCTTTTTAGGCCGTGTGGATCAGCAGTCGTAGATGCCGACGGCACAGCGACGCACGGTGCGGCGACCCACTCCCGCCACGCTGACGGGCGTGAGCGGCCGGCCCACGCGTGCCTGCGCCGGAGTAACGAGTGCGTTGATGACCGCTGATGACCAGCTCGGTGTCAGGGCTGTGCCAACGAGTCCAAGGGCAAGGATCAAGGCGGTGGCGTGCTTTTTCATGATGGTCATTGGTTGTCTTCACGAACAAAATTACTGGGTAGCTCACCCATGTCTTTCATCGCCTTCAGTTCCTTGAGGGTGATGGATCTGGCCCCTTCAGGCGGCAGGAAAGTGAAGTCCTGCCCGACAGCACCGGCGCCTGTTTTCCAGTCGCTGATCTGGACACTGTATTGCGGAGAACCGAGAACCTCCTTGGCTGTGATCACGTAACGGCAGGGATAGGGCCGATCTCCCTGGGCGATCCAGATCTGATAATCCACATCCTGTTTACGGAAGGCGAGATGATCGCATTCCACGCCACCGATTACCCCGCTGCCAAGGTCCTTGACATCAATCACTTCGTTCGTCAATGCTGCATAAGCCTTCGGCAGCAGCAGGTCGGCAGCCGGCAGTGGCCTTTGGTATTTGTCCTTGAGCTCATCCACCAACACCTCAATTGAACCTGCAATCGGGATCTGCATGTAGACGTTCTGATCCTTGCCAAGGAGCGTGAAGGTCGAACCATCGAATATAGATTCGATGTCAACGAACCCACTGGAGCGCGTGGCGCGAATTTTTCCCGGGCGAGCGAGCGAGACTGAGCCTGAACTGGCAAGGGTGAGCCTCTGTTTGTCGCTCGTGACAACTTCCAAGTCGGAGTCGTAGCGGAACGACAGCTCCCTCTGTGCGGCCACGTAGGTGGTCATCCCCTTGAGCAGGGCCATCGCTTCAACCTCACCGGCCACCGCCTTGCTCGCCATCGAGGCGGCTGCCATCGCCGCGAGCAGACAACAGCACGCGCCATGGCGCAAGGCCTCGCGTAAGCCATCGCCA
>Ga0075114_10002184_pt1 | contig 10103 bp, 7 predicted proteins | sample AntAceMetag02UKM_FD_69784 | JGI IMG/M metagenome (GOLD analysis project Ga0075114, IMG submission 69784) | Saline lake microbial communities from Ace Lake, Antarctica - Antarctic Ace Lake Metagenome 02UKM | ecosystem: Environmental > Aquatic > Non-marine Saline and Alkaline > Saline | place...
CGGGCCTGCCCGCGCCTCGGCAGGCGGGCCTGCCTCTGCTACCCCCAATGCTCCCGCCCCACCCATTCTCGGCATTGTCCCGCCCCTTCTGCTTCGTTTCCGTCACCTCCGACGGTCCTACCCGTGCTCATCAACCCCATCCAGGGCTCCTCTTCGCCCTCTCAGAGCCGCCCTTCTGCCCCTACCCCCCCCCTTCAGAAATGGTCGGCAGCATGAGCCCTCGTGCCCACCCGGCCCCGCGTCATCGCTCCTCTCTGCAGTCATGCCAAATGATGTCCCACGCCAACTCCCAGGGGTCTCAGTGGCTGTGGGGAGATCCTTCAGGCATCCTGGGCTCTCGGAGAAAGACGGCCAGGATGACGATGGAAATCGCCGCCAGGGCTGCTAACATCCACGCCCCACCCAGCACGCCAGCGACATCCACGATCCGGCCCACCAGTGGCGGGAACACTGTGGAGCCCAATCCGATAGAGGTGAGGAATACCCCAGCCAGGATGCCCGCGTTGCCGGGGTTAACACCGGGCTGCAGTTGCCCCACACCCATTGACATGGCCATGACCGGCACCATCGCAAAGCCGAAGAGCAGGTTCAAGGCAATGGTCAGCACCACGGCGGCGCCCGCAACTGGCGTGTAGAACAAGGCAATGAAGAAGATCGGAGCCAGAAAGGCGCAGGTCAGCATTGTGACCCTGATCCGGCCTCTGCCGAATGCGAACGGCGGCACCAGTAGCGCGCCCAACGTACCGCCTACTAGCGCCAGCCCGGCGATCACGCCAGCCAATGGCGGTTCCACACCCTTGGCGATCAGCATGGGGGGAACAATGGCCGGAGCTACGGCGAGCGAGCCCACCGACGCAAACACGGTATACTGCAGAGCGATATTGGTCCGATTCATGGTCTGCTTGATGCCCTCTCCTATCCTGGCCGCTTTGATGGGCGGACGGGGTTCGGGAGGAACAGGGGGCCGTGACCGCAACAGAATCCAGGTCAGCACCGCGATGATGGCGGTAATGAGTCCATAGATCAGCCACATGTTGGACCAGCCAAAGGCCATAAAGAACGGAATGCCAGTCAACGCGCCGAACGCCTGACCCGCCAGGAATCCCACCGGCCACAGGCTGTTCGCCAGTCCAATCTCCCGGCCGGGGAACCAGGTCGCCACCAGGTTGCCTACCGGACCCCAGATGAATCCCCATCCCAGCCCAGCGATGGTGGTGTAGAGCATGAAGAGCCCATAGTCGTCGGCCGTACTGCGGAGGAGGAAGCCCAGCGCCAGGAGCGACACACCGACCGCAACTGGCAGTTTGAAGCCAACTTTGCCCGACATCCACCCCGCGGGTATGGACAGCAGCAGTTGAAACAGGCCGATGACCGACATCAGCAGGCTGACGACGCCAAAACCGATCCCCCACCGATGCGCCATGATGTCCAACATCGGGGCCGTGGCCAGGAACCCCATCCCGGCCACAAACGTAACTGCCGCATAGACAACCAGGTTCACCCAGCGATAGCCAAAGACCTGGTACTCCTTCTGTTGCACGGTTCACCTCCACTGGTATGAGCGGTTCTCTTGAGCGCTCACCGCATAGCTCAACTCGCGCCGAGGTTCTCAGACTCCTCTTCCAACAACACCTGCCGCCCACGGCCTCCGCCCTCATCAGGGCCGACGAATCCCTCCTCCTCCAGCAATTCCATCAACCGCGCCGCACGCGGGAAGCCGATATGCAGCTTGCGCTGCAGAAACGAGGTAGACGCCCTAGCGTGGTCTCTGATGAGTTCGAGCGCCTCGTCAAACATCTCGTCGCCCCGCGCCGCCTTCTCCAGCAGCCCCACCCAAGGATGCGCTCCCTCACCCGATGGCGCCGGGCCTCCCTGTTTTCGCCAGCAGTTGACCACAGCGCTGATCTCCCTGCCAGAGACGAAACAGCCCTGCGCGCGCACCAGACTCGAAGTATCCGGAGACATGAAGAGCATGTCGCCTCGACCCAGCAGTCGCTCTGCCCCCGCCTGATCGAGGATCACCCGGCTATCCACTTGCGAGGTGACGGTGAAGGCGATGCGAGCGGGGAAATTGGCCTTGATCAACCCTGTAACCACGTCCACGCTGGGCCGCTGAGTGGCGATGATCAAGTGAATCCCCGTCGCACGGGCCATCTGCGATAGCCGACAGATGCTCCGCTCCACCTCGTCGGAGGCGGCCATCATCATGTCCGCCAGCTCATCTATGACCAGCACGATGTTAGGCAACGGGTCCAGGTTCTTGCGCCGCCTGGCGATGCGGTTGTAGTCGTGGATGCTGCGTGCCTGGACGGCATGGAGCTGGCGGAAGCGCTCGTCCATCTGCAGCGTCAGCCACGTGAGCGCACCGACCGCATGCTCCAGTTGCACCACCACGGGGGACAGCAGGTGAGGGATACCATTGTAGGCGGGCAATTCCACCATCTTGGGATCCATCAGCAACAACTGCAACGTGTCCGGTGTGTTGTTGAGCAGCAGGCAGGTAACGATGCTGTTGATGCAGACCGATTTGCCCGACCCCGTGGCCCCGGCGATGAGCAAGTGCGGCATCCTGGCCAAGTCCGCCACTACCGGCTCGCCGGAGACGTTGCGGCCCAGGCCGATAGTCAGGTTCGACCCCTTCGACAGGCGGCGAAACCCAGGTGATTCCATCACGCCCCGCAAGGCGACCAGCGATACCTTGTCGTTGGGCACCTCGATGCCCACGTAGGGGCGACCCGGCACAGGAGCCTCAATACGGATGGGAGAGGCCGCCAAGGCCAGAGACAAATCGTTGGACAGAGCCACGATGCGTCTCACAGACACCTTGCGCTCGTACACGCTCCCATCAGACCTGCGCCGGGTGATCGTTAGCGGCTGCACGCCAAACTGAGTCACCGTAGGCCCCTGCTTCACATCTACCACCCGCACGGGCACGCCAAACTCGCTTAGCGTCTGCTCGATGACCTCCGCCTTGTAGTCGGCGTTTGCATCGCCGAACTCCAGGCTGCGATCAGGGTGCAGCAGATCAAGCGGGGGCAAGCGCTCGTCGCGGGGCCACTCGCGCACCTGTTGGGCCTGCCGGGGCTTCTTCGCTGCGACGGGCTTCCTTTTCCTCTTCTTGCTTATCGCTGGACGAGGAGCAGGCGCTGCTTCCATTGAGCCAGCTTCTACTTCACCAACTGCGTCTTCTATCCCGTAGTCTTCCTCGATGCCACCGGTACCTAGCATTGCCAGACCCGCAGCCACGAACGCCCACACACGCTCGCGCCAGGCGGCAGGAGCCCAGTACCACATCATCCACGCGCCCAGCGCGACAAAGAGAAGCAACAGTATCCGTCCCAGCAATGGCCCTGGCCACCCGACCAGCACAGAGCTGATGGCCCAGCCCACCAGTCCGCCGCCTCGCCCCTGCTCCGCCCAAGCCAACGACACATCGCCGCCTTCCCAGCGATGCGTGAGGCCCAGCAGAGCCACCAGGGCAACCTCCAAGCCAACCAGCGGCTCCCAACCCAACGCGATCTGCAGTCGCTCGCCGGCAAGCATCACGCCAGCGCCAACCACCAGCACTAACGCCAACGGGTACGCGCCCCAACCCAGGAGGCGGCGTGAAACAGGAACCCAAGATGCCCGGACCGCCGCCAGATCAATGAGCACCAATACAGCCAGCAGAAGCAGGAGAAGCCCACCCTCCTCTCGGCCAAGTCGGCCAAGCGCCGGCGGCGACCAGCCGAAACGCTTCCTTCTGCGTGTAGACTTCTGCTTCCGTTTCTTGCTGGCTTCTCGCACACGCTGTGGGCTCATAGCTCACCGCTCGATTCGTACGAACTCCATTCTGTGTGACCAGTCTCCTGCAATTGGAGTTCCCGATCACCAATCGCTGCCCCCTGTCGCCCAGGGGAGTGTGCTCGGCGCAAGCTCAATGCCAGACGGCGGTTGGCACTGTCAATGTCCAAAACGCGAGCAGTAACCTTGTTGCCCTCTTGCACCACCATGCGGGGATGCGTGAAGTTGCCATTGGCCAACTCCGAGATGTGGATCAACCCCTCCAACCCTTCTTCCAACTGCATGAAGGCCCCGAAGCTGACTACGTTGGTGATCACGCCCTGCACGATCTGACCCACCGAATAGCGCTCATCCACCAATGTCCAGGGATCCGGCGTCAGTCGTTTCAGGCTGAGGGCGACCCTGCCTTCCTGTTGGTTGACCCCGATGACGTACACCTGCACCTCATCACCTGGCCGGAGCAAATCGGTCGGATGGGAAACCCAACCCCAAGACAGTTCGGAGATGTGGATCAACCCATCCACGCCGCCCAGGTCAACGAAAGCGCCGAAGGGCCGAACATGAATCACCTGTCCGTTGCGGATCTCGCCCGGACGCAACCGGGTCAGCAACTCAGCACCATCGTGGCCCTTCTGCGCAGCCAGCTCAGATAAGATCAGGCGGCGACGGTCATGGTCAACCTCGATCACCTGCAGCTTCAGCGTCTGTCCCACTCGCTCATGGAGCACCCGCATCCGTCGGTCACTGCTGAGCAGCCGCGGCAGGCCAGAGAGTTGGGAACAGGGTACAAAGCCGTTCAGGTTGCCGAATCTCACCAGCAGCCCCCCTCGATTGAACTCCGTGACAGCCAACTCCAATTGAGCGCCCGATTCCAATGCTTCCTGAGCGCCACGCCAATCCTGATTCACAGCCGCCGCCGATGCCGCCGCCCCGGCAGCCGAGCCATTCTCTAGTTCGTGAGGATCTGTCTCCGCCGACTTTGCTGTTTCCTCCGCTTCCAACGATCCCGGCACTGCGGGGAGGGCCGACTCGTCGCTCAACAGCGCTTTCCAGTATGTCTCGTCTGTTTCGTCACTCCACTTGGCCGCTTCGTCCCATGCCATGCTGCCTCCTCCATGCACGTCTGAACATACAGCAAAACACGCCCAGCAATCCTACACCTGACCAGCACCCAGTTGCGAACCGTTAGCTTGCAGAACCTCTGATACTTCCATGTCCACCAGAGCCCTGGCGACCTCGTCTATGGCCAGACGCTGCTTGCGATACAGATCCGATTCGCTCATCGCCAGGTTGCGGGCAATCTCACGCACCTGTCTACGCTGGATGAAGCGCAGTTCCAGGATGTTGTAGAGAAGCCACTCAGGCGCTGTAATACGCTGCTGGTCATCGTCCGGCCGCAGATGCTCCACAGCTCGGCGCAGCACTGCCCGCAGAGCCCGCACGGGATTGTTGTCATGCTCCTGCAACGCCTGGGTCACGACGCGCAAGCCGAGCAGCGGACTTCGGGCCAGATTCGGGCCGCCCCAGTAGTGGCGCAGGGCATCGCGCACCCACTGCCGGAAGTCCGACTGAGACGCCAGATCCCCTTCGGGAAAGAGAGCACCGCGGGAAGGAGAGCCAACGTAGCGGATTTGCCCTTGCCACTGCTGGATGCGCTCGATCTCGGGGATGATGCGCTGCAGAGCCACGAACACGCCCTGCTGCAAATGGCGATCCTCCAGCGCCGCCTCGGCGTGGTTAAGCAACGCGTGCACGGCCTCCTCTTCCTCAGGGGAGAAGGTTGCCTCCGGCCAAGCCGCTTCCACGCCCAGCAGACCCAGCCGTTGGTCGCTTGTGCTGCTGCGCAGCCGCCACACCCGATAGCCATGCAATTCAACGTATCCATTCGCGCCACTATCGCTGCTTTCGGCAGTGGCAGGGGTGATGAGCAAAGACAGCATCTGCCCATTGCTCAGAGATCGTTCGATCTCTTCCCGTGACCCGCAGAACACCTCCACCTGCATGCCACCTTCGGAAGGCACAACGATGAATCCTCTCTTCACTCTTAGCAGATCGCAGAGCGCTATGAGCACATTCTGCAGAAAACGGCGCAGGTCGCTGCTGGTCAACAGCCGCTTGTCCAACTCCTGAATCCAGGTGATTTCCTCCCGATCCTGACGGTAGATAATGCGGTCAATCCAAGGCTTGGCCAGCTTGATGAGAAGCTGCAAGAGGACAATTTCGCCCACCACAGCGAAGATGAGCACGGTATCCCGAGGCAAGCCCAGGATCTCTTCCACCCTAGGGATCACGAGCATGACCACGATGACGCAGATGCCGACGAATGGCCCTCGCAGCAAGTAGTGAATGAAGCTATGCTTCACCACCCGATCAGGCGTGAGCATCCCGTAATAGGCCACGCTGTAGGCCATGACCACCAACATGGCCGCGACGCCAAGGTTACCTGCCAGAGTGAGTATCAACACCGCCTCAGAGGAGATGAGCCCACCTGCATCGGAGACGATGAGATAGGGGAAAACGCCCAGGCCGGGAGCAGCGAATGAGATGGCAAGATAGGCCATGCGGCGTCGCGAAGCTGCCGTGAGACAGCGACGCCACGCCCTATAGAGATTCCAGGCCCCGTACAGCGCGGTTAGTACAAAGAAGAGCGTGAAGAACCAGAACAACGGGCCGGCCACCAGGTGGCTAACAGGTGGAGCGAAGTGTCCATCATACACCACCAGATCGGTGAAGGCCGCCAGGCCAAACAGCAGTGCACTCAGGAGATAGCTGGCGACGACGAAGTGGCGACGACGCACGGAGCGAGCGTTCGTCGTGCGCAGCAAAGCGTCGGAAAAGTGCAGATAGGCGGCGGGCACGAAAGCGATTCCCAGCCACTGAAAACGCAACCACATGTTGGCGGCAGTGGCCGTAGTCACCCTGGGCACGATGATGTCGCCGCCGTAAACGACCAGCACGCAGGACAACAGCACACAGAATCCCCGCGCAGCCTCGCTGCGCAGGTTGTGGGTCAGCATGTAGATCAGTTCAGCAAAGGCCAGAATGACAATGGCTGCGGAGAGGATGAGGTTGCCAAACGAGAGGAAAGAAGCCCAGGCCATCATCATAGGTGTCATAACATGCCAACGTCCAAGTTGTCCCACAGCTACAGGGAGACCGTGCTTCCTCTCCCTCTACAGCACGCTACCAGCAAAGAAGATCGCAATATCCCGATTGGCGAAATACCGGTCGTTGAAGCCACAGAAGGCAAAACCAAGGTGCTGACAGAAAAGAACGGCAGGATGGTTCTTGCTCTGGAGAACAAACATCATCCGCCTCACCGACCGCTGCTGCCCCCACCGCGTCGCTTCCTGCACCAACGCGGTTCCCAGTCCATGCCGCCTGTACGAGCGATCAACCACCAGATTGTGCACCCATCCCAACTTGTGGTCTCGCTGCAAGCTCATATCCACGTAGCCACGTACCTGACCATCGAGTTCAGCGACCAGGACGCATCCCCCCTGCTCCCAACGACTCAATAGCTCCCATCCCAGAGGCGGATATGTGACCCGCGCCGGCCGCGGCAGGCGCACCTTGCGCAAGGCCACTGAGATGCCAGCCTCATCCTCCCGCTGCTCCAGTTGCCACACGCAGTCGGTCTCGTAGGAGCTATCCAGACCGATGCAGTCATGCAGGTCGTCTCGGAACGCAGAGCGTATGAACATCAATCCTCTTCGTCCAAGAACACGGGAAGATTGCCCAAGGCAATGATGCCCTCCCACTTCTCAGGGTCGTTGCCTTCCGTGAACACCGCCGCTTCAGCTACCACCATGCCCCCAGCTCTCTTCACCAGACGGCGCATCCCCTCCAGTGTGCTGCCGGTGCTGATCACATCGTCCACGATGATGACCCGCCCGCCATTAAGCAACGCTAGGTCCTTCTCGTCTAGCCACAGTGTCTGCGGCTTGCCGGTCGTGATGGAGACGACATCTTCGCCCAACGCCTCGCCCATGTACGGCTTCCGGCTCTTGCGGGCAACGACGTAGGGCAACCCTGTATCAACCGAAAGCTGATAGGCCAGCGGAAGGCTCTTCACCTCGGCGGTGATCAAGACATCGGCATCCAATGGCAACCGCTCTGCTAGTGCCCTCGAAGCCACCTGCACGATCTCACTGTCCCCCAGAATGTTGAAGATGGCAATACGCACGCCCGGCGCCACTTCGAAGAGGGGCAGGCGCCGTGTCAATCCGCCGATCTCGACGGCATAGGTCTCTCGATTCGTGATCATACTAGCTGCGTCTCCTTGACAAATCAGTCAGATTGAGATAAGGTAGGTGCGCTCCAGCCAAAGCGTCATAGTTCCACACCAGAGCGAAAAGATTGTATCAGAACTGCCCATTCGTGTCAAACCTTGGAGGGACACCATGCCTCGAAGATTGCTGCGCCTAGCTAGCCTATTCATCCTGATCGGACTGCTGGCTCTAGGACTCACTGCCAGCGCTCGTGGGCAAGAAGGCAAAGAACCCCCTCAGTTCTTCGCCGTCCAAATCGCCGCGTCCACACGAGAACAGCGGACGGCCATCACCCGCCATGGCCTTGCCATCGATGCCGTCAGCGACAATGCGGCGATCGTCACCGTCAGCGAGGAGGAACTGCAGCGATTGCGAGAGCAAGGCTTCCACCTACTCGACGTTCGGCCTCTGCAATTCCCCATTGACGACGAGAACTATCACGACTTCGCCGAGATGGTGGCCGAGATCGAACAGGCCGCCGCTGACCATCCCCACATCGTGCAGCTCTCCGTCATCGGGGAGAGCATCGAGGGACGTGACATCTACGCGGTGAAGATCAGCGACAACGTGACCAGCGACGAGGCAGAACCCGAAGTATTGCTATTCGCGCTGACCCACGCTCGCGAACACCTGACTACTGAGCAGTCTCTGGATCTCATCTCCTACTACAGCGACAACTACGGCCTCAGGGGCGACATCACCAACCTGGTCAACGAGCGGGAGATCTGGATCCTGCCCAACGTCAACCCCGATGGCGACGAATACGACCGCATTGGCAGCGGCTGGTACCGGAGTTGGCGCAAGAACCGGAAGGACAACGGCGACGGCAACTGGGGCGTAGACCTCAACCGCAACTACGGATACCACTGGGGTTACGACAACTACGGCTCAAGCCCCTTCACGGGGAGCCAAACCTACCGCGGCCCGGCCGCCTTCTCCGAACCGGAGACGCAGGCCATCCGCGACTTCGCCCTTGCCCATCCCGACCTGATGACCTCCATCAGTTTCCATACCTACAGCGAGCTGATCCTCTGGCCCTATGGCTACACATACGAGGACGTGCCTGCCGACATGGATCCGGACGACCATGCCACCTTCGTAGAGATGGGCCGGGCCATGGCCGCACTGAATGGCTACACCGCCCAGCAAGCCAGCGATCTCTATCCCACCAACGGCGACAGTGACGACTGGCTCTACGGTGAGCAAGGCATCTTCGCCTTCACCTTTGAACTGTATCCCCCCACCGCATACCCGGGGTTCTACCCGGACGATGTCGTGATCCCCGCCGAAACGGCGCGCAATCGCGGGGCGGTATCCTATCTCATAAGCGTGTCCGACAACCCACTCAAGGTCATCGGCCAGGGAGGAGATGTCACACAGCCATCGGTGGAGCTGGCAGCACCCACCGAGGGGGCGGAGATCAGCGGCATGGTAGAACTCAGCGCCACCGCCGACGATGACGTGGGCGTCACGCTGGTGGAATTCCTGGTGGACGGAGCGATCACCATCGGCCTGGACGCCACCGCACCATACACCATCACCTGGGACAGCAGCACCAGGCTGGGACAACACCTGCTCTCCGTCCGCGCCTACGATCACGGCCATAACGTCGCTATCTCGGCGCCGGTCGCCGTCACCGTAGTTGCTTCCGAAGCGACGCCCACGGCGACGCCAACGGTCACACCCACACCGACAGCCACGCCGACGGCTACGCCGACCGCTACACCGACCCCAGCTCTGCTGCCCCGCGTGTTCGTCCCCCTGGTTTGGGCAGGCGAAGGCCAAGCCTCCACACGGTCTAGGTAAGCCGCTCTGAGACAGTTGCACTTCAGATAAGCCGTTCTGAGGCAGTTGCACTGCCGAGGTCGAGAGTTCAACTCCCTCCCAGCTTCAGACAGGCCGTTCTGAGGCAGTTGCACTGCCGACGTCGCGAGTTCAACTCCCTCCCAGCTTCAGACAAGCTGTTCTGAGGCAGTTGCACTGCCGACGTCGGGAGTCCAAGGTCGGGAGTTCAACTCCCTCCCAACTTCAGATAAGCCGTTCTGAGGC